>ULUA01005857.1_pt1 | contig 10557 bp, 8 predicted proteins | sample 1958081 | NCBI WGS metagenome assembly ULUA01 (sample SAMEA4835748, study PRJEB28245) | human gut metagenome | biome: gut microbiome; material: fecal sample | place: Denmark | collected 2008
ATATTATACCACATTGTCTAACAAAAGGGGAGCATTTCATAAATCCAAGGAAAACCAGTCATCTGTTCTTTGATTTTTAAGCATTTTTCAAATGCGCTGCCAAACCGTTTCGGTTTGTTTCAGAGGTCTTAGGAAACTTCCTAACAAGCAAAAATGAAAATTCCGCTTCGGCGGGATTTATTATTTTTGTCGAAGTGGGTACCACGAGACATTGCTTGCCAAGATTATCGGAAATATCATATAACTTTGTGATGTAATCAAACAAAGGTAGTATCAACACTGCACTACCTATGACACACATATGTAACCCACACAACAGAAAATATCTTCACAAAATCAAAAATTCTAAACCATAAATAGAATTGACCGAATAGGATTCCTGACCTTACATTTCTGTAGAATTCAAATATTTAATCAATGTGTGGAGCATTTTTACAGTTCTATTATTTCAGTACGAATATTCTCTGCCCCAGCACCATAAATCTCCTCTGCAAACTGCGTGCAGGTGACAGCTCTTTCACTTATTTTAAGCATATTATAGCTAATAAAGGTTTTACCCTTTTCCTTATGAACTATCTACCCAGTAGAAGAGCCGCAACCGATTACAGTGATTCCCTCTGATTCTGCAAGAAAAGGAATGTGCTTATGACCATGGAGTACAATCCGTACATTGCGACGGCGGAGCCACTTGAAAAATAGATCTGCATCAACCAGCTTTAACGACATATCCATGAAATTACTTGGAAGGATTTTTTCAAACCACTTTTTATCATAAAAGTCGGGCTTAGGTATAGGCAGAAGATGATGATGCAAAACTGCAATAAGCAAATAACTTTCCAGATTCTCAACGTTATCTAGTAAGTTCCCCATTTCAGACATCTGTTGTGTTCCAATCTCACCTTCCGCTAAATTACCATTTGTGTTTGAATTAAAAAGCAATAGGATTACTTTAGATTCCTCGAGGATATTGATTTTTGGATATTCACCAACAATATTGGCTATATGCTGATTTCCATGGAAAACGGCAATACCGTGGCTATTGATATCATGATTTCCCAAAATGCGAATCGGTTTTTGGCCGCATCGATCTTCTATGTATTCTGCAAAATTAAAATAATTAGCCTCTGTTGTTTGCGTTGGGCTGTCTACGGCATCACCTGTTATGACAAAATCAACACTATCACCCGGCTCGATTTTAGAAAGCTGTGACTTAATTAAGTGTTTTAAACGACGTTCGGCAACATCCACATTTTTAGCTCCAAAATGTAAATCGCTTAACTGAAAAATATAGTGGCTTGTCTTTTTCTTTCGTTCTGCAATTCTTCTGATTTCATCAATAGGATGTCTCTCGTATCTTATAATCTCATAAAGATAACACAGTTCATCTTCATGCTTAACAGGCGTGAACACATAGTCATCTGGGCCTTCCCAGAATAGAACCGCTGGCCACATATCTGCTTGACGCAGTGCAACATCAAAATTCGGAAACGCATTAAAGATTGTTGCATTATGCGGCTGTTCTTGTGGCTGAAGGATAAGGCATGAATTCCCTTTATGTATTTCAACCAACTCATCAAGAATTCTTTGGGAAGTCATGAAGTCGTAGCCATACTTATCGCTACCTTTCATTGAAGGCAACAAAAGCGATTTTATGGTGCATCTCTCAAAAATCCTTGATAACTCTTTCAGCGCATCCAGCGCATCTTTATGAAAAAACAAAAACGCATCATCGTACTCGACTTCGTCAAGAGGTCGCTTGTAATCTTTATATTTATGGAAAGTTTCTCGTATTCTACGTACACTCTTTATGTATCGTTCCACATCGCTGGAGAATAGATTGCGATGGAATTGATCAAGAAAGTGCATAAAACCTTCATAGCATTCGGCGGAACTATATATGTCTCTATAGCAAGACATCACTTTTCCAAAAGTCAAATTTGCAACTGTATTTGCTGATTCCAAAGTAAATCGGTATCCCATTTTTTGTTCTCCTTTAGTATCTGTATTTCTATATCATTAGTTATCTACAACTGATATCAGTATGCAGTCTATAAATCTGGCATGTGGTCTTAATCAACGAGTCAATATCTTAGCTATTGTAAAGATGTGCGGAAATATCAACCATTGTTAGTGAAAGTGTTTCGAAGACAGTAAAGTCATATCCTTTAAATCTGTTTTCGCACTTAACCAGAATGTATGTTTATCACTAATATTGGTCAAGTTTTTAGCAGCTTTGCCATAAGGTACAGTCCATGAAAAATAATCATACTGTTTCTGAAATAACTGCTACTTCTCGCTTTTCGTAGCGGCATCTGCAGACGGTCTTGTTTGCGAAAGTAAATCCGACGCTTTCTCGTCAATCAGTCTTATACCTAATATAACCGATTGCCCATATCATAATCACAGCAACCGAAACAATCGCATAATAAATCAATTCCGCCATGTGCCCGCCGCCCGCATTCCAGAGTATCTCCGCAGAAGAGACCGCAATTATCGGCGAGGCATATTTCATGATTTCAACTCCCGAAACAACAAGCAATCCCGGGAAGGCCAAAGCGCCCACATTGATTATATATGACATCAGGACATTTTTGCATAGACTGCCAATAGCAAGCACAATAAGACCGGTCAGAATAAGCATAATAAGCCTTGCGCCGTAAAGAATGACAATGTACTGCCCCAAAGTGATTTTCAGCGGGAAATCGGCAAGCGAGGGCAGATTCTGCACCGCCGCACCGAGCGTGACAGGCTTTTCTTCGGATAAGAAGATTATCAGCTCCCGCAGATATATGTTTGCCCAAACAATTGCCGCCATAACCGCCGAAGTGGCTGCTTTTCTTGCCATCAGGCTTCCTCTGCCGTTTTGGGTTGACTTTACAATGAAGGTAACTCCCGACTGCTTCTCATATGCTCCTATGCCCGCAGTCAGGAAAATAACAAAGACTATGGCAATCAGTCCGTTTAGCCTTTGCCTGTCAACGCTTTCCTCGCCGTAATAGGAATTGTAGACCTTTTCGTCTACTATCCAAGGCTCGAAACCGCCGTTTTCCGCCCTTGTCTTTGTATCGGAGACTTCACGCTCAAGGCGGCTGAGTGCATGCAAAAGCTCTGCATTTTCGCCTGCATTTTCCCGCGCAATGACGAAATACTCCTCGGTTTCCTGCGTAATTTTACCCTCGCAATCCTTCAAGTATGCCCGATACCATGCGTCCGGCTCATGAATGTAGACATTGTATCTCAGCGACCCACCGAGGATAATAATAACAACCACAATTACGGCACAGAAGCCGAATACAAACGCCTTGTACAGTTCCCAGCCGCCCATTGTAAGGCGAGTTCGGAAGATGTCGAGGATAGCATTCTTCCTGATTGCGAGTGCACCCAGAATATCCCGGTTGCCCTCGGGGTAACGTTTTGCCTGGATACATAGCGCCCAAACCGTCAATAGAATCAGCAGGATGGGAAGTGCGCAAAGCATCAAGCCTCTTATCCCTATTGGCTGACCGAAAAGATTGATGTTCAAATAATCGGTATACAGGCTTGAAAGATGTATGTAGGAGAAGATGTTGAAGTATTTCAGCACATTTGCAAAGCTCTGCACCGGGAGAAGCTTATACAGTCCGTACTCTAAAACCAGAAATCCCGCCAGCACCGACAGGGAAAACTGCGGGTTTGTGACCGTTCCCAGAACGCACCATATCACCAGCCCGATGGCTATTCCCGAAAAAACTTTCAAGGTAAAATATAAGCATAGCCACTGCGAAATTGTTATGTTCAGGGTGCAGGTTTTGAAGCTCGGGAGAGACTGCAATGCCGCACCGAAATCGCATTTCCCGTTCAGCATAAGCGAAACAGCCAGCGGCAAAGCACTGAAAAGCAGCGTGCATAAAACCGACCCAAGGGCAAGAATCAAAAGCCTTGATATGCCCAAGCCAATACGACCGCCGGGGCAGCTTCTCACAACGCTCCAAAGTCCTTTTTTGCGTTCCTCCAAGAAGCCCAGCACAATCACGATGATCCCGCCTACGAATATAAAATCCGCAGGGGCAAAGCCCAGCCAAAGCTCCAAGCCGTAGCCGTTGACAAATTCGAGTGATACGCCTTCGAGGACGGTGAAATCGGCGGCGGTTTTTAGGATATTCCTGTTGGAAAAGCTGTTTTTATCCCCGAATATGCTTATCTGAGCGAGGCGTTCGGCCTGCGATTGAATCCCGGAAAGATATTCTGCATAGCCCGCCTGATACTCGGCAAGAGAGCCTATATAAACAAGGTATTTTTGATATCCGTTTATTGCCCGACGAAAATCCTGCTCCGAGCCGGACTGTGTTTGAAGATAGGAATAGCCGCAGATTGCCTTGTCATACTCCTCCTGCGACTGAAAGCCGTACCATTCACTGCGATAGCCGTCCGCCCAGCTGCTTATATCTCCCAGTCGGTGGATTTCCTCATCTGCAAGTGCGGAGATGTCACCGGGAGGAAGCTCCTGCCACTGTGATATCTTTGAATTGGCGAATTTCACGCCTTCGAGATTGTTTTTTAAAGCATTAGGCAGGATACCGTCCAAAAAGGAATAAATCAGCAATGCCAAGCAAAGCAGCGTCAGCAAAAGCAGTGTCGAAAGCCTTTTGGGGGATAGTAAAATTCTTCTCAGCTCTGCCATGTCAATCACCCAAATAGCATAGATAAACGTCTTCAAGGCTTACATATCCCGCCTCGGGCTTCCAATCCGACGGCAGTGAGGAAATAAGGCTTGCCGGGGTGTCCATCCTAAGCAGCTTGCCCTTTTTCATAAGCAAAACCTCGTCGGCAATAGATTCTATATCCGAAACGATATGAGTTGCCAGCAGAACTATTCTGTCCTTGGCAAGCTCCTTGATAAAGCCTCGAATACGCACACGCTCCTTGGGGTCAAGACCCGCTGTAGGCTCGTCCAAAATCAGCACCTTGGGGTCGCCCAAGAGTGCTTGGGCGAGCAGAACTCTTTGCTTCATACCGCCCGAAAACTGGTCTACAGCCTTGTTTTTCACGTTCCAAAGGTTGCAGAGTTTAAGCGATTCCTCGACCTGAGCCTGCATTTCCTTGCCCTTCAGGCCTTTCAGCCTTGCCATGTAGCTGACGAAGCTTATGGCGGTCATTTTGTCGTATATCCCCTGCTGTTGGGGCATATATCCCAAGACCTTGCGGAAGTCCTTGCCCATTTCGAGAATCTCCCTGCCGTCAAAGGTAATAGAACCGCCGTCACGCTTGATGTTGTCGGATATTAGGTTCATCAGGGTTGACTTTCCAGCACCGTTTGCTCCTAAGATGCCGTAGATGCCGGGCTCGAAAGTGACAGTAAAATTATCAAGTGCGACGAGGTTGCCATAGCGCCGTGTTAAGTTGATAAGTTCTAATTTCATTTTGAATCCCTCTCCGAAGATTATCTATTCGTATATTCGTAAACATCATAAACCCTCGGCGTTCCGCTGTCATATGGCACTCCCACCTGATAAATGACGTTATCTGTTCCATCACCCGATTTGTATGTGCAATTCACCTGCCAGATGACCTCATCTATGCCTATGTAAGACATATCCGCACTGCACGAAAATAACTCACCTCTGCTTTCGTCATCAAATATATTGTCAAATGAGCCTTCCGCTATGATGTTGAAATCGTAATCTGCAATGCAATAGGCTATGGCTTCATTGCCGTAATATCCTCCGCCGCAGGCGACTATATACTGTCTTCCCATGTAAAGCCGTTCATATTTAGCTTCATCAAAGCTGTGTATCTGACTGATTTCTTGGGATTCGTCATCCTTTGCAAAAATTCGTTGTGAGCCTGATGACAGATACAGCTTTCCGTCATCCGTAACGTTCATATATGATACGCTTATAGGCGAGCTTCCACCGTATAAAACCTTTATGCTGCCTTTTTTGGTATCAAACTGATATATTCCCAGAGAGATGTGATCATCATCCCTGAGTTCTGCACTAAACGAAACATAGATATAATTGCCTTTGGGAAGTACCAACAGCTTTCCCGAATCAGTCGCGACCTTTGCGCGTATAAGCTCAACGGTCTCGCCCTTTTTCGTCATCGGCGTCTGGGTAAGAATGACATATGTATACGGAATTCCGTCTTCTATGACGGGCAGGGTATAGCCTACATACATATATCCCCTGTGAAAGATAACGCTGTCAAAGGAATTGTTGGATGAATACTCATGTGGATATTTGTAAACGTCCACGCTTCTTTGAGCTTTGCGGTCTGTTCCGTCAAGCGCCGAGCTGTATATATACATATCGCCGCTGTTATCCTGCGTGCCGCCAAGCCAACACAGTCTGCCGTCGTAGACTGTAAGTCCATGAATATCGGGAACGTACGCGCCGCAGCTTTTATCATCATGACTGCATTCCGGTTTTATGCAAAGTACGTCGTCTATAAGCAGGGATTTATCCAGATAATGTATCGTCCTGCTGTCCTGCATGGGAGTGTAGTAATATATTCCATCGGCTTTACCCTTAGTTTTGCCCTCGCAAAAGTGACATATTGCACTGTTTGGCAGTAAAGCTCCGGCATCGGCATCATAATCCGGCATATATTCGTCGGTATCGAATATCTTGTCTGCAAGATAATTTGCGCCTTCAACGCCGTCGGTATCGGATAAGCACAACGGATTGTCGCCTGTAAAATCAAAACCCGCGGAGTCAAAGGGATTATTGCTTTCAGCTTGATTGGTACAAGCAGTTATAAACAGCAACAAATACAAGACAATCACCACAAGTAACTTTTTCACGATATTTTCCTCACTTCCATACTGTGATTTTTTTATTGTCGCTAATGTTAACGGCAACATAATAGTTTTCGTTTTCATATTTTATTACTGCTGACCGAGAGCTGAATGCGCTTGCGCCCTGTCGTAAATATGGCAGTGCCTGAGGCAGGTCTATACGTTGGTTAACTAAAAGTTTGCCTTTTGAATTTATCTTCTTTACAGTCACAAAATAGCTGTCGCCCACACTGTCTGTTGAAAAGTAACCATCGCCCATTCTTGAAATCACGAAGGCACAACCATCAGACAGCACAACATCATCAATAAAAGCTGACGAAATATAGTCTGAAAAGTCAAACAGTTTCTTTATTCTTTGGCTTCTTGTATTAAGCTTGTAAACCGCGGCCTTTTTGTCTGCAAGATAGATAGTACTTTTATTCTTTATCCAAACACTTTTAGCGCTACATTCAAGCTTGTTATTGAATATGCATGATAGTTGTCGTGCCTTTGAATTCCACAAATAAACATTAACAACATCCTTATTGATAATAGAAAGGTATATGCTGTTAGCCTTAAACTGTAGTATTACATTAACCTTATTATCATACTGCTTTTCCAAGACTTCAACAACCTCATCACCGTCTAATAATTCACATAACGCTTTAACTACATACCCAGTATCTGATGTTTTGGAAACATACCAATAATAAATGTAGCCGCGATGCAAAGAAAAACAGACTTCGCCAATCGCTTCTGGCAACGATAATTGTCTGTCAATTCTTAAATCTAAACCGTTTTCGTCTACTGAGCAAAGATTAATATCTTCGCTTTCACGTTCCAACCAGTATAATCTGCCATCATATACACTAATGGTTCCTGCATTCTTATCAACATCTATCAGTTGCGATATCTTTTCAGTCGTTTTATCAAAACGTGTTATGCTGTCACCAATAGCAAACCAGCATGATACAGTTTCGCATATGCACGAGTATATATTATAGGAATCGTAGGCGGCAAGATAATGGTTAGTATTAAATTTAGAGTCAGCAAGGTAATTTTCATCTCCACAAGATGTAAACGAAATAAAAAGCATAATTAGCGCTAACATAACTGCAAAGTAGTTTTTCATAAGGTCATATTCTCCATATTATTGCAGGTTTCGAATTGCTGATTGGAAGGGCAACATAGTATGCACCTGTACAATAATTGTAGTAAATGTAATCATCGTCCGCCCCAACAAACGCTCTACTAAGCCAACCTTGTTCTTCTACTATTTCATTTTCTATTTTTTTATAATTGTTTTGATTCAAAGTATTGCCGTCAAAATCCTTTATAGATATCCAACTTTTATCAGTTGTAGTAGCTATTACCTTGTTATCCGCAAAATAAGGATAGGAATATTCTTCTTTATCATTTGAATAGTCGAATAAAAATTCAAACTTATTAGATGTAAAATTATATTTGTATACTACATTTGGGCGCACACTATTATCATGATTAAATCCCGACAAATATACTACATCATTGGGAACAATCCATGTATCCCAAATAAAAATAGGGCTGTAACCAGAGTATAGTGTTTCCATATTATATTGTTCTGTTTCCCATGAATATAATTCATAATCATAAGAAAACTTCCCATGATCATCTATATTTGCAATAGATACGGAAGCATATATTTTATTCTCTAGGATTTGAACATCTAGTATGGGATAACCTTGCACATTACTCATGGATAGTAAATTCATACTTTTCCCATTCTTTGATAGCTCTTCTGCAATAATTTTAACAGAAATGCCGTCGTCGTTTATACATACGCCGCCAAAGTACATATACCCTCTATGTACTTTTACATATACACTATCATTCAAATCATCAAGGATTCTGCTGGAAAGCGTTTTGATTACTTTGCGTTCTGTTCCATCCAAATTTAAAGAAAATATATTCACTTTATCTAAATGTTCTGGGTCAGTGGCAACCCAGATCAATTTATTCTCATAGATACTCAAACCGCTCACCGTTGGATAGGAAAATGCATTACAAGTTTCATCTATATGCATACACTCATGCTTTGAGCATAGTATACTGCTCTTGCTTGTTTCAATATTATAACTGATAATTCTATAACCATACTCATATGGCGTTACACAATAGTATGCGTCATCGGACTTACAAAATGAATTCCCAGATATCATAAAATTGGGATTGACATCAGTTTCGAATATATAATCAATTGAATCAAGCAAATCAGGTCTGCTGTATATTTCATTTTTGTTAGTATTGCTACAAGAGGAGAAGAAGACCACAATAAGTATAATAATTGCTTTTTTCATAAAAACATCACTTTCTATTGGAAATCGTGTCAAAAATCTATGTACAACATAATTTCTATAATGAAGATATGGATTCAGTTTTGGTGCCATTATATTATTATCTGTCCTGTCGCTATGCGACAGGACAGATACGACAAGTGCACTGACGTTACAATTATAGTCCTTTGTTTGCACTCAATCGGCCAACATTGTTTAGTCTAAAATTGTATGCAGCAGTTGCATATGTATATTCTGACGGAAAAGTAACCCATCCGTTAGGAATATTTGCATTACAATAGTCGCCACCAGCGCCATTAGCACTTCTAACAGTAGTACTTCCGTCATGTAAATAAAGAATACAAGTTGTTCTTACATCGTTATCCGGAATTGGTGTACCAATTGGAGTGCTGTGCATTGTTGCGCTAGCACTTCCAGAACCGGCGTAAATAGTGCAATAGCAACTATAGTTATACTCTGTATCAATAAAAGTATTTTGGTCACTATCTGCGCTCACAAATATAGATAGACTTGTTAATAAAACTACACACATGCATAGTACTGTCGCAATTCTAATTCCTTTTTTCACAAATATCTCTCCTTTCGTTATAATTTATTACACTTCTTACCGCTAAATATCAACATATGCTCTCGAGACGGCAATGCACATATCCAACGTATTAAGAAGAAGTAACCTTACTTGACTTGAATTCGTATGTTCAAGGATTCTGGCGGATTTGCTTTGTATATCTGTTCACAGTGTTGACACCTTCGTACATTAAAGCCTTAGTACATATTAGATTACTTGTATATTTAATGAGTAGATTTTCAACCACGCTATTCATTATTCTTAGCATAACAATTCAATTCTTATGAGTCAACATAGCTTGCACGAATGGTCGAGAATTCGACATGAATGGTAAAATAATTTGCAAAAAGGCGAATTTATTAACCAAAGGCGATCATAAGCAATGCCTTATAGCTATAAAATGTGTATCTGCTTTTGAATCATACATCCTATGCTATAAGGAATATTTACAAAGGCAAATCGCTTCTGAACGGCTGTGCCGAAATGCCGAACAGCCTGAAAGAAGTCGAAACAACAATACCCGAAATACCTGCGGTCATAAAGGTTCCAGTGACAGATGAAGTCGGCAATACCGTTGGAGCGATTACTCCTGTCGAGCGAGGCAATATTGATGCCATTCGTGCGCAACTTGATGTTGATTTGAAAAAGACATATAAAAATATCAGCATAGAGCGTGCAAGAATGAGTGATGGGAACTTTATGCCAACTTATAACATTACTGTAGTGGCAAACGATGATTTGACCTCAATACGCTTATACAGTATTTCTTTTCGGACAAGTGGGATATAACCGACAAAAAAGCCTACAGCATAAGTGAACCGAACCAGTAAAAACGAACAGTGACAAAAAAGACCTCCTATGGGCGCCACCGCACAATTGCCAAAGCAGAAAAAATGTGATAT
>ULUA01059659.1_pt1 | contig 10531 bp, 9 predicted proteins | sample 1958081 | NCBI WGS metagenome assembly ULUA01 (sample SAMEA4835748, study PRJEB28245) | human gut metagenome | biome: gut microbiome; material: fecal sample | place: Denmark | collected 2008
ATACAGGGAAAAATGATCCGTGAGCTGATCGCGCATTTCTCATCGGATCTGCTCATTGGAAAAAAGATAAAAAATGGAGACCTGCGGAAAAAGCTCGTGAACGTGGAGCCGCGCTGGCGCTGCCCGGAAGGTTTTTCGTGGACGGAAATACAAATGAAAGATTTTACGATGGACTGGCTGGGACCGGGGGGAAATAACCGTGAGAAAGTGGTGCTGCAGCTTCACGGGGGCGGCTATATCGCGGGAATGCGGAATGCTTACCGGACGTTTGGCGTGGTATATTCCGAGCTTGGCGGAAATATCAGTGTGCTTACGCCGGATTACCGTGTTGCGCCGGAGCATCCGTTTCCGGCGGCGTTAGAAGATGCGCTTGCCGCGTTTGACTGGCTGCTCGCCCAGGGATATGCGGAGAAAGATATTATCCTGGCGGGTGACTCGGCAGGCGGAGGGCTGGTCATGTCCCTCTGCTTTTTACTGCGCCAGCGGAAGCGTAAGCTGCCGTGCGGGATTGTTGCGATGTCTCCGTGGACAGACCTGACGCAGAGCGGAGATTCCTATGTCATAAATTTTGAGCGGGATCCGCTGTTTGGAAAGACGAAGGACAGTATGATCTATAATAAAGATTATATTGGGGATGCGGATCCGAAGAATCCTTATATCTCGCCGTTGTTCGGGAAATTTCACGATTTCCCGCCGATGCTGATTCAGGTCGGATCGTATGAAATGCTGCTCAGTGATGCAGTCGATGTTGCAAACAAAGCAAAAAAAGCGGGCGTAAAAGTACGCCTCGCCGTATATGAAGGAATGTTCCATGTGTTCCAGATGGGACTTCGGATGATGCCGGAGTCCAAAAAAGCCTGGCATGAGGTGGAAGAATTCCTGACCATATTACGGCGGGACGAAGCTTAGACAAACCTGCAAATTTAGTTTAAGGGCTTACTGTTGGACAGATGTGAAACATTCATGTACACAGGAAGCCCGTTTTTATATGTGACCGGAACTTCTCCCTGGATCAGCGGACGCAGATAGTCCAGTAAAGGTTCTCTGATGTCGTTTCCGGCTTCGGAGATCCACTCGGTCGGAACGGATTTCGCTTCGTTTGCGATCGATTCGATCCGGGCGTGGCCGTAGGATACCTGATACGGGGTATTGGACGTACGTTTCAGTGTGACCATGGAAGCGGTGAGCCCTTCCTCGGCACAGGCAACTGCCTTTTCTCCGAGCAGGAAAGATTCATCGAGGTCAGTCTTGGAAGAAAGGTGGGAAGCGCAGCGCTGTAACACATTTACTTCGACAGAACGCACCTTGACATGGATGTTTTCCTTGATCATATATTCCAGACATTTTCCGGCACCGCTTAACTGGCTGTGGCCGAAGGTGTCTGTGGAACTTTCCGATGCACTGATATAATTGCCGTCGGCGTCATGGATGCCCTCCGAGATCGCGACAATGACATTGTTTGTGGTCTCAAGCAGTTTTTTTACATCGCGAAGGAAAGCGTCCTTGTCGAAAGCCACTTCCGGCAGGTAGATTAAGTGTGGAGCAGTGGAATATTCATTTCTCGCAAGCGCGGACGCAGCGGTGAGCCATCCGGCATCCCGTCCCATGATCTCAACGATCGTGACACTTTTTACCGCATAGATAAAGGTGTCGTGCGCGATCTCGAGAATAGAGGAGGCGATGTATTTTGCAGCGGAACCAAATCCCGGGGTATGGTCGGTTTCCATCAGGTCGTTGTCAATGGTTTTTGGAATGCCGATGATACGGATGTCACTTCCGATTTTTTTTGCGTAATTTGATAATTTTAAAACAGTATCCATGGAATCGTTGCCGCCGATATAGAAAAAGGCTTTGATATTTAACGCCTCGAACTGCTGAAAAATATAAATATAGGCGGAATCGTCATCCAGAAAATCCGGCAGTTTAAAACGGCAGGAGCCAAGATACATAGCCGGTGTATGGGTCAGCGTAGAAAGTGCATCCGGCTGCTTTTTGACAAGCTCACTGAGATTCATGATATTATCATGTAAAATACCGAGAATCCCATTGATGGAACCGTATACGGTATCATATTGACTGGATTTTGTAACCCCGCTTATCACGCCGGCAAGACTTGCGTTGATCGCAACGGTCGGACCGCCGGACTGGGCTACCATGCAATTTCTTTCATGCTGCATTGTACTCATAAAAAACTCCTTTGGATAAAAATCATATTGTAAAGATACGTTTCCTATGATATAAGATAAAAAAGAAAATGGCAAGACTGCGACAGAAAAAAATGAGGAAGGGATCGTGAAAAACATGGCATGTGATCTGTGTCCGAGGGCATGTAAGGTGGACAGAAGCGCGGGCGAACGCGGCATATGTGGAGAAACGGATCGCGTAAAAGTGGCGCGGGCGGCGCTTCATATGTGGGAAGAACCCTGTATCTCCGGGAAGGCGGGATCAGGTGCGGTCTTTTTTTGCGGCTGCGCGCTGCACTGCGTATTCTGCCAGAACGGAAACATCGCGAACGGAACGGTGGGAAAAGAGATCACCGAAGAACGGCTGGCGGAGATCTTTTTGGAATTGCAGGAAAAAAAGGCAAACAACATCAATCTTGTAACGGCAGGGCAGTTTGTGCCACAGGTTGTGCGGGCACGCCGGCGGGCAAAGGACAGGGGACTTGGCATACCGGTTGTGTATAATACGAGCAGTTATGAGAATGTGGATACGATAAAAAGATTAGAAGGACTTGTGGATATCTATCTGCCGGATCTGAAATATGTGGATGAAAAGCTGAGCGCGAAATATTCCCATGCGCCGGATTACTTTGTAACGGCGCAGGCGGCGATCCGGGAGATGGTGCGACAGACCGGAAAACCGGAATTTGCGGTAAGCGGCGGGCAGAGACACATTTTTGCCGAAGAATATAATGACCGCTGCGACGAAGACGCGGAGATCCTGATGAAAAAAGGTGTGATCGTAAGACATCTCCTTTTGCCCGGATGCGCGGATGACTCCAGACGGGTGATCGCATACCTGCTTGACACTTACGGGGAAGAGATCTACATCAGTATCATGAACCAGTTCACGCCGCTTAAAGGGCTTTCCTCTTTCCCGGAATTAAACCGGAAGATCTCAGACGAAGAATATGAGCAGATCATTGATTTCGCGATAGAGCGCGGGATCTCGAATGCTTTTATACAGGAGGGCGGAACGGCGGAAGAGAGTTTTATCCCGCAATTTGATCTTGAAGGTGTATAAAAAAATCTGGACATATCGCAGAAGCAGTATTATATTAGTTACTATATGGGCATTTAAAGTGGAGGATAGAGAAGATGATTAAGGTAGTAAAATTTGGTGGAAGCTCTCTGGCAAGCGCGACACAGTTCGCAAAGGTCGGAAACATCATCCGGGCAGATGAAAACCGCAGATATGTGGTACCGAGTGCGCCGGGAAAAAGAAACGCGAAGGATACAAAAGTAACGGATATGCTTTATCAGTGCTATGCATTAGCTGAGGCAGAGGAAGATTTCCGTATTCCGTTAAAAAAGATCAAGGAAAGATATGATTCGATCATTAACGGACTTTCTTTGAAGACATCCCTGGATGAACAGTTCAAGACGATTGAAGAGAACTTTAAAAACAAAGCAGGAAAAGATTATGCCGCATCCCGTGGAGAATATTTAAACGGTATCGTCATGGCAGACTACCTGGGCTATGAGTTTATTGATGCAGCAGAAGTCATCTTCTTTGATGAAAATGGCAATTTTATGGCGGACAAGACAGATGAAGTGCTGTCTGCGCGCCTCAAAAAAGTAGAACGTGCGGTGATCCCGGGATTTTACGGGGCAACTGAGGACGGAAAAGTAGTTACGTTCTCCCGTGGCGGTTCTGATATTACAGGTTCGATTGTCGCAAAGGCAGTAGATGCGGATCTGTATGAAAACTGGACCGATGTATCGGGTGTGCTTGTAGCAGATCCGCGTATTATCGACAATCCGAAAACAATCAAGGTCATTACTTACCGTGAGCTGAGAGAGCTTTCCTACATGGGAGCGTCCGTACTGCATGAAGACGCGATCTTCCCGGTAAGAAAAGCGGGTATTCCGATCAATATCCGCAATACCAACGCACCGGAAGACGACGGTACACTTATCGTAGAGAGCACCTGCCGTCAGCCGGAATATACGATCACCGGTGTGGCTGGTAAAAAAGGTTTTGTAGCGATCAATGTGGACAAGGACATGATGAACTCCGAGATCGGTTTCTGCCGCAAAGTGCTTCAGGCATTTGAGGAGAGCGGAATCTCGATCGAACATATGCCGTCCGGTATTGATACCATGACCGTTTTTGTACATCAGGAAGAATTTGAAGGCAAGGAACAGGAGGTTCTTTCCACGATCCATAAGCTTGCAGAGCCGGATGTCATCGACCTTGAGCCGGGTCTTGCGCTGATCGCGGTCGTAGGACGTGGTATGCGTTCCACCAGAGGAACAGCCGGAAGAATCTTCTCCGCGCTTGCGCATGTGAACGTCAATGTAAAGATGATCGATCAGGGTTCCAGTGAGCTTAATATCATCATCGGTGTAAAGAACAGCGATTTTGAGACTGCGTTAAAAGCAATTTATGACATCTTTGTAGTAACACAGTTATAAAAAATAATCGAAGCGAATATCAAAAAGAGCGTCAGGTCTGATGCATCCCGTTTTTTCGGGAGCACCAGGCAGGGCGCTCTTTTTGCAGTGGTGATAAGGCAAATGGATGCACAAAGCGCATTCCGTTCCCGTGATGACGAGTGTTTCCGCCCTTAAAAAAATAATTTGACAATAAATCGAACTTATAGTACGATAAACGAAACGATAGTGCGAAAAAGGGAGAGAAGAAAATGCCAGGAAAGAAAAAAGAATCGTTGACAAGATTCAACCGGGAAAATATCATACAGTCCGCCAGAGCTCTGTTTGAGAGCAGGGGCATAGAAAAGACAACGGTAGATGACATCGCAAAAGAGGCGGACTGCAGCAAGTCAACCCTGTATGTTTATTTTAAGAGTAAGGAGGAGATTTTGCAGACGATCCTGTTAGAGCAGATGGAGCAGCTTCTTTCTCTTTTAAAGGAAAATATTGAAAAGGAAGGGAAATTCCGGGACAATTATCATGCGGTCTGCAAAGCGATGGCAGATTACGAGAAAAAGTATCCGATCTACTTTTCCTGCATGTTAGAAAAGATCGAACTGCCCGAAGGGCAGGAAAAACCGGATGCGCCGGATGTCCGGTGGCAGATCTATGAGACAGGGGAGGCGCTGAACGAGGAAGTGATCGTTCTGTTAAAAAAAGGAGAACAGGAAAGCGTGCTGAAAAAAGGAATGGATCCGGTTCTTACCGCGATGTTTTTCTGGTCGGGGATCAGTGAGATCATACGCTTCTCCGGACAGAAAGAGCAGTATTTGAAACGACGGATGAACATGAGCCGGGAGGCTTATATGGATTACGCGTTTTCGCTGCTGTTAGAATCGATTTTGGCATAGAGAGGAAAAGGAGAGAAAAAATGAGATCATGGAAAAATAAGATCGCGGCGGTAATTCTTCTGGTGGCAGTCAGTGGCGGCGTAACGTATTATGCCAGCTTCCTGTCCTACAAAAACACAGTAGATAACATAGAGATCACAGATATGACGGCAGAGGGAGTTTCGGACGGAACCTATGAGGGGGAAAGCGATGCCGGATTTGTCCGTGCGCGTGTAAAGGTTACGGTAAAAGAGGAAAAAATCGTGGATATCGTATTGGTAGAGCACAAAAATGGCCGGGGAAAAAGGGCAGAAAAAGTAGTGGATGAGGTTTTGACGGAGCAGACAACGAATGTTGAAACGGTGAGCGGGGCCACCAATTCCAGCCTGGTGATCTTACAGGCAATCGAGCGGGCGCTTGAGAAGGGAGCGGACAGTGGGACAGAAGCATAAAAATGAGAGAGAAAAGACCGACTGGGGCGTGCTTTATTTCAGTGGAACCGGAAATACCAGATACTGCGTGTCGCTTCTGTCGGACAGCCTGGGGAGGAAGGAGATACCCTGTCCGATAGAGAAAAAGGAAGCGGTAGAAGTGCTCCGTTCCCACGAAGCGCTGATCCTTGCCTATCCGATCCAATACAGCAATCTGCCTGATATTGTCCGTGTTTTTATCGAACAAAACCGTGAATGCTGGCGTGGAAAACAGGTATTTCTCGTGGCGACCATGGGTTTATTTTCCGGAGACGGAACAGGTGTGGCGGCACGTCTGCTGAAAAAATACGGCGCGGTGGTCACAGGAGGCGTACATATCCGGATGCCTGATTCTGTCGCGGACGTAAAGACGCTGATCAAACCCGAGAAAGAAAACAGACAGATCGTCGCGGCGGCAGGAGAAAAGGTGCGGCGGACGGCGGAGAGGATCAAACAGGGAAAAATGCCGAGGCAGGGACTTGGAGTTTTTTCCCACCTGCTCGGACTGTTCGGACAGCGGCTGTATTTTTGGAATGCGGCACAAAAATATAAAAACGCGCTTAAGATCGATACGAAAAAATGCATGGGCTGCGGGCAGTGCGCGGCATGGTGTCCGAGGGAAAATCTTTTTATGAACGGGAAGATCCCGCATCAGAAAGGAAACTGTACGATGTGCTATCGGTGTATCAGTGCCTGCCCCGCACAGGCGATCACCCTGATCGGCAAAGAAGTGGTGGAACAGATATGCATTGAAAAATTTCTCTGACCGGAGAAAATGCAGTTTTAAGCGGAATGCCAATTTACATAACATATGTACCACATATGGAACACGTTTTCCTTTACACTTGATCTATCACAAAGTCAGGTGGAAAGGGAGCGTGTTTTTTTATGGAAGAAAAGAGAAAGCCGATCATTGCCGTAGATTTTGACGGGACACTCTGTGCGGACTGCTATCCGGGGATCGGAGCACCCAACCGGGGGCTGATCCGGTGGCTGGCCGGGGAAAAAGAAAACGGGAGCAGGCTGATCCTCTGGACCTGCCGCTGCGGCGAGCTGCTCTTGGAAGCGGTGCTGTGGTGCGGAAGACAAGGGCTGGCTTTTGACGCGGTCAATGATAATTTAGATGAAATCAAAATGCGCTACGGAAGCAATGCGCGGAAAATATTTGCGGATATCTATATCGATGACCGCGCCTGTGTGCCGGAAGCGGCGCTGGCATGGCAGCAGGGAAAACAGGCGGATGGGTGAGCCTGGATTTATCGACAGATTAAGGTTGACTGGTTATGCATTATTTCCTATAATAAGACTAACTGTAGGCGGATGGAAAATGGCTGCCCGCGGATATACGAAAGCCATAGATATGGCGCAGGAGCGTAGGAGATAAGATGAAGCACATAAAGAAAATAGTAATCATAATGATGGCGGGAACGATACTTTGCAGTGGACAGCCGGTGACGGTGCATGCGACAGCAGTGACATCGGAGAATGGACAGGCAGCGGCATCCGATGATAATTCCCTCTCCTCCCTGTCTTTGTCGGAAGGACAGATCTCACCGGCATTACAGGCGGGAGTAACAAAATATACAGCAACCGTACCAAACGATGTGACAGAAGTAGAAGTGTCGGCACGGACGACGAATGCGAAAGCATCGATCACTTCAATCAGCGGGAATACCAATCTTTCTGAGGGTGAGAATCTGATCAGTATCGTGGTGACAGCGGAGAACGGGTCAGCGGCGACCTATAAGATCACAGTGACCAGAGAAACTGCCAATGCGGCAGGCGTGGCGGGCGGAGATCTTGACGGAACCGGTACCGGGGATGAAACAGACGTGGTACCGATCGCGGAAACAGAAGAGTCCGTGCCGGTAGCGGATGGCATAGATTCGTCGGATGAGCAGATGGAGTCTGACAGTACACCTGCGGAACAGTATGAGGCGTTGAAAGAAAAATATGACAGTCTGCATGACAAATATGAGGAGTTAAAAAAGCATGATCAGAGCAAAATCTATGGGTTGACGGGAGCGTGTGTCGCACTTGCGGTCATCTGTCTGATCCTGTTCTGGCGCAGAAGAAAAGATCAGGAAGAGGATAATCTCTTCGATGATGATGACTACGAAGAGAATGGATATGAAGAAGATGATTATGCAGAAGATGGCTACGACGAGGATTACGGGGAAGACTATGAGGAGGACTACGAAGAAGCCGAAGATCGTGGAAATGAGCCGGAAGAGACAGATGAAATAGAAAATGAAGAAGATTACGGCGAAGAAGATGCAGACGACGATGCAGAAGCGGATGATGACGATTACGAAGACGACGAGGACTACGACGTAGAGGAAGACTACGAAGAAGACTATGACGAAGACGAGGCATATGAGGACGAGGTAGATTACGAAGAGGACGAACCGGAAGAAGATTATGACACGGCTTATGATGAAGAGTTTGAACAGGAGGAACCGGAAACAAGAAAAAGAGAGCGTTCTTCCAGAAAAAAACACGGCAGAAGAGAAAGTACGGAGGATAAACTGGAAGTTATTGATTTCAATGACTTATAGGAAGAAAAGATATGGTTCTGGAAATAGATTTTGAAAGCGATGAGGCTTTTTATATGCAGCTGCGCAATCAGGTGATCATGGGAATTGCAACCAGACAGCTGCATGAGGGAGATACGCTTCCGTCGGTGCGGCAGCTCGCGGATACGGTCGGGATCAATATGCATACGGTAAATAAAGCGTACAGCATGCTGCGTGAGGAGGGATTTCTGACGCTGAGTAAACGTACCGGCGCGGTGATCGCACTGGATGCAGACCGGATCCGGGCACTTGAGGAGACCGGGGAGGCGCTGCGGATGGTGCTTGCGAGAGCCAGGTGTAAAAATATTTCAAGACAGGAAATCCATGATCTGATAGATGAAATTTACGACAATTTTTATTAATGGAGGATGACTTATGCAAAAGCCATATACAAAAAAAGCAAAAAAGGCAATGGACCTTGCTGCGAAAACATCAAAAGTCATGCACCATAACTATATTGGAACGGAACATATTCTGGTCGGGCTGCTGCGGGAGCGGACTGGTGTTGCCGCAAAAGTATTATTGGATGCAGGAATAGAGGAGGAAAAGCTGACGGAACTGATCGAGGATCTGATCGCACCGTCAGCTTCTGTTGCGGTGTTAGACCCGGACGGATATTCCCCGAGAACAGAAAAAGTTTTAGAAAACGCGGATAAAGAAGCCGAGCGTTTTCATTGCAGGGAAGTTGGGACGGAACACCTCCTGATCGCACTGATCAAGGAGACGGACTGCGCGGCGGTGCGTCTTCTCAATACACTGGGGGTAAATCTGTCCAAGCTGTTTGTTGAGATACTGATCGCAATGGGAGAAGATCCGAATCAGTACAAAGAGGAACTTCAGGGAACGAAGAACGGAAAACGTGCCAATGCGGAACTGACACCGACACTGGATCAGTATTCCCGCGATCTTACCCGTATGGCGGCAAATGGAGAACTGGATCCTGTAATAGGCAGAGAAAAAGAGATCGACCGTGTGATCCAGATACTGAGCCGCAGAGGAAAAAACAATCCGTGCCTGATCGGGGAACCGGGTGTCGGAAAAACCGCGATCGCAGAAGGACTGGCAGAGCGCATCGCGTCCGGGCTGGTGCCGGAGACGGTTGCCGGAAAACGCGTGGTGACCTTAGATCTCTCCGGAATGGTAGCGGGATCAAAATACCGTGGAGAGTTTGAGGAACGGATCAAGCGCGTGATCCGCGAGGTGATCCTGGCGGGCAATATCCTGCTCTTTTTAGATGAACTGCATACGATCATTGGAGCCGGAGGAGCGGAAGGCGCGATCGACGCGTCTAATATTTTAAAACCGTCTCTTGCACGCGGAGAGATCCAGCTGATCGGTGCGACCACGATCGAAGAATACCGCAAATACATTGAAAAAGACGCAGCACTGGAGCGCCGTTTCCAGCCGGTCAATATTGAGGAACCTTCTGCGGAGCAGACCGTTCGGATCTTAAAAGGACTGCGCCCGCAGTATGAGGCACATCATCATGTTACGATCACAGATGAGGGCATTGCGGCGGCAGTAACGCTATCCACACGCTATATCAATGACCGTTTCCTGCCGGATAAGGCGATCGATCTTATGGATGAAGCGGCAGCGCGGGTGCGTCTGACCGGATTTAAGACACCGGAGCAGATTTCCGGTTATGAGACAAAGATCCGGTCATTGGAACAGGAACTGGAACAGGCACTGATTCGCCAGGAATTTGAACACGCGTCAGAGATCAAGTGTGAAAAAGAAGAGTTAGAAAAAAAATACGAAAAAGCAGTAAAGAAATATCATAAAGATGCCAATCGAAAGCAGCTTACCGTTGGAGAAAACCAGATTGCGGCAGTTGTGGCAGAGTGGACAAAAATTCCGGTGAGCAAGCTGACAGAAGATGAGGCAGCCCGCCTGAAAAAACTGGAAAAAACACTCCACAAACGCGTGGTGGGACAGGAAGAAGCCGTGAGCGCGGTCGCACGGGCAGTGCGGCGGGGACGTGTCGGCTTGAAGGA
>ULUA01020948.1_pt1 | contig 10496 bp, 9 predicted proteins | sample 1958081 | NCBI WGS metagenome assembly ULUA01 (sample SAMEA4835748, study PRJEB28245) | human gut metagenome | biome: gut microbiome; material: fecal sample | place: Denmark | collected 2008
GATAGTTATGGAAGAAATCGATAAATTAGACAAGGCAACAACGTTCATATATGCCATATTAATATTTATGAACACTTTCTATATTTTGGCTTTTTACTTTTTAATGCTAATATTAATTTGCGCTTTAATACTAATATGTTTTTTATCGTCATGCCGATAGTTATTTTTGTTGTTTCAATTCCTGGAATTGTTTTAGGTGTTTATTATTTAATTGATTGCATACGAAAAAGAAAGAAAACTATAATGGCAATAATTGATACATGTATGGTTTTTATTGCCTTTGTCTTAATTATTGGAACAGCGATTTTATATTTTAAAGTAATAGTTTAAAAAATGGAAGCGGTCAGCTTCCATTTTATTTTACTGTTAATAAATTTTGATTGTTTGTATAACTGAATTCGTATGTTGTTGCTCCAAGATAGGAAAGATTATATATTAGACCAGGGTCGAATTGTGTACCGATTAATAAATCCATAATGTTAGAACCGATGGTTAAATTTAATGATTCAGCGGTTCCAATTGATAATAAGGCATTTAATGTATTGATGAAATCTTCGGAATCGGCGGAGGTTAAGTAGTTGAGTTTGAGAGTATTGTGATTAACATTATATCCAAAGCTGTCATCAGTTTTTGTTACATCAAATATTGAATTGACATATAAATTTTCAGGAACTTTATTTCTTAACATATTGAGAGGGAAGGAGCTCATCTTTGCTATAAATGGATCAAGAGAAATCTTAACTAATACTGAGAAAGTAGTTATTGTTTCTCCACTGATTATGTTTGGTGAAAAAGAGAAGTCGATAAGTGAAATAGGAACAAGTGTATCGCCGATTTTTATACCATCTTTTGCTTGAGTTTTAAGCAATGTATCAGCTAAAGCCCCAAGTTCTTTATCGGTAATTTGATATGTTGCTACAAATCTTTTATCGATACTATAGTTGAATGAGTAGCCATTTTGTTCATCGTATGATACTAAATTTGGAACGGAATTATTAAGTGAAGTCATAGCGCCAGTCAGATCATTTTCATCGAATGGATCTGGTGCTAACTTTTTTTCATCGACTTTTTCATTTAATTGAGAAAGTTGATTGATTGTATTGATCGGATCGATACCATATTTTACTCTGACAAAAACATAAGTTCCGCCGCCAAGAAGAATAACTATGATAAGTAATCCGAGAATAAATTTGATTAAACCTTTTATAAATTTCATTGGGAATCTCCTTGATGCTATTATATTAAAAAGTTTAATAAATGAAAAGGACAATAAATATCTACTGCTGAAAAAATATGAAAAAATGAAATATTTTGAAAAATATATGAAAATGTCTATTTTTTAAAAATTTTCTTGTTATATCTTTTTTGATAATTTATACTTAATAAGGAAAAGAGGGGAACATGAAAAAAATAGGCAAGGTATTGAATAATTATTTTAAACTGCAGGAAAGAGGATCGACAGTTTTTAAAGAGATTCTCGGCGGAGTTTTAGTATTTTTTGCAATGCTTTATATTCTTCCAGTCAATACTTCGATTATTAGTTCAACTGGTATTTCTTCTGGAGCAGTTTTTGCTGCAACCGCAATTTGTTCTGGAATTTGTTGTCTTATTATGGGAATTGTAGGCAATTATCCTGTAGCGTTATCTGCTGGTATGGGAATGAATGCTTATTTGGCTTTTACAGTATGTGGACAACTTGGTTATACTTGGCAAGAAGGTCTAGCTGTTGTCATTCTTTCCGGAATAATATTTTTTATTTTTACAGTTACCCCAATTCGGAGAATAATAATTGATGCTATTCCACAATCTTTAAAATATACTATTTCGGCTGGGTTAGGCGCTTTCATCTGCTTTGTAGGACTTAAAATGGGCGGAATTATTCAAGCTAATGGTTCAACTTTTGTATCTTTAGGTAACTTAAATCCAGCGAATGGAAATGCCTATGTTTTATTGGCTTTATTTGGAATAATTTTAGCGTTTGCTTTGATGGTGGTAAAAAATAAATATATCAACACTTTCGCCATTTTGATATCGATGTTTGTTGTGGCTGCAATCGGTTTGATCTTAGGGGCATTTAATGTTCCAAATATGCCTAGTTTTTCAGGTGATACTGGATCTATTGGTGATATAAAAGATGTTTTTGGAAAGAGTATTTTAGCTATACCGACTATTTTAACAAAGCCGCAAACTTATGGTGTCGTATTTTCTTTTGTTATGGTTCATCTTTTTGATACTTCGGCAACACTTATTGCAATAAGTGAACCGATAGGTGCAATTGATAAAGAAACAGGAAAAGTTAAAGTTGGTACTAGAGTAATGATGGCTGATGCAACAGGGGGAATTATTTCTGGTATCTTCGGTACTTCGCCTGTCACATCATTTGCTGAATCGACAGTTGGTGTTGAAAGTGGTGCCAGAACTGGTATCGCTGCAATAACTACAGGTTTATTATTCTTTTTAAGTTTAGCTATATTTCCAGTTTTTAATGTTTTTGCTGGAATCAATGTCAATGGAACAGTGTATACTCCATGTACATCGATGGCTTTAGTTTCAGTTGGAGCTTTGATGTTTTCTAATCTACGTAAGATAAATTGGGATAACAAAATTGATGTCATGGCTTGTTTTATAACATTTATCATGATTTTATTAACTTATTCAATTACCAATGGTATCGCCTTGGGATTGATATTTTATGCAGTGATGCGCTTAGTATCTGGAAAAGGAAAAGAAACTTCGCCAGTTATTTGGATATTAGCAGTTTTATTTACAGCGATGTTTGTTGTCGATATATTTGTTACTTCTTCAAGTAGTTTAAGTGTATTGAACTGTTTTCTAAATTTGCGAAGAAATTAAAAATGACCAGTTTTTACTGGTCATATAAAGAAAGCATTTCCATCAATTCTTCGTATTCTTTATTGTAATTATCAAGCTCCTCTTGTAAGGCGTTGAGCTTTGATTGATCCCAATAGTATTCTGGGTCATCTAGCTTAACTTCATCTTCTCCGATAAGCCTTTCAAGTCGAGCCATTTTTTCTTCGATTTTATTTTTTGCTAGTTTTGGACGAGGTTTTAATGGTTTATCATCTTTGAATTTAACACGAGCTTTTTCAAGTTCGAGATGATATAAGGTATCTTGTTTTCTTTCTTCTTCCAAACGAGCTTTTTCGATATCGAGCTTTTCTTGGAGGATATCATCGAGCATTACAACTTTGAAATGCGAATAATCGCCTTGATAATAATAAGCTTTATTGTTTTCAAAATAAAGAAGACAATTACAGAGGTTATCGACAAATGAACGATCGTGAGAAATGATTATGATGGACCCTTTATATTTTCCAATGGCTTCAATCAGTTCTTCTTTAGTCATCATATCGAGATGGTTTGTCGGTTCATCGAGAACTAAAATGTCATATTTTTGTTCAACCAGTGTCGATAATACTAGACGCATTTTTTCACCACCGGAAAGATTATCAACTATTTTTTCATCATCTTCGCGAGAGAAATCAAATGCGCCTAAAGTATTGTAGACCTCTTGAAGGGTCAAAAGAGGGAAAAGATCACGGAAATAATCAAGGACAGTTTTATTGCTGCGGATTAAAAGTCCATCTTGAGGTAAGTAACCGATATTGAAATTATCGTAGAAACAAATTTTTCCGGAGTAAGGTTTTATCTTTCCTAAAAGTGTTTTGATAAAAGTAGTTTTTCCTGAGCCATTATCGCCCATAATTGCAAGTTTATCACCACCGAAAAATGAAAATTCGATATTAGAAATAAGAGGTTTATCATAGCCGACAGCAAGTTCTTTTGTTTCAAATACTCTTTTTCCTACTCTGAGCTTTCCTTGAAAATCGATATGAACTTTATTTTTAACTTCTGTAGGTTTTTCAACTCTTGTTTTTTCTAATCTGGCAAGTTTTTTTTCACGGTCATGAGCACGAGAAACAAAGCGTGGTTTTGGCATATAAAATTTAATGAACCATTCAAGTTTTTGTTTTTGTTTTTCTTCTTTTAGGTATAGCTTTAATTGTGATTCATACCTAACTTTTTTTTCAGCAGCATATTTATCATAGTTACCTGAATAAGATTCTAATTTACCTTTTTCAATTTCGAGAACTCTTGTGGCTAAAGAATTGATGAAGTAACGATCGTGAGAGACAAAAAGAATGGCTCCTTTATAGCTTTTTAAATATTCTTCTAGCCATTCGATGGTTGAAATATCCAAATGGTTTGTCGGTTCATCGAGAATTAAAAGAGAAGGATTCAATAAAAGCAGTTTAGCAAAAGCTATTTTCATTCTTTCTCCGCCGGAAAAAGAAGTGATAGGTCGATTATAATCTTCTTCTTTGAATTTAAAATAGTTTAAAATCAAGCGAATTTTATAGCGGAAGTTATAACCATCTTTTTCTCTGAAAAGCGGTTCGCGGTGAGAGTAAGTATCAAGAAGTTCGGTATTTGAAGGATCTTCGGCAATTTTTTCACAGAGATCTTCTAGAAATTTTTCTTCTTCCATTAAAGGCTTAAAAACTTCTTCCGCTTCTTCATATAAAGTATGGGATAAATCGGATATGACGCTTTGAGAAAGGTAACCGATAGTGCAGTTTTTGCTTAAAGTTACGTGACCTTTATCAGGTTCTAATTCTCCGATAAGCATTTTAATAAGCGTGGATTTTCCACATCCATTGCTGCCGATGAGGGCAATTTTTTCATTTTCGTCAATATTAAAAGTTAGAGGAGAAGTCAATGGTTCACCTTGAAATTCTTTTAATATACCAGTTGCTGATAGTAAATACATATTTAATAATTATTTCTTTGAATTGATAAGCTCAATAGCTTTTTCTTGTAAATTACTTGGAGTGATGATAAGGATTTTATCATTGGGGTAGATAGTTGTTTGACCATTAGGGACTATTACATCATTGCCACGCATGATAGCTCCTAAAGAAATACCATTAGGAAGTTTAATTTGACTAAGAGTTCTTCCTGCCATCATACTATTCTCTTGAATGATGATTGAAGTGATAGCTAAACTATCGTATTCTGATACGATGGTTCTGGTCATATTTTCTAATATCGAAGCTTTTTCGATATATTTGGAAATTAAATAAGTAGCGCTGATTGTTGTATCTACTCCTAACTTTGTGAAGGCATCAACGTTTTTGGGGTCGTTGACTGCCGCTACAGTCTTTTTGATATGGAGCATTTTTTTAGAAAGCTGACAAATGGCAAGATTTGCTGCATCGCTTGGAGTTACAGCGACCATAATATCGAAATTTTCAATATTGGCTTGTTTTAAAACAATTCCTGAGGAAGCATCGGCAACAATGACATTGATATGATGTTTTTTACTCAAAAAATCAGCGTAATCCTCATCATCGTTGATGACAACAAGGTTATGCTTTCCTTTTTTAAACATTGAAATGAGGAAGTCAGCTTTAGTTTGACCTCCAGCAATAACTATATTCATTTTGTTTTGCTCTCCTTAATTTTTTTATCTTCTTCCTCTTTAACCAAAGTGAAAAATTCATTGGAAACGAGAATAGAAGGATAGATTATTCTTACTCCGGTTCCTTCTAAAACAATGGTTTTATCGATATCGTAGATACGAGTTATAACAATTGGGACATTGTAGATGACCTTGACAATTTGCGCGATGCAAGAATTTGTATTATCATCTTCCGTTGCTACTAGAACAATATCGGCTTGGTCTACATGATTTTTTACTAAAAAATCACGATCCATACCATTTCCTTCGAGTTTAAATCCGGTATATGATTCATCTAAAATTCTGAAAGAATTTTTATTTTTATCGATGATTGTGACATTATTTCCTAATTCTGATAGGCGGCTAGCGATATAAGCTCCCATGTTGGAGCAACCGATAACAACGATATTTTTCTTTTTTAACATGATTTATTTCCTCCGTGAGAGCAATAATTTGATTTTGTTGAAAGGAATAGAGAATATATAAATTATACCATAAATGACCATGAATAATTCGAAACGACCGAAGATCATCAAGCTAGCACCGACATAATAATAGTAAGTTGGAGAACTTAAATTGACCATTCCCGTTGAAAAACCTATGGTTGATATCATGCTGGCAGCTTCAAATAAAGATTGATTAAGACTGCTGCCACCGAGAGTAAATAAGAAAGCACCAGCTAAATATATTCCTAAATAAGTAAGAATAAAAATATTGTTGTCATGAAGCAAGGCTTCATCTAAAAACATATCTTTGCCGTAGACATTGACATAATCAGCACGCTTGATATTAAGATTATTTGCCGAATTTCTAAGCTTGATGACCAAGGAGTGATAAAGCAGAGAAATCCTTCCAACTTTGATACCGCCACAAGTAGAACTCGATTGACAACCGATCAACATAATAAGGATAAAAATAAAGCAAATAGCTGGATTTAAAGTATTTATATCGATTGACATAATTTGGAAACCAGTTGTAGACATTGCAGAAATTGTGAAAAATACTGAATACATCAAAGCATTGTTGCTTGTAACAGTATTTGAAGTTATTGATAGAATTAAAATGAGTGGAATAACGATGACAAGAATGACAAGTTCAGCGTGATTTTCAAAGTTTTTAAAAAAAGTTTTAAAGTCTCCCCTTAAAAGAAAAGCGAAGGAGATGAAAGAAATAGAACCGGAAAACATCAAGATAATACTGGTAACTTGTATTCCACATACTTGAATGATGTTATAGCCATTTTCTATGGAAAAATGAGCGATAGAATCATTGTAATTAGAGAATCCTCCAGTAGCTACAGCGGTAATTGAATGGACAAAAGCATCAAAAAATGACATGCCGAAAATCATATAGGAAATAAATCCAACTGTGATCAATCCGATGTATATTGCAAACATTAATCTAGCTGATCTCAATAGATTAGGAAGAAAACTATCACCATGACCTTCGGCTGAATATAATCTTAAACCATATCTATCAGAGAATACTGAAATCATGACGAGAATAATGCCTATTCCACCAAAAAGCATACAGAGAGCTCTTAGAGTCAAAAAAGAATAGATATTCCCTTGTTCAACATCGAGAACTGACATTCCTGTTGTTGTCCATCCAGAACTGACTTCAAAAATGGATTGATGAAAATTTAAAAGTCCAGAAGACCAAAATGGAACAGCGGTACCAAGTATAGAAATAATCCACGAAGTCAAGACAATAAATGAGGATTGTCTATTGGATAATTGCCCATGTTCTTTTTTATAAAGAAGCCCCAAGAAAGTAGAAAATCCACAGATTATCATTATTATTGCTGGCGCAAAAAAATTCCACCAATATTTTCTTTCAAGAGGAAGAGAAATACTGACAAATAAAGGAATTAATAAAACTATCCCGATAATTCCTGTTAATAATCCGATATATCCTAGGGCGAGTTTGCCACCGGAAATAACCATTTCTTTTTTTATTTCACGATTCATAAAAAATATTATAGCATTAAATTTTCTTAGAAGTAATTTTAATATTAAAGCTTGTTGACTGATTTATTGAGGTTTTCTTTTCTTTTTTTAGCACGTGCGATATCATTTATACCATTTTTAACTAAGGCATAAAAAGAAAGAATAAAAATTATTGTGAAGATAATTGAACAAAGGAAAAAGATAATATTGACGGCATTCCAAGAGAAATTAAAAAAAGCATTGGAAAATAAGTAGATATATAAAGCAGAAGAAATAAAGACTGATGTAAAACAAAAAAGCAGATTAGGTTCTAAAAAATGAACATCAGTAAATGTTAAAGCATCTGTGACTAAGACATAACCACCGGTTAAAAAAGCCAAAGCATAAAGAATATAACTAATATTAGATTTTGAAGAAGTCAGGGCCATAAAGATGAAAATTCCGATGAGAAATAGTTCTAACAAATTAAATAATATCGATATGGATATTGATTTGGAAAAACCATATTTATTGACTATTTTGAAAAAATAGCGACCGGAAGGAATGATATCTGTTGCTCCACCTTCAATGAGCAACTCTTCATTTTGATAGCCATAAAGACAACCTATTCGATAAGGAATATTACATTTTTTTGCTACCAACATATCATAATTGGAATCCCCAAAATAAATGACATCTTGAGGATCTATTTCGTATTCTTTTAAAGTTTCAAGAAGACCAGTTGGATCAGGTTTGGGTGGAAACTTTTTTTCTCCTTGACCAATTACTGCTTTAAATTTTACATTTTTAAAAAAATATTTCATCAAATTTTCGGCTGCTTTTTGCGGTTTATTGGTAAAAACAAATAATTCATATCCTGATATTGAAAATTTTTCTAAAGCTGAAGCGATATATGGATAGCTATTTGTTCTATTATAAAGATTATCCAAAAGATTAGCTAAATATTCTTTATAGAGGATTTTGATTTTCTCTTCGTCTTTTTCGCCACTAGCTTTTCTTATAAGATACATAGAACCTTGACCGATGAAATTGACATATTCAGAAAGTTCATGAGTAGGATAATTATATTTTTCCAAGATTGTATTAACAGCTGCACCAAGATCAGCAACAGTATCTAATAGTGTTCCATCAAGATCAAAAAATAAAACGTGAGCTTTTTTCATGTTTATCTCCCTATTTAATTATTGCGAAATTGTAGATTATAGAGTTTAGCGTATTCGCCATTTTGAGAAAGAAGAACTGAGTGAGTTCCTTCTTCTATTATTTTACCACCTTCAACTACAAGTATTCTATCAGCATTTTTTATGGTAGAAAGACGATGAGCAACAACAAGTGTGGTGCGGCCATAAGATAATTTGTTCAAAGCTTGTTGAATCAATATTTCAGTTGCATTATCTAAGGCAGAAGTTGCTTCATCTAAAATTAGAATAGAAGGATTCTTTAGAAAAACTCTAGCGATAGAAATTCTTTGTTTTTGACCACCTGAAAGTTTGACACCTCTTTCGCCGATTTGTGTATCGAATTTGTTTGGAAGTGACATGATGAAATCATAGATATTGGCTTTTTTACTGGCGGAAATAATATCTTTATCGGTGGCATCAGGTTTACCATATTGAATGTTATCTTTAATTGATCCTGTGAATAAAAATACATCTTGCTGAACAAAACCGATATTTTTTCGAAGAGCATTTAAAGAAATATCTGAAATATTTATTCCATCGATTTTTATTGTGCCTGAAGTCGGTTGATAAAAATTAGGTATAAGATGGCAAATGGTTGTTTTTCCTCCACCAGATGCTCCAACAAGTGCGATGGTCTCACCTTTTTTAATAGAAAATGAAACATCATTTAAAATATGGTCTTTTGTTTCATAATTGAAGAATACATGATTAAAATCAATGTTTCCAGCTAATGTAATATTTTTTATAGCATTAGGTTTTTCATATTCTACTTTTTCATCCATGACATCGAGGAATCTTTTAAATCCGGTAACACCATCTTGATATTGCTCAACAAAATTGATTAAAGTTGTCAAAGGAGAAATAAACAAAGAGACGGAAACAACAAAAGCAGTGTAATCAGCGGTAGAAAAAGCTTCAGTAGTAATAGCGATTATACCACCTCCAACAATACAAGCAACGTTGAATAAATCCATGACAAAATTGGTAGAAGAAGAAAATATTCCCATCGCTTTATATGCTATAGATCTATTTTTTACATATTCTTTATTGCTTATATCAAATTTTTTATCCTCAATATCTTGATTTGCAAAAGCTTTTGTAATGCGGATACCAGATATACTAGACTCTAAAGATGCATTGATACCAGCGATACTTTTGCGTGTTTCAGTAAAAGCATTGCGCATTCTTTTTCTAGTGAACAAAGAGATTGCAACCATAAAAGGAACACAGGCAAAGATGATCAAAGCTAAAATCCAATTGATAGTCAATAAATAGGCAAAAGAACCGATGATCATGACATCGCATATAAAGAAGTTTTCAGGGCCATGATGAGCGAGCTCACTGACATTTTGCAAATCATTTGTCATCCTTGACATTATTTTTCCAGTTTCATGTTCATCGTAATATGAATAGGGAAGTTTCTCCAGATGAGTAAACATATCCTTTCGCATTTGAGCTTGCATTTTAACACCAATAACATGTCCATAATACTGAACGAAATATTTTAAAAACATTCTGATTATATATAGGCCAACTAAAATAGCTGCAAAAATTATTATCATATTAATATCTTTTTCAGGAACATAAGTAGAAAAAACTTTTCTAGTTAAAATTGGATAGCACATTGCAATTAAAGATATTAAAAGAGAAGCTAACATATCAAGAGTGAACATCTTGAGATGTGGTTTATAATAAGAGACGAAACGTTTAAGCATATTTACCTCCATCAATATTTGAATATTCTACTATAAAACAAGCTTTTTTTCATCTCGTAACATTATTATTAGTATATTTAAAATTGCATAATTTTTTGACAAGTAGTAACCGCTTTCATCTCGACTAATTTTTAATTGTAAATTTTAAAAAAATAATAAATTTTTAAAT
>ULUA01010003.1_pt1 | contig 10483 bp, 14 predicted proteins | sample 1958081 | NCBI WGS metagenome assembly ULUA01 (sample SAMEA4835748, study PRJEB28245) | human gut metagenome | biome: gut microbiome; material: fecal sample | place: Denmark | collected 2008
GCATTTTTTAATCTTTTTTGATATACTATTAATGAAAAGATGGTTAATACAAGCGAATTAAGTTTCGATCATTCCATCTTTTTTATTTTGTAAAAAGTATTGACATAAATATTTTTTATGATATATTTTAAATGAAAAGGTTACTCTGACCTTGTTTTAATAGCAAGGCATGAACGAAAGGTTCGAATTGTAATCTTTTTTTTATTTAAATATGTTGCTTTTTTCTATTTTTGTGCTATAATATAAATGTAGTTATTGATACAAGGCAAGTTTTTCTTGGTTGTCATAATTACCAAAAGCAATACTAATTGCTGATCTAAGCAGATATATAGGTATCCTTGTTACGCTGTATATGCCTGTCAATATTGACATCGGGTAAAGTGGCGAATCTTTATCAGCATGTAAGACCTATTGGTAACTTACACATCACAAGTAAGAGTTTTTTAACTCTTACTTTTTTTATATCTATTTTTAAATTCTTGATATTTTTTTCTATTCTCTGATGATTGTTTTGTATGATTTAAAACTTTATCTTTTATTCTCTCTATATCTTCTTTGGGAATTTGTGTTGATTTTGCAGTTTCTTTAAATTTTTCACCTTGTTTTATAGGTTGTCCATCATTATCTCGAACTTCTAACATATTTCTATAATAATTAATTCCGTTTTTCCCATAATATGTTGTGTTTTTGGTATCTTGATTGGATCCTGGAATTACTGCATATTCTTCTTCACCTTTCGGATTAACAATTTTATCTGCTATAATTACAGGTCTTCTTGATTTCAAGTTCTTTGATGTCTTCTTATCAAATTTTAAATATTCATCTGAGGTTTCTAAAGTTCGTCCAATGGGTAAAGCTTTTTTAAATTTTCCTATTTTTTTATCTAATTTTTCCCTTGATTTTTTTATGTCCATTTTGCACCTTCTTTTGCTTTGCCTTTTGTTTAAACATATCATTTATGTATTTTTCATCAACAAAACCTTCTTTATAGTTTAAAAAAGTATCATCTTTTGGTGATAAAGACAATGACTTGTGCATGTGGTTATAGTATTTTGCATAGGCTTCGTCTTCTTTTTCATTAAATTCTTTATCAATATTGTCAAACAACTTTTTAAAATTATTTCTTTTTAAGGAAGTATTCATTTTAACTTCCATTTTTTCAGCATTGTTTAAAAAAGTGGTATGTTCCTTTTCAATTTGATCCATTTCCCTTTTTAATTTAAGAGCTTTTTCATGTGCTTTGCTATATATTTTCATTTATACCTCCTACAAATCGTAGTAAAGTGTGATTGCTTTGACTTTTCTTTTATTGGGTGTTTTTTTGTTGTTTTAATCGTCTTTTTTGAAAAAACGACCTTGTCATTTGACTTTGTAGCCACTTTAACGGCTTTATTCGACTTATTAGTCGAACTTGTCCTTTTAGCCGTTTTAGGTGTGTTTTTCGTTGATTTTGTTGTTTTTTGTGCGTTTTTTCTCATATTTATTCTCCTTTTTCATTCTTGTTTTTTGTCTATTTAATAAAGTTTGAAACATTGATGTTCTGACATATAAATCGCTATAACTATGTCTATGTCCTGCTGAATCTGCATATCTTTTATTTACAGAATTAATAAATGATATTTGCTTATATACAAAGCCTTCTGCAGGAAGCCATTTTGCATAATCAATAACATAAGGTGCTTTTATGAAATAGTTACAATCATTCACAAAATATACAGTGTCGCCTTTTTTTAGATTTATAAATGTTTCAAATGTTAAAGGAACTAAATCCTTTTGCTCAATTTCTGAAGTGCCTAAACTTTCCATATATTCTTCTTTATTTAAATACAACATAATTTACTCTCTTTAATTTAATTCACTTATTGTGTGAATATTATCCTTATATTTTTGATAAAAGGATACTGCCTTATATTCTCCTAGTAATTCGTCTGGGACATAAATTTGACAATTATCAGGAAGTTGCAAATTATCAGACACCTCACCTTCATTTGTATAGACGGAGACAAGAAAATCTCTTTTAATAATCAATTTCTCAAGATGTTGACAATCAGCAAATACTGTATCATACAGGCTTGTTATTTCTTCAGATAATATTATTGTTTTTAAATTAGAGTTTGAAAAACTTTGTTGAAAATCTTTATATTCACATACTTCATATTCAGAACCTATATAAGTTTCTCCTTCAATATCTTTAAAATAATAATTTCGTTGTAAGAAATTGCTTATTTCTTCATCAGTTAAATTTTTTAAATCATAAACTGAAATTTCGATTGAAGAACAAGTTAAAGGATACGTAAAATTAGGTTCATATAATTCTAAATCAATTTGATTTAGGTAAGTGTAAGATCCAGATTCATTTTTATAAGCAAAATTTTTACCATTATATAAATCTTTCGCTTTCAAAAATTCTTCTTTTGAAGAATATGTAGCGATGTTTGTATGTTTTTTGATAAAATAATAATTTGACGAAATTGTAAACGTTTCAACATCACTTTTTATATTTCCATTAACATCAAATTCTTCTAATACCTGAGGTTCGTCATAAAATTTTGCCTCAAAAACTATAGTTGAACCATACGCTTCTGTTACGTTAAAATTTGATAATATTTCATCTTTTCCCTGCATTATCCAACCAAGAAATAACTTCCCTTCTTGTGTTGGTTCTTCAATTTCTAAATCTAAAAAATTAATATATGATCCAACTTTATATTCCTGAGAATATACCTGTTCGCTTCCATTCATTAAGATTACAGTAACTGTCTTTTCTTCAGGTTCTGGACCAGGTTCTTCTGGATATGTTCCATTCATTGGATAAATTCTTTCTTTCCAATTTTTAAACTGATCATAATTATTAGCATAGTAGTCATCTGGAACATATATTTTCGCTGTATTTATAAAAGTTGACTGATTTATTATTGATGATGCAGATAAATTACTTGAGTAAATATATACAGTTTTTAAATTTGGAGTATTAATAAATGCATAACTCATGTTTGTTACATTTTCGGGAATATCTATAGTTTCAAGAGCAGTATCACCAAATGATGCACTTCCAATACTTTCTAACGTTGAAGGTAATTCAACTTTAGTTAAATTTGAACAACCAGAAAATACTGTATCTTCAATAATTCTTATTCCTTCAGGTATAATAACCTCAGAAATTATTGTGTTTTTTGAAAATGTAGATACTCCTATTGTTGTAATTTGAAAATCATCTCCAGCAATTATTTTTGTTTCGCAAAATTCAAAAACTAATGGGAAAGCACCTTTAATTGCTTCTTCATTTTGAAATAATTTACCCATTTGAGTTGACCATTCTTCTGCAGTATTACTAAAGAATTTATCAGCACCTTTTGGTGTGCAATAAAAGAATCCTTGCATTAATTTATTATTTAACTCTTGCTGATAATCTTCGTTCATATATTCTTCCAACGTTACTTCTACAGATTCTTTGATTTCTCCAATCTCAACTGAATAACTTGTTGGAACTTTAACTACAACATCTGTCCCGGCATAACCTGTAATCTTATTTCCTACAATGTTGAAATCTTTTATTTCTTCATCTGTCGTTGGTTTTTCATCTGGAGAAGGTTCTTCTTGAGATTCCCCATTAAACCAGCCATGAACCATGTCAGGATTTATTGCTGTGAGAACAAATAGACCTATCCCTCCAGTTAATGCAATCAATACTATAACTAGCATGATTCTATTAAATGTTTTCATATCTTCCTCCCTAATTTTTTATAAAATTATGTTGCATATTTTAATTATTTTTGTTATACTATTAGTGAATGATGAGCATCTTATAAATGGCTGTGTCGTTTCTTGCTTTGCAAGTTTGGTGAAAAGGACTTTGTTTCCCAATCAGTAATTACAACCCGTCCTCTAGATGCATTATTCTAAACTCAGTCTTTTAATTAGACTGAGTTTTTATTTTTTCTATTTTTTTCTTATCACTTTTAGATAATCCCCAACCCTTTTCTTTTGCTTTAAAGTCATTAGTCTTGCCTTTCTCTATTTTGTTTCTCGCATATGCAGTTTTCTTATCTTTTGGATTAGGATTTTTATCAAGTTTAATATTAGCCATACCTTCTGTGATTTCTGAATGTGTAATTCCAATAAATTTATATTCATTTCCTATCTTTGCATAAATGTATGCTGGATGTCCATTACTTTTGTTTTTTCTGAATTCATCTTTTTTTACTTCTTTTTGATTTTTTACTTTCATATTTTCTCCTAAACTCTTGTTAAAATATAAAATGCTCCACTTAAACTTCTTGTAAAGTTGTCTTGATTTTTTAAAAACTCGTTTTGATTATTATCAAAAAGGTCTTTATCAATATAAATCTTATTTATTTTTGAAATTAAGCCTCCAAAACTATCAAAAGATGTTAATTGAATAAATAAGTTTGTTGCTGTATCCGTTAAGATTCTAACTTCTTCTACTGCAGTAAATACATCACTTCCTACATAAGATAAGTCTGATTGACCTCTAAAATAAACGGTTTCAAGCAACATACATCCCTTAAATGCTTTATCTTCTATGCTAATTGTTCCATTAGAATAAAATTGTAATGTTTCAATCTTGTCTGAATTCTCAAACGCAGATGCTCCTATTAAAGTTGCATACAATTTTAATGAGCCAGTCAATCCTGTTTTGTAAAATGCATAATCATTAATTTTTAAAATATTTGTAAAATCAAATGTTTGAAGTTTGGAATTATCATAGAAACAATACTCACCTATTTCAACAACTGAAGTTGGCAATAAGATTTCTTCTGTCGACTTCCCTAGTGGATAATATATAAGTTTTGTTTGTTCTTTGTTATAAAGAACTCCATTTATAGAACTAAAGTTTGCGTTCTCTTCAACAACATTAATTTCTGTCAAATTTGAACAACCTTTGAAAGAACTTGCACTTATTCCTATAACTTTTTCTGAAACTGTTACTGAACTTATTTCAGAATTTGAAAAATCTGATATTATTAAACTTACAGAATCTTGATATTGATTTGGAAGAACTACATCTCCAGTTGCTCCTGGTTTTAGTGAAATTGTATAAACTACTCCTGCAGTTGTAGTTGCAAATTCTAACTTATCTAAGGTTGCCTTTTGAGTGTAAATATCAATATTATCAGTAACTTTAAATGTATCAATATCTATTTTTTCAGTAAGTTCTTTATCAAAATAAAGCACTCCGGTAGTTTGTTGATTTATGTATTTAGGCACTGTCAGTATTGATCCTGCTTTTAATGATTGCATTAATACTACTTCATCACCAGCATAGAATTTTATGGTCTTATATCCATTTGTTTCATCTACAATAATGTCCACATTATCACTTGTTTTCTCTGATTCAACAAATTTTATATTAAAAGAATTTTTTGCTAAATAACTATTCCAATAATCAACTGCAGTTTGTCCTCCTTGAGTTGTTATTTTTAAAGTAATTGAATTTTCATAAAATGCAAATCTGATTCCTAATTTGTCTGATAAAACAAGATCTTTATTATCATCGTAAAAATTATAAGTATAATCTGTTATTGCATAGTCAACAGAATAATCAACTTCTGAGCAAGGAATATCATTTACATAAATATCTACTGTTTTATTTGTATCTAATTTTAAAGCCACATTTGCTGTAATCGTTGCTGAATATGTATCGTCTTTTTCTTGTTTTAAAACAAGATTTTCAAGTTCAAAAGTATATTTATCTACATACTGAACTTGATTTGGATTGAAATAGTTATTTATTTCACCCCAAACACCACCACTTGCTGAATAATAGTAAGATAATTGTATCCCACAATATGCTGTTATTACTAAAAAAATAAATAATGCAACGTATGCTAAACCTTTAAGAACATACTTTCCATTTTTATATCTTATACAAGCAATCAATACTAAAATACCACCAACAATCAAGACAAGGCTTAGCCAAAAACTGGTATCAAAAAAATTAAACATTAGCCTCACCTCCTATTGCATAATCTGGTAGTATAGTTTTGTAAATTACAAAAGAATTAAATTCTTCGTTTTTATAAAACCCAGCAAATTTGTATCCTTTTTCATTAAGTAAATTTTCATCAATGGTTATTCTTAAAACTATTAAATCTTTTTTTGATAAATACTTATCTAAAAATTTCTGGTTAAATTTAAATAAATAATAATTATTTTCAACTAAAATTAAATCAAAGTCATAAATATCTAAATCGATAACAGTTCGACCATAGAAATAATCATTTGAACCTTCTCCTGTAATATCAAGATTTGGTGATCCATGTATCGCTTTAAATATACTATCATTTGCTGAAGTTGCACCATTCGCTGAAATATTTACTTTTATTCCAACATTGGTCTGAACAAATTCTTTAACTTTTGTTGTTTCAACAACGTCTGTAACAGCAACATATACTCCGTTTTCATCTAATTTTGAAAATTTAAACCAGTCAAGAAATGGAACTTTAACTACTTGATTTGTTCCATTTGCCATTGCTTGAACTTGATTAAAAAGTTCATAAGCAAGAGTATAATAATTGTAATCAACATACCAACGATAATTATCCCCACAATCTCTCAAATTTGAATAAACATAATTTCCGTCATCATTGTAAGAAACATTATCACCATCAAATAAGCCTGATACTGATATATAGTCATTCCCTCTGAGTTCAAGCAAATATATTTGACCATCAATTTCAATTTTTAATCCAGGATTATTTCGTATCGGATAAACAGAACTTTCCATTGTTGTATCAAAGTTATCAGCAGAACCATAGTTGTATACACTAGTTGTTTTTGCGTTTGCTTGTGGAGTTATGTAATTTGCATAAAATGTTCGATACCACCATAAAGCACCTGTGTTTCCTTTATTAAATGATTTAACTCCTAAATACCAAAGATTTTCACCATTGTATCCGTCATAACCATATTCTTCAGTATTTGGTAGATGGTTATAAAAATCTTCATAATCAACCCATGTTATTTTATCTGATGTTGTGTTAGATATGAATTGCAAACCTTGAGAATATACAGATGTTTTGTTTTCATCCATAAGCCCAGTGAATTTGATCTCAAACATTTCATAACCATTTTGATTTTCATTCTTTAAATAATTGATTTCAATCACGTTATATTTGCTACCGTCAACAGTTTCAATGTCTCCAATGTTAAAAACCTTAGATTCTGTTTTGGCTGGTGCAAAAAGTGCTACATATACAAACCACCCATCAACAACTAAACAACCTGCAAGTAAAATTATCAAAAAGATTATTCCTGTTATTTTCCAAAATTTTTTGGCTTTTGAAGTCGGTTCTTTCTTTTGCTTATTCATACTTGTCCTTTTATATATAAAAATTAAACTAATGAAATCACAAGCAAAATTAAACCAAGATGAACTATAAGCCAAATGATTAATTTTATTAAGAATTTCATTAGTTTAATTACCTCGACTTTTATTTTTTAAATATTGCAGAAAGCAATGCTTTTGCAACTTCTACATTATCTGCACTGTCTTCTTTTGGAAGAAGAAACGAGAACCAGTCTTTTAATACTTCAACAAAGTTTTGCCCAACACATGATCCGTAAATTAATACTACTATGCAGAAGAGTGAACCAGTTCCAACAATTCCAAGAATTATCTTAAGCCATAATGGCATTCTTCTTTTTGGTTTATAATTTTTCTTTTCCATTTGCCCTACCTCCTTTTAAGCCTTCATCATTTGGCAAATTCTGGAATACTCTAAAATACTTTCAATTTTATAAGGCTTGATTTCCATAAGTTCGCACCACCTTAAAAACACTAAAATGCTTTCGTAAACTTTCTGTTCTTTTTCCATTCTTTCCTCCTATATCTCTATTTCATCAATTTCATCAATTGATTTAAAAATTGAATTTAATTCCTCAGGCGTATAATTTCGTTGTTTAAAATTGCTATGTTTTTCTTCATTTGGTAAGTTATATAGCAATGAAGATTTATAATCACCTCGAATTATTTTGTCGGCATTGTCAAGCATGAACTTTAAACCTAAGTTTGAACTTTGCATCAAGAAAGAGCTTTCAAAAATTGCATCTCTCAATTTGGAATAATCAATTCCGTGATAATTAGCGATTTGGCAATCGAATTGTTTATGCAATCGTTTCATATCCATTAAGAATTCTAGTTGTTTTTCGTTAACAGCATATTGTCTTGAGTTGTTTTTAACTTTTGCAAGCACGCCTGATGTAATAACTCGCCTGAGCAATACCTCCACATCCATTTCCCCAAGCACTATCCCCTTTTTTAAACTTTCAATTAGTTTTTTAGTATTTGGTTCGAGGTCTTTTTCTGTTGGTTCTTCATCTATTTCGTTTATGTTCTTTGGACGATTGAGATAAATAATACGCTTATGTAGATGTTGATTTTGGTAAATATTTATAAAGCCTTTTTTAAAAATGCTTGAAATTCGATTGCTGATTGTTCTTTCTGCAACATTCAATTTTGTTGCAAACTCTTCATTTGATAAGTCGCAATATCCTGCTTCATTCAAGTAATCATTAATCAAATAGCACAGGCTTTTTTCTTCATCTGAAAGCAATTTTGAATATCTAATATATCTAGGAACTGACGACCAATATCTTGAAACTTTCATAACGCACCTCTAAAAACTGTCAGCATCTGCCCTTCTTGATCTAACGGAAAATATATCAGTTGAAGACTCGGCAATTTATTTTTGTTTTTGAAAAACAACTCAAGAAGAAGTCTAAAATTTTTCGACCAAATGCTCTGAACTTGGTCTTTAATTTTCCAACAAAAACAAAAAATACCGGCATACGAATTAGAAAATGACGTTGTCATTTTTTCTTCTCTACCGGTATTTTTAATTATTAAATCTTGTTTTTCACCAGTCAACACTGGTTGACTTATTGGATTTAGCATTTTTGCCTCCATTGGCTTTTTCATAGCCGACCCTTTCGGGTTTCGTCTTAATTTTCAAAGACTCGTCAGGGCTATTTGCGAAGATTGTCGAAATTGATATTTTGGTTTAAAACTTTGTTATACTGATATGATAACTTGCACGGTATGTCGATTGCCTTATGTTATCAAAATTTTACAAAGGAGAAGACAAGTGGATTTATTTACAAGGATGAGAAGAATTCATAATGCAAAAGTTTCTGCTGAATTAGAAAAAGAAAAGGAATTGATTGAATCTGGGAAATATTACAACGAAAAAGAGAAAAAACGTCTTATTAAAATATCTGGACAAATTGCTGCGAAAGATGAAAGTATTAAAATAGATTCTGAAAATAATTCTAAGCCTGTATATGATTACTCAAAAAAATATGTAAATATTGGGTCAAACAACACAAAGAAAACTGGCTTAAATGATAATCAATTTCAGATAGCTAACAAACCTTTGGACTCTACTAGCACTCAAAAAACTACGAAATCTAAACCTAAAAAGAAAATATAGTTTTTTATCACCCTAACCTTCAGGGTGATTTTTTATGTCATCAATTATTTTTAAAATTGTTTCTGCAGAAAACTTTTCTTTTGACTCGTATTCTTTGAAAAGATTTTCTAATTGCTCAATAGGTTCAACTGCTGGAGGATATTCGCTATTTAAATATTCTTGAAAGTTAATTAACCCAAATGCTGCAGTATTTCTAAAACTTTCGTATTCAGATTTCAAGAAGAATAGATAGTGCCATAAATTCTTCCCTAAACAAGAATGCTTTTCACTGCTTATAAAATTGTCAATGAATGGAAGTTTGCCATCCTTGTCAATTTTAAAATCATATAGCAATGAACTAAACTCCCACCTCTTTAATTTCTTACGCATATCTTAACCCCTTTAAATTTTTTGTTTTACAAAAAGTAAATAGATCTATTAAACTCAACCCTTTTCTTAGGTTTCTTGGAGAAAAAGTAGCAAGTAACTCCGTCAGCACCTGTGTGAAATTTCCCAAATGGAGTAATAGCATTTGCTGCATCGTTTGCTGTGGTTTTATAAATCGCATTGTCTTTATCGTATTTCTCATGAAATAACTCTACAAACTCAAAACCGTTAAATACCCCACTTTTTGCCTTCTCAAACTTTTCAAATTTTTCTTTCTTTAAATTCTGAAGTTTAAGAGCCTCTGCTCGTTCTTTATCTTTGGTCTTTTGAGATTTTGGTCTTCCTGCACCAGTAATGCCATTTCTTCTACCTTTTGTAAAATAACTCATTTTTTACCCCTTTTTACGCCAAATTTCTTGGCTGTTTTAAGTAATATAGCATAAGATATTTGGCATTGTCAATAAATTTTGCCAAATTTTTCGTTTTTTTTTAAAAAAAAATAAAATTGAAATTAAAGGAGGTATTATGGAAAACCTAAAACTCTTACGAACACAAAATAAATTAAAACAAGATGTAATTGCTTCATCTCTCAATATTCCACGTTCAACTTATCAAAGTTATGAATATGGTGTAGCAGAACCAGATATCAAAACATTGATAAAAAT
>ULUA01007833.1_pt1 | contig 10448 bp, 11 predicted proteins | sample 1958081 | NCBI WGS metagenome assembly ULUA01 (sample SAMEA4835748, study PRJEB28245) | human gut metagenome | biome: gut microbiome; material: fecal sample | place: Denmark | collected 2008
TACTGCACAACCTCAGATTTGTATTTATATCAATAAATATAAAATCATTACTTTACGCAGTTTCTCATAAGGATATTAACTGCGTATAGGCGGTACTCGGTATGTAGGACGGACAGTTTAGGCTGTCCGTCCTATTCCGTTTTGTTGGGATTAGGCGACTGTTTCGGGTGCAAGCTGACCGATATAGCGGAAGTAGATGTCGATCTGCTGCATTGCGGTTTTACTATGCTTTGCCGTTCTTTCGTGGATAATAATTCGCTCTATGAATGTGCGAAGCACTTCGGGAGTCAGCTCCTTTAAATCTGTGTACTTGTTTGCAATATCCACAAATCTTTCGACATTGGTAGCCGCCGCTTTCAGATCTTCAATCTCTTGCTTCACTATCGGAAGCCGTTCGGTAATTTCTCGTTGCTCGGTGTTGTAACCGTCGGAGAGCATACGAAACTGTTCGTTTGTGACCTTGCCAAGAACATTGTCCTCATAGAGTCGCCTGAACAGAGCGTTCAGCTCATTGTTGCGCTTTTCAAGACTCGCAAGTTCTACCATCTTTGCATTCAGCTCTCTGCGGTTTTCTGCAGAGCTTTTTTGATTTATAAAGCTGACGAACTCACGAGTTTGTGCGCGTGCATAGTAGGTCACTTTACGGATTTCTTCAAGGATGATCTCGTCAAGCACCTTCGCTCTGATGGAGTGAGGCGTACATTGTTCCTCGCCCATGTGTTTTCTGTATCGGCTGCAAATAAATCCGTAGGCATCGGGCTTGAGCGTTGTTCCTCTAATGAAGTATAGCTTTGAATTGCAATCGGCACAGTATAACAGACCGCTGTACTTATCGATGCCACCCATTGCGGTTCGTCTGCGTTTGCCTTGACGAACTGCTTGAGCAAGTTCCCAAGTGGTTTTGTCGATGATGGCTTCGTGAGTATTTTCAACACGATACCATTCACTTTCGGGGCGTTCCTTCTTGCGTTTGTCTTTGTAGGATACCACAGTAGTGCGACAGTTAATGGTATGACCGAGATAGATTTCATTGCTCAACATTTTGCCTATTGTTGTTGAAGTCCAACCGTAAGGAGCATCGGTATCTGTAACCGTTCCATACACACCTTGCGAGTTGTAGCGGTACATCGTCGGCTTGAGTATCTTTTTCTCACGCAGGATGTTTGCAATGTTTCTCGGTCCAGTTCCTTTCGCACAGAGCGAGAATATCATCCTAACTATCGGTGCGGTTTCCTCATTGATGAGGAGATGACCTTTGCGTTCGGGATCACGCTTGTAGCCGTAAGGTACAACCGTTCCGACTCTCTCGCCACGCTCTGCTTTCGCTTTCACTACGGCTCTGATCTTCTTACTCGTATCTCTTGCGTACCATTCGTTGAACAGATTTTTGAACGGGGCAAGCTCGTTGCCTTCCGAGTAGAGCGAGTCGAAGTTATCGTTGATTGCGATATAGCGAACATCAAGGCGTGGGAATATAAGCTCAGTGTATTGACCGACCTCGATATAGTTTCTGCCGAGTCGAGAGAGGTCTTTCGTAATGAGCGTTGCCACCTTGCCTTGTTCCATCAGCTCCATGAGATTTTGGAATGCCGGGCGGTTGAAGCTCACGCCTGAGTAACCGTCGTCCACGAAGAACTGAATGTTCTCGAAGCCATTGTCCTTTGCGTACTTTTCAAGGATCGCTCTTTGATTCTGAATGCTGTTGCTATCACCTTTGAGTTCATCCTCTTGGGAGAGACGGCAGTAGAGTGCTGTTATTTTCTTTTCGTTTTGGTTTGACATATCTTTTCCTCCTTCTGTGTCAAACCGATTGAGAGTGTGGGCGGATATAGATTTCCGCATCTACAACATATCATCAATCGGTTTCAAAGTCCAGCGTTTTTTGCAAGTTCAAGAATTGTTTTCAATTTCTTGTTGCATCAGTCGCCTGAGTCCTTCATCTGCTGACGGACACCTTGACGGGCAGAAGAAAGAATTTACCTGATAGGTCATACCGCCCACGCTGTAATTTCTTCTCGTAAGCACAACACCGTGACGAGAATAATACTTTGTTCTTCGTGCAATTGCGATATGTTCATCTCTCGAATACTCATTGCCGGTTGGGGTGTTGATTGCTTTTTCAAGCACAAATTCGTTTTCTTTCATTTCTGAATCCTCCGTAAAATTTTAATGTAAGTACAGAGGCAATGAGTATTGAATTTTGGCATTTTAGGGCTATGTCGCCTCGTTTGCGCGCGAGAAAACCCTTATTTCATCGGCACTTTCGGGATTTTGTGCGCAACCATGGCGACCGAGATCTGAAATTTGCGCAACAATGTCGCCTTAGAAAATCGCTCTGAATTTGGACAAAAGAGGCTCAAAAAGCCCGAAATAGCCTAAAAATCGCCTATTTTTGCTCGGCATTGCCGTGCATAGTGGTCTGCGAGGCGGCTCAATGTCGCCACGCTTATTCCTGCAACAAAATACGGCAACGCCCGAATTCTATCATATCTCTCAAAATTGCCGTATTTTGCGTTCTTCGGCTTGGTTGGCATACTTGGTCGCTTCCGTTATTCAATCGGCACACAGGGCGTTTTTGTGGCTTACACGGGGATATTTACGGCAGAAAAGAAGAAGGCTTGAATGGTCTTTGGCTGCTCTCATTTCTTCGCTGAATTGCGATTACCACCTCGCAACAGCCCCGATCAATTCCTTTGTTTTCGTAGGAGTTTGGGATTTTTACCACCCCGAATTTATAGTCCAAGTTGATTTTACAGACCCGCCAAAATTGGAAGGTGGGGTGTGCCACAAACCTTTATGTTGTCGGCGTTGCCGGCGGACGTGCGATGAGGCGGATGTGGTTTACCACCCCGACTCTTTCACCTGCTTGATTTTCGATAGGCGAAAATCGGGCTGCCGTGGCAACGCAGACTCTCTATATATTCTTCTTTTCTGTTGGTAATCTCTTGCTCTCTTTAATCTTCTTATGGCTACGAATATCTGAAGCTACCCATAAGGAAATTCTACGCTATTCCAAGAGCGAAGCAAGGTAGTACATATTGCTTGTCCGAGAACCGTTCTCTCGGTATCTGCACACCTTCTTGATGAGTCCTCGCGCTTCGAGCTCCTTGAGCGCAGAGTCAACCGTTTTCTTATCCATGCTGCACTCGTCTGCGATAAGTCGGCGCGATGGGAAACAATTGTCGGTATTCTTATCGCTGTGCCTGAGCAAACAACAATAGACCACGAACTCTTTCGGCTTTAATCCAAGCTCGAATATTTGATTGGGAACGATAAAGAAATTTTTGTGTTTCATTTTTACCTCCTGATGACAAAACAAAAAGACTCGTATCGATTTATTACATACGAATCACGAAAACACCAAAAAGCGAACGGCACTTTGTTCGCTTAAAAATGATGATCCGTGCCTTACATATGTAAATCAGATAACGAGTCTTTATCAGAACTCTTGTGGAGCTATCAAATACTCCAACCGAAAATGAATGCTCAGCGGCTGATAGCATCGGCACACAATTACATCTATTCAAATTTCAAGACCTCATCTTTGTGAGGGGCTTTATTCTAACATAAGATTTTTAGTTTGTCAATACCTTTTTGAATAATTTTTTCGCTTTTTGGAAATAATACTTCTTTTGGCACAATCGGTCTAAAACACCGTTATTTCGCTTCCCGGATTGTCACGGATTATTAAAAAAACGCTCTCCATCGTTTTGAATGGAGAGCGCCAACTACTTAGTATAAACTTGCAGTTTTTTTAATATAGCGTTGAAAAGCCAAAAAGAGTATTAGAATCGGTAATGTTGAAATAACGATAGAAGTCATTAATACAGCATAATCGCCAAACCACACCGAACCAAGCGAATTTAAATAAATCGAATTTGTAAATTTGCTTTGCGATTGTAAAATAACTACTGGCAACATCACTGCGTTCCAAGCATTAAAAAAAGCAATTATAAAAGCTGCAACTATGACATCTTTCATCGCCGGAAGAAATACACGAATGAATATTGAAATTTCCGACGCCCCATCTATTCGTGCAGATTTTATCATGTCTTTTTGGAGTAAGAGTGCGTTTTGTCTAAACAAATATAGCAAAAAAGGAACAGACAATGAAGCCAATATAACTGCAAAATATGTATTTAATATTCCTAAATTTTTAAACAACAAAAACGAGGGGATTAGCAAAGTTGCCTCTGGAATATACATCGCATATATTGTTAGATGAAACCATAATTTACTATATCTATGATTCTGGAAAATATATGAATATGCCCCCATGGCAGATATTATTATACCAATAACAGAAGCTGATGTTGATACCAAAAATGAATTTATAATTGATGAAATTAAAGGAGTATCTCCCACTGCAGCTTTAATGTTATTACAGAAGTTATGCCACGACAAAGTCCCTAATATATCATTACCCTTTATACCAGCACTGGTACTAAAGCAACATAAGCACATTATGCAATAAGGGATTAAGGAAAATATGCAAAGAATTATTAAAATACAAACAGCATATTTGTTATTCTTATTATTCATTTTTAGCCCTCACCCATCTGTAAATAGCAATTAATGCTCCAATTCCAAGTGTAATCAAAAAAATCATTATACCTATGGCTGCAGAATATCCATACTCGGCAACATAAGTAAAGGTTTTCCTGTACAAATAGAATGCAAGTGTATATGTTGACGTTTCCGGTCCCCCTTTGGTAATCAATGAGATTTCAACATATAGTTGAAAAGCCGAACAAGAGGCTAAAACAGTGGTAAGAATAATTGATGGACGTATAGAAGGAAATACTATTTTTCTATACACCCCCAATGTATTAGAACCATCTAACTTTGCGGCATTAATTATGCTTTTATCCACGTTTTGCACAGCAGCGTTTAGTATCAAGACATAAAAACCCGTCCACGCCCAAACACATATTAGTGCAATAAAAATCCGTGTAGCCCAAGCATTTTGCAATATATTTCCATTTTCTATAGGGATGTTTAACTTGATTAAAATTTGCGAAATAATGCCACCCGAATAAGCCATTTGTTTGAAAAATAGAGAATATGCAACTGGAGATGTAATACACGGGAAGTACAATATGATCAGTATAGTATCTTTTAACCGCTCCGAGCGGATGTGATTTAAGCAAGCACAGATACAAAGACTTAATATTAATACTAATGGAACAATTAGTATTACGAAAAACAACGAGTTTTTCACAGCGCCAATAAAAGTTACATCATCTAACAGTTGCTGATAATTTTCCATACCCGAAAAAGATAAATCATTACCTCTACCAGTATGCAAAGATAAGATTATAGCAGCTATAAGAGGAATGTATATAAAGACTACTATGTAAATCACGCTCGGAGCGATGAATAAGAACCGCGATAATTTTCCCTTTATCATTTAGTCGGATGTAGCATTAGCAATACGTTCAGCTTCGGTGCTCATTTTATTTAACGCTTCGTCCAATGATATTTTTCCATCTATATATTCGCCAGCAAGAGGACCTACGATATATGTGATTTCATATGTATTTAAACCATATTTAACCGTAGGAATATGTTTGTTATATTCACATATAATAGAGGCTATATCTTGACCACTCCAAAAATCATTGGATGATGTAGATAAACCAGAAACAAGATTCTTATTTGTGGGTAAAACAAAATATGTTTCAGCCATATAATTGGCCAGTTCTTGATTCTCAGCAAACATTTCCACAGCAAAAGATGCAGCAAATTCACTATTATCATTATTGACAATAAACCAATTGCCTCCACCCAAAGTGGAATAATTGGAATAAGTCTCATTTCCATCCATTCGGGGCATTTGAGCAATTTTCCACAAGCCTGATTGTTCTGTATAACTAGAAATTATAGGCGCCCACCAAGAAGCGCCGACCAAACATGCGGCCTTTTGATTAGCAATTGCGGAAATATAATCATCCCAACCTGTAGCATCATATACAATGTTTGATTTATAAGCAGTATTCATAGTGAGAAGAGCATCAGAAAATGCCGAATTATCACGAATATTAGCTTTGCCATTTGAATCAAAAAACCATGTGCCAGCAGAGTGATAAAGTAACCGTCCTTCCATGTCTCCCTCTGGACACATAGTTATCATATCAATTCCGGTTACATTTTTAACCTTTTGTCCGATCGATATAAACTCGCTCCATGTCAGATTCTGCATGTCAGAATCTGAATAACCTGCTTGATGAATTATGTCACTTCTATAAAAGAGAACTCCTGTTCCACTTTCATATGGAAGAGCATATACTTTGTTATTTGATGTAACATTCACAGTTTTATACGAATAGTAATCATTGATTTGGACTTTAGCAGACAAATCATAAAATAACTCTTCATAATACGTGAGATATTCCGCAAAATTATAATCTTCATCATAAAAAATGTCAGGAAGTGTATCCCTCGAATTTGTGGCCAAACCTATTTTGATTTTTTCAACCATATCATCCTGACCTAAAGCGACTACTTCAAAATTATATTCACAATCAGGATGTTCCCGTTCGTATATTTCAACAGCTTTTGTTGCCGCTTCTGCATAGGCATCATATGCCCAAATTGTTATGGTATTGTCTGTTTCGTTTTGAGTACACGAAACGAAACATGTTCCAAGTATAAGCATAAATGCGAGTAAAAGTGCCAACTGTTTGAAAGTGCTCTTAATCATTTTTTATCTCCTTATTTTTCATATTTGCTTGGATTCTTTTTTTTGAAAAAGAATCAAAAATATGTAATTTCGAAAAAGCCATATCATATCTTTGGCTCGTGTTATAATTTGCCTTTGTTTTTACACAAAGGGGCAACGAATCGGAACCATCTCTTATTTCACAATGGTATACATATATATCACCCAAAAATTCCTTGTGAGTTATGTGAATCATCCCAGCATTATTTTCAAAAAGTAATATATCTTCACCTCGAACCCCAATGTCAACTTTCGTTATTAAATTGAGTGATTCTACAAGTTCAAATATATATGTTTGATTAAAAAGGCAAACTGAATAAACCCGCTCATTAACCGTAAATACATTGTATTCCTTAAAAAAATTCATCTGAGGAGAGCCAATAAAGGTTGCAACGAATTCATTTTGAGGAAAATCATATATTTCTTGAGGAGTTCCTATTTGTTGTATCTCTCCACCATCCAGTACTATAATTTTTGTGGCAAGCGATAATGCTTCTGATTGGTCGTGTGTTACGTACACCATCGTTATTCGAAATTGAGAGTGTAAATTGAATAATTCCTTTCGCATTTGTGTGCGCAGTACTGCATCAAGATTTGATAATGGTTCATCCAAAAGTAACAAAGTTGGTTCACGAACTAAGGCGCGACCTATTGCAACACGCTGTTTTTGACCACCAGAAATTTTATCCACTTTCTTTTTCAAAATGTCTTCTATATGCAATGTTTTAGCAATTGTTCTTACTTTTTGGTTAACTATTTCTTTTTTCTCGTGCCGGTTTATCAGTGGGAATGCAATATTGTTATATACATTCATGCATGGATACAACGCATAATTCTGAAAAACCATTGCAACATCCCTATCTTGGCAAGGTTTTTTATTGCAATTATTTCCGTCGATGAAAACATCTCCGGAATTTTGTGGTTCAAAACCAGCAATAATGCTCAAAATCGTTGACTTGCCGCTTCCGGATGGACCTAATAAAACCAAAAAATCTCCACTATCAACAAAAAAGGAAATATTTTTTAGTACAGGAATATTAAGTTCATAAGTTTTGTTTATATTTATCAATTCGAGTTTTTTCACGTTTTCTTATACTATTCCTTTTCGATGATCTTAATTATAATTTCGACGTGAATATACATTATTTGGAACTATATCCGTAGATAAAAATGAATTGTAGGAATATAGCCAAACATTTGAGCGTAATCAAGCATTGTGAGGAGATCGTCGTGTTTTTTTGCTTTTGAAATTGCCCTTTTTGCTATCTTGTCTTTTTGTTCTGCTTGAATTTTGCCGCAAATCTGTTTTTGTAGATGTATCGTATTGAATGGCTTTCTTATTCTGAATGGTTTCGGAATTCGAACGAACGGTACTTTGGGTAGTTCTGGCACCTTTTTTGTTATGTTCACTAACTAATTGCCCACATGCTGCCTTTATTTTCCCACCCCTTGATTCACGAAGTTTAACCTCCAGGCCTTCGCGTTCCAACAAATTTTTGAATGCAACTAATTGCTGCTTGTTGGGGCTTTTCATATCAAAGCACTTGGTATTATTGTATTGCAACAAGTTAATCAAAACATTCTTTCCGCGGAACCAACGACTTAATTGACGCACATCTGAAATGCTGTCATTCACTCCTGGCAATAACAGATATGCTATCGTAATTTTCCTATTATGACGTTCAGAGTAAGACAACACTGCTTCTACCACCTCTTCTATTTTGTTTCCGCTCATATGTGGTATAACTTTGTTTCTTGTTGTTTGATTAGTTGCGTGAAGTGAAAGCGTTAATTGAATTTTTAGGTGTTCTTCTCTCAACTTTTTTAATTGTGTCAAAGGGCCTACAGTTGAAACTGTAATTCCGTCTGTGGGGAAGTTGTATCCGTTTCGATCACGCAAAATATGAATGGATTTTATAAGAGAATTGTAGTTAAACAATGGTTCTCCCATTCCCATATAAACGATTCTATTGACTTTTTCTTTCAGCAGAACAACTTGCTGAACAATTTCTGAGGGTGTTAAATTTCTAATAAATCCATTGCTACCAGATTCGCAAAATATACAACCAACAGGACAGCCAACCATTGTACTCACGCAAACTGTTGTTCCTGTTTTTCTTTTAATGCAAACCGTTTCAATGCAGTAACCATCTGTTAGCTCAAAAGCGTATTTACTTGTATCACCGCCCTGCTGGATCTCTTTTATCTTAACTGTCTGATACTTTGAAATTGGCTTTTTCTTATACAACTCATTAAATAATTTTTGCGCTTCTTGTTCACCTAAAACTTCAGTTATTTCCTTAAGAGTAAAACCGTAAGGATCACTTCGTATTTCATCTTCCGTGTATGTTACTACATCTTTGCTGTTCTTTTTCATAATAAACCTCCTTGGATATGTGTGTTTGAAAATATGTTATGTTTCAACGGTGTAATATTCGAATATACCGAAATTTAATCGGTTTTCATTTCAATTGAAGTGCCATCTGAAAACCTAATCTTTTGTTCGTATTCAATATTTAATACCAATAAGATTTTGGACAGTTCGTCATCAGATATCGTGTTGCGCAATATTTTCTTATTAAAATTCTGTGGTGTTTGTCCGATTCGTCTCGCAAGTTCTGAAAGGCTTATATTATTTTTTTGACATATGATTTTAATCAGTTCTGATCTTGTCATAGTATTCCTTCCCAAAATATATTTGTGTATTATATTATAAACCATTTGGTTGTTGTTGTCAAGACTATAATTGTAAATAATAGTGGTTTTTAAAAATTTATACTCGATAATTGCATGAGGACGAATCAGTTTAATGCTTCTATAGCAATTTGCATCCCTAATTTGAAGGCATACTCGAAGATGGCTGCTTCAGCGATGCTAACGTACTCATCCAAACAATCGTGGAACTTTTCGAAGATCTCCTTCTGCTCGTCCGTCATAGTTTTCTGTAGATCATCGTTGTGTTGGCTAATGTATTCCAACAGCTGCTTCGTTTCGGGTGTGTTCTGTCTGCCATCCTCTGAAGGTATAACGTTTCCTCGCCATAGCTCTTTTATCATACTTTTCATAGGCTGCACCTCCTGTTAGCACAACAACATACCACAGAAGAGAGAGAAAGTCCAGAACTTTTGCGAAAACAAATCCAACTTTTTTCGTCAGACTTATTCTTTGTTTATTTCGACGCAAATTTTGGGGAGCGGAAGCATAAAGAAAAATGCAACACAGACTTTTCGTTCATGTTGCATTTTTCTTCGTTAGCCACTCTCAATCGGCATTTCTCTTGGATTTAACTTAACTTCCTTATGAGAACCTGCCTTTCTGTTGGGTTTTCTTTTTATTCCCAACAGTTTAACAAAATCATCAAATAAGGCTGTATCTGTTGGCTCAAACATCAACCATTTTCCGTCGTGATAGGTTTTAGTTTCATCATAGACTTTTTGCACTTCTTTTGAATAATTATTTCTATCTGTATCAAATTTTAATTGTTCATCTTTCCCTAAGATAATCATAAATCCTATACAGTTTTCCCTTGCATATAATGCACAAAGCGTTTTTCCGCCACGACGATATTTATACTCATAAGTCCACACTTTACCACCTTTGTTCCATAAACATTCCATGTCATACTTTTCATCAATTAAAATACACAGTTTATTCCATATATCAAATAATGATTTACCGACTAAAGCAGTCATCTCTTCTGCATTAGGTATTTTATCCAGCATATTCG
>ULUA01039338.1_pt1 | contig 10443 bp, 11 predicted proteins | sample 1958081 | NCBI WGS metagenome assembly ULUA01 (sample SAMEA4835748, study PRJEB28245) | human gut metagenome | biome: gut microbiome; material: fecal sample | place: Denmark | collected 2008
TACCACTGTTAAGTGGTTTTCGTGGTGGGATACCTTCCACAACTACAGGGACGATGAAGTTATAAACACCGGTTACTGGACATTTACCAACAAATATGGCTGCAACCTTGAATGGGTAGAGTGCGAATGGGGCTCAAGGTTCGATGATCTTGCAAACCTCATCCTCGCAGGCGATTCGCCCGACTTCTATCCCGGCGAAGCCAACACCTTCCCCATCCGTCCTATAAAGGGCGTTTTCCAGCCTGTTGATACATACATTGATTACGATGATCCGCTCTGGAAGGACATGAAGGATTATATTTACAGATACTTCTCCCTTAAGGGCAGACCTTATATCATCGGAACCGATAATGCTTTCGGCAACGTCTGCGCATATAACCGCAGAATTATGGATGACTGGGGCTTCGACGATCCTGCCGAGCTTTACGCTAATGACGAGTGGACATGGGATGTCTTCGCTGAAATGTGCAAGGACTTCTCCTCTCCTGACGATGACCGCTATGCTCTCGACGGCTGGGGCTTCTGCACCGGTCTTATGCACTCCTGCGGCGACACTATGATTGTATACAATACCGAAACTCAGCGCTATGAATCCAACCTTGACAGCCCCTCTATTGAAAGAGCCGCCAACTTCCTGTACGACCTTTCAAAAAACCAGTGTATCTGGCCCAGATGGAACCATGGCTGGAACCTGAGAAATGAAACTGAGGGTGCAGGCATAAAGGAAGGTCTCTGCCTGTTCTATATCAGAGGCGACTATGTATTCACCGGTCCTGTTGAAACCATTTCCGCAGTATTCGGTGATATCACCGAAAATGAACTGATGTTCGTTCCGCTTCCGCGTGATCCTCAGGGCGATGGCTACTATTACACTGAATCTTCCGCTTCCGGCTACTGCATCGTAGCAGGTGCTTCTAACCCCGAGGGTGTTGCTCTTCTTGCCGCTTGCGACAGATTCAAGGTCCTCGACCCGACCGTTGTCAACATCGACAGACGTCAGAAGGAAGAAATCTACCTCTGGACAGACGAGATGCTTGATATGTGGGATGAGTGCTACCGCCTCTCCACCACCGGCAACGTTATCGTTACCTATGATGCAGGTATAGGCGATCAGCTTTCAAGCGTTATCGGCGATATGGAAGGCTGCTACTTCGGTTCCTTGGAGCCTAAGACATGGGCTCAGCTTAAGGAAGCCAACACCGAAAAGGTCAACTACTATGTTGACGATCTGAACAAACAGATTGATGCGTTTGATCCTGATGCTGCTGCAACTAAAAAGTAAAAGGCCGAGTAAAAAATAAGTTAAAACCAAACCGCCCGACTGTTCAAAAGACAGTCGGGCGGTTTTTGCCGATTGAATCGGATTGAGCGAGTGCAGGCTTATGCCAGCTTTTTGATAACAACGCTCAGGTTGCCTGCTTCTCCTTCGGGAAGGGTAATTTCCGCGCCGGAGGTGTTTACAAGGCTGAGCCTTGAACCGGCAGGTGCAGTGAGGATAATATCGCGGGAGCTTCCTGCAGGAGCAGGAACGCCGTTTAAATAAACGGTGAAGCCTTCATCTGCTCCTCCAACGGTTATTTCGTAGTCTCCGGCAGCGCCGAGAAGGATATCGGATGTGCTGGGAGTGTGGGCAATAGCTCCGCGCATGGTTCCGTTCGAGTCGAAAGCAACAGCTCCGCCAGACGGAACGGTCTGAGCGCCCGCGTTGTAGACAAGGGCATAGTCGGAAAGGGCGGCAGGCGTGGCAGGTCCTGTTGGACCCATAGGGCCGGTAGGTCCGGAGGGTCCGGTTACACCGGTAGGTCCGGTAGGCCCGGATGGTCCAGTAACACCGGTGGGACCGGTCGCGCCGGTGGGTCCTGTGACACCGGTAGGACCAGTTGGACCGGTGATGCTTAAACCATCAGCACCAGTCGCGCCAGTGGGACCCGTGACACCGGTGGGTCCGGTAGCTCCAGTCGCACCGGTTACACCGGTAGGACCAGTCGGACCAGTAATGCTTAAACCATCAGCGCCAGTTGCGCCAGTAGGACCCGTGACACCGGTGGGTCCGGTAGCTCCGGTCGCACCGGTAGGACCAGTTGGACCAGTAATGCTTAAACCATCAGCGCCGGTCGCGCCAGTAGGTCCTGTAACGCCGGTGGGTCCGGTTGCTCCGGTAGCTCCGGTCGCACCGGTTACACCGGTAGGACCAGTCGGACCAGTGATGCTTAAGCCGTCAGCGCCGGTCGCGCCGGTGGGTCCGGTGACACCGGTGGGACCAGTCGGACCAGTAATGCTTAAACCATCAGCGCCAGTTGCGCCAGTAGGACCCGTGACACCGGTGGGTCCGGTAGCTCCGGTCGCACCGGTAGCACCTGTTGCACCATTAGCACCGGTAATGCTCGCTCCCGCAGGACCTGTGGCGCCGGTAGCTCCTGTGGCTCCTGTAGGACCAGTAGGACCGGTAACGCTTACGCCGGTAGCACCTGTTGCTCCAGTATAGCCATATATTTAAGCACAACAATAGTTTTACTTTTATGACAGATTTTTATACAACCGTTTTGCTTTCTATCATGGTGATAATGTTGTGGTTGTTCTCGATGAAGTCAACAATCCTTTGATACTCGTCCGCAAAATTGAAGTCTACTGTTATTTCACCGTTTTCGTGTACCCATATCGTATCGACTAATTCCACTAAAATTCCTCGGTTTAAGGACTTAATGTTCTTATATCTAAGAAAAGCGGTCAGATACGGATCGTCAGCTCCGATACCGTCGGACATCACCCGTATTTCATCCTGCAGATAAGAAATATTCTGTTCAAGCTGATGTATTTGTTCTGAAAGTTTGCCTTTTAATCGTCGATATTCCTCTTTGGTGATATCTCCGCTTTTCCAATCCAGATACAGGTTGTCTGATGCATCGTTACTCTGCTTCAATTGCTTTTCAGCCTGTGCCAATGAATAGGATAGCCGTTTGTTCTCTCTGTTGATAACAGGAGCTTGCGCTATTCGTTCGATTTCCTCCGAAAGTTTGTCTACAAGAGCAATCTGCATTTGTATTGCTGCTAAAACTGCATTCTCCAGTTTATCCTGACGGATAGAATGCTTTGTGCAGGTCTGTTTTTCGGTAAAGGTTCGGCAGGCATAATAAGTAATGTTGCGGGAAGTTTTTCTACGCATAGCCTTTTTGCAGTCTGCACAGCGGACGAAGCCGGACAATAAATATAATTCCCCTTTGCCGGGAGCTGTCCTTGTGTCACGCCTGTGCAATGCCTGTGCTTTTTCAAAGGTTTCTCTGTCGATAATAGCTTCATGCGTATCGGGAACAACAAACCATTCATCTTCCGGAACGCAAATTTGCTTATGTACCTTATAGCTTATTATACGGTTTCGTCCCTGCACCATGGTGCCGATATAAACAGGATTTTGCAGTATTTTTGATATCGTACTTGATGTCCACAGTCCGTCATTCTTATCCGAATTGGGGTTGCTGTATTTTAGCCCATTTTTCTTTTTATAAGCTTCGGGGTTAGGCTCCCCCATCTGACTGAGCTTTTTGGCAATGCCCATTTTGCTGTACCCTTCATTTACAAACCAGTTGAAAATGCTTTTTACAACCTCCGCAGCTTCTTCATCTATCAGTAAGCTGTTTTTATCGTTCGGGTCTTTTTTGTAACCATATGGGGCGAATGCTCCTATAAACTCGCCACGCTCCCGCTTCATTTTAAAGGTTTTCCGTATTTCCTCTGAAGTGGTGGCGGCAAACTGTTCATTGAACATTCCCCTTATAGGAACTTCAAGACCGTTTGCAGAGTGGGGGTTGGTGTAGGTATCAATAAACGGTGTACCTGTGCATATAAATCTTGCGCCGTTAATGGGGATGAATTCTTCAAGGAACTTTTGTTGATCGGCAAGGTTGCGAAAGCCTCTTGCAAGTGACTTTATAATCATACAGTTGACTTCCTTGCGGACGATACACCCTTCAAGCCGCTTAAATGACGGACGTGATGTATCCGTTCCCGTTAATCCGTCATCGGCGAACACGCCAGCTATTGCATAGTTCCCCGGCTCAAAGTATTTATCTACAAAGTCCCGGAGTATTTTTTCCTGATTGATTACGCTCTCGCTCTCATCCTCATTTCCGTCCTCTTTGGACAACCTGATGTATAGCCCTATTCTCCAAAACGGCTCTGTCCTTACGTTTGCCGTTCTGTTTTTTCTTGTGCGGGGCATGAAATCTCCTTTCCCCTATAATCACAATCACATTATACAACATAAATCAAGTGATTGCAAGGTAAAGCGATAAAGTTTTGACGATAAATTTCATTTCAAGCTCAGAAAGTAATCACTCAGTGATTTTTTTAGCGTTCTTGTTTCTGAAACAAAGCGGATTCTTACAGGCGTATCGCCGCAAAGAAAGCAGTATGGATTTTTGATTTGTTCAATATAGCCCTTTACCTTTTGTACTGTCGGTAAGGAGCTGTCAATATGAACACTCTTGATATCAACCAATTTGCTGCGGTCGGCTTGCGTAATGTCAACGCTTTTCATTTCCTGAAGCTGTAAGCTATCTATCATGGTGTTCCCCCTTTCAATATAACAGCATATTGTACTTATTTTCGTCTAAAAGTGTTCCAAAAAGCGGGTGCAGAACCCATCGTACAGCGGTTTTGTGCCCGTTTTTTATGCGGGTTGCCCGAGCAACCCCTATTCACTTTAGATGAAAATTAGTACTATACCATATGCTTTTACGCTTGTACGGTAGAATAAACAGCAAATCAAACGACTGTCAGCACAGTTCCACGGGAATCTCACCCCTTTGACGGTCTGCCAAAGCTCTACCCATTATCTGCGACGCTATTGTCACCCCACAAAATCTGCGATTTAGTGGGGATCCCGACTCACGCTCGGACTGTGGCTATAGAGGAGTATCATTATCCCTCTTACACGTCTTCGCCGGCAGGCTGCTAACTCTGCTTTTCGGCGTGGTGGGTATCGCTCGGTTATCCGAAAGAAAATCCGGAATAATGTCATGGCGCATCCGCCGAACGGCTCAATGTAAAAGGAACGTATCTGATTTGCCATATGATGCGCCGCCGTTATCTTGCGGGCATATTTGTCAAGCTGCGTATATCTGTTTGATTCTGAGGAAAGGGGGGAATTACTAATTTCAGTCTAAAGTGAATCCAAAAATCGGGTACAAAATCGCTGTACGATGGATTTCGCACCCGATTTTTGGTACACTTTTAGCCTGAAATAAGTAAAAATCACAGAATCATGTCAGATTTTAAAATCCAGAACTGCATAGATAAGTTTTGATTTTAATCTTTCGCACAGTTCATCGTTGATTTCCCAGTGGAAACCTCTTTTGTCGCTGCACGTTTTGTGCATTGATAAGTAAGCAATGTATTTGCCGTAATGATCGATAGCTTTTATGATAGCTTCAGAATCTCCGCTTGTTGCGGCAATTATGACGGAATAAGGTAGTAGGCCTAACTCTTGGCTGCTAATATTCATCAGCTCGTTCCTCCAAAAACCTTTTCAAAAGCTCAAATGAGCTTGTCCGTCTGTATTGAACCGTGCTGCGAGGAATGCTGATAAGCTCTGCAATCTCAATGTCTGTCATATCCGAAAAATAGTACAATACAATGACTTGAAGCTTTTCTTTCGGAAGCAGTCGCAAGGCTTCGTTGAGAAGTTCTTTGCTTATAATTAATCCGTGTACACAAAAAGCGTTTTTATGCCGGTCAACAAAGTAGTTGTCATCAACAAAGAGCTGTTTTGCTTCATGCGGGGTTAAGTCGTCGATTGCTATCTCGTGGCTTAACCGTTTTTTGCTTTCGCGCACATAGTCAATCAGTTCATTACGAAGTACTTTCTTGCAATATGCGTTGAATCTACAGCGCGTTTCAAATTCAGACTGTTCTTTCTCCATTTTTACACCCCCTTTCAATTTGGGGGTGGGCAATTTCCCCTTTCAACTACCTTCAACGTTGAAAATCTGAAATTGCCAAAGTAATTAGAAAACTTTTTTTATTTTTTTAAAAATATTTGTCCGCCTGCAAAAGCAAACGGACAAATACATAGTGACTCTTAGCTCAAATTCGCAAAGTTGCGAATTAACATTGTAATAAAAAATGACGTAAGTCACTTTTTATCTCCATGTACAATTATTTGAGCAATAAATTCTTGCCACATATCATCTGAAACACCGATTTTCTGTGCTGTTCTTATAAACCTTCTTATAATATCATTTTGCATGATGTATTCTGTAATGTCAGCACTGACTGTGTTTTTAGCTTGAGCAGCAAGGTCATACATTTCGTAGCTTTCCTCTTCGGAAAGCTGCAACAGTTCAGCAAGTCTTGGTAAAAGTGCTTCTGAAATCCGCCGCCGTCCTTTTTCAATATCACACATATACACCTGTGATATGCCAAGTGCTTCGGCTAACCACTTGGCAGGGATATCGCTCTGCAATCGTTTTTGTACAAGGAATTCTCCGAAATTTATTGACATTTCAATTCATTCCTTGATTTTTATTCTGTTTTTGTGAGCAATTAATCTTTATGTTTTATAAAACAGCATGGCACCTGCAACGCTCCGGGCAAAATGATTCCGAAGCTAATCGGTATTGCAATACGGTAAATATGAAAACCCGTGAGAATAAATGTCACAGCCAAGAATATTACTACCATTGATTTTGCTATCTTTCCGAAAACAAACGTTTCACGTTCGCTTAGTTTTCTCGCCTCAGAATCAATGGGGCTTTTTATGAAAAGCAGTATAGCCGATAAGATAGCTAAAATCAAAGCAACCGGATAAAACTCATACTTTAAAACAAACTTGATGCAAAGAAGAAAAACAGCAATGATTCCAGTGGAAACAAAGAGACACACAGTGGGGGATTTCAAGTGAAAGCCCCCACTGTATTTGCGAATGATGACGAATGGTGTGATAAACAGGATGCTTTCAAGCAACATATTCATAATAGTCCCTACTACTATAGAAAGTATCAGTGGGATTGATGTAAGCAAAAAGCTATACATTGCGTAGCTATAAAGTTCTGCTTCTTCTTCTCCTATAGCATTTACTTTTACTAACCAATTCGCCACCGAATCAGCAGCTTTGTGCATCATCTTAGCTTGCTGAACTTGTCTAAGCCTTTTGGCTCCTTAGGTTGATGTATCACGCCAGTAGATGCAGTGTTTGCGCAAATGACAAGCGCAATGCTAAGAAAACCCGCAAGTATGGTTGCAAATCGTGCTTTAAACGTTTTATTTTTTGTCATAATGATTCCTCCTAATAAGTTTGTAATAGTATATTAACATTAAAAGCCGATAATTCGCAATATGTTTTTGTTAATTGGTAGAATAACGTACTACAATGGTATAATACTAAAATACACGTTATCTGATTAAATGTTGCACAGAAAATTTCGGTAAAAAATTTATTTTTGGAATTACAACTATTACAGAAATATTCTATAAAAGTTTGTTAACTATTGATTTAAATGCTGTTACAATAATAGCGGTGATAAATATGTATGTGAATAAAGAAGAACTGGGAAAACGCATTGCTATGCGAAGAAAAAGTTTAAAAATCAAGCAAGAAGATCTTGCCGCTGCACTGGGCGTATCAAATAACCACATATCAAGCGTTGAATGCGGTAAATCCTCTGTTAGCCTTGAACTGCTCTGCGGGCTTTGTGAAATATTAAAGGTTACTCCTGATTATCTCCTTATGGGTGCGATGCATTCAAACAAAGTGCCACAAAATATTATGGATTCATTACAGCTATGCTCAGAAGAACAGATTGCACTCGTGTCGTATTTTGTGCAATTTGTGCTAAGCAAAAGATTCGAGACAATTTTTAGTGACAAATCCAAATAAATATGATATAATAAGGACATTACTGATGGAGGTGATGTCCTTTGAGTTTGCGTATTCTTTTCTGTGATGATGACCGTGAAATCATGCTGAAGCTGCACAAAATGGTTTTGGAGTATTTTAAGAGTATTGAACAACCGGAACCCGAATGTGTTCTTTGCAGCAGCGGGGAAGAACTGCTGTCAATGGGAGCTATTGGTGACATTGCCTTTTTGGATGTGGAAATGGACGGCTTGAGCGGAATCTATACCGGGGAAAGGCTTAAAAAGATAAATCCCAGAATAAAAGTCATAATCGTCACATCATATCCAGATTATCTTGATGAAGCGATGAAATTTCATGTTTTCAGATATCTTTCAAAGCCGGTGGATAAACGTCGGCTATTTCGGAATCTTGACGATGCAATATATCAGATAAACACATATTCAAAGCCGATTGTCATTGAGACGGATAACAGCGTTGAAACTGTCTATGCAGAGGATATTGTCTGCTTTGAGTCCGACACAAGGCGAACAAAGGTGCAGACGGTTGACAAACAATTTATTAGCAGACATGGAATTGACTATTGGACGAAAAATACGGATATACCTTGTTTTTATCCGACAAGCCGGAGTTTCATAGTAAATATGAAATATGTTTCATCCTTCAACAACGATGTTGTCAACCTTATATGGGAAAAAGGCTCGATGAAAGCGTACCTTGCAAGACGAAGATACAAAAGTTTCAGGGATGCCTATATGCTCTATGTGAGGTCGATACAATGAACGGATATATTGAATGTATAATAATAGCTTTAGTTCTCATTACTGAGGCACTGATTGTTTATATCTACGCGGACTATTTGTTTGTGAATAAACGTAACCGTTTTCAGACTTTTGCTACTTTTTTAATTGGATATGCTGGGTTGTTTATTGTATATATGACATTGGATAACGTATTGATAAATTCAACTTCTTACTCTATAGTTAACGCAATAATTCTTTATACAATATTTTCATGCGGAATAATTACATCAATTTTCAATTCATTGGTGCTTACTGCGCTTATGATAATATCCGAAACTATCAGTACAGAGATAATAAGTATTTGCTCCGGTGACTATGTATCATATACATATAATCCTGTTTCATTGTTTGCTTTATTTATTATAAGCAAGCTGATATATGCGTTCCTTTGCTTTTTGAGTGCAAGAACACTTGCTCCTCAGAAATCGGGAACATTCAGGAGTAGTTCTGTTATCAGACTTTGCTCCTTACCAGCTTCATCTGCATTGCTATCAATAATAGTTATATACACTAGCACATGGATTGACTTACCGTTAAACTTTCAAATTTTGATTTCAATTTGCTTGGTTGGATTGTTGTTTGCTAATATGTATACAGTAAAAATCTACAGCAATACTGAAAAGGTCAATCGAGAAAATCTTGCCATGAAGCTTGCTATGCAAAAAGATGAATCCGACGCTGAATACTATAGAATGCTTCAGGAGCAGTACGACAGGCAACGGATATTGGTTCATGATGTTAAGAATCATATGCAGGTAATCGATAGTCTTGCCGCAGACGGTAAGTGCAGTGAAATACAAAGCTATATTGAAAAATGGGGCTTTGACAAGGCGTTTCAAAAGCAATCGCGGTACTGCGATAATGGAATCCTGAACATCATAGTAAGCAAGCTTGCTAAAGACTGTGAGGAAAACGGCATAGATTTTAACTGTGACATTCGTGACAAAAGCGTTGATTTTATTGACGATGTGGATATATCAGCACTGTTTGGAAACCTTTTGTCGAATGCTTTTGAAGCTGCTAGGCTTTCTGAGGATAAAATTATTGAACTTGATATTATAATAAAGCCCATCCAAAAAACCACGATTATTCATATTATTAACTCCTGTCAAGATGAGCCGAAAAGAAATAATGGTGGCTTGTTTATAAGTTGGAAGGATGACAAGGGCAATCATGGTTTGGGGCAAAAGAGCATAGCAAGGATTGTAAAGAAATATAAAGGACAGGCAGATAATTATTATAATAACAAGAAAAAACAGTTTGAGTGGGTAATAGTATTTTAAAAGCATAAAATAAGTTTTTTCAATTTTGATGTAGCATACCATTTGTGTTCAACTTTCAACTATTTGTGCTAATGTCATTGATTTTATATCAGTTTTTGATAGAATGGAAATATAAAAGGTAATATTTACGGAGGCAAATTACCTTATAAATGATTGGAGGAAACTAGCTTCCTTGCGAGCGATGATATATTTCAATTCATTGACTTTATCAGTGTTTGAAAATCTATCATCTTTAGGCGGACGACCTTTCTTCTTCAATATTTCTCCTGCTGCTGTTCGGCGTTCTTTTCTGTGCAGCCTCTTAATAAATCCTTTTACTTGTTCTTTTGTAAAGCCTAATCTTTCTGCAATTTCACTTTGACTCAAGCCTTTTTCCTTTAGTTCTATTATTTCTTTCTCATATTGCTGTATGTGTTTGTAACTTCTTGCTATAACAAAACCTCCTATGGTTTCTATTATACCATAGGCACCACCGCACAATCCGCCATCATAGCTATACGCAACA
>ULUA01082574.1_pt1 | contig 10416 bp, 8 predicted proteins | sample 1958081 | NCBI WGS metagenome assembly ULUA01 (sample SAMEA4835748, study PRJEB28245) | human gut metagenome | biome: gut microbiome; material: fecal sample | place: Denmark | collected 2008
CGGAACTTCCATCGCTGTTGCAGGTCGTGCAGGTGTCGGTAAACCGACAGGCACACTGGATAAAATGCAGTCCGTTATAATCCCGCCAGTGCTTGATGTCGTCCTCGCGGATCAAATACATCGGGCGGATCAGTTCCATTCCCTCGAAATTGGTGCTGTGCAGCTTTGGCATCATGGTCTGCACCTGTCCGCCATAGAGCATTCCCATAAGGATCGTCTCGATCACATCATCATAGTGATGTCCCAGCGCGATCTTGTTGCAGCCCAGTTCCTTTGCCTTGCTGTAAAGATAACCCCTGCGCATCCTCGCGCACAGATAACACGGCGATTTCTCGATCTCGTAGACCGCCTCAAAAATATTTGTCTCGAAGATCGTGATCGGAATGTTTAACAGTCTTGCGTTATTTTCGATCACTTTCCGGTTTTCGGCATTGTAACCCGGATCCATCACAAGAAAAACGAGATCGAACGAAAACTTGTTGTGCCGCTTTAATTCCTGGAACAGCTTTGCCATCAGCATGGAATCCTTTCCGCCGGAAATACAGACCGCAACTTTATCGCCTTCTTTTAACATGTCATAGGTGTTTAAGGCTTTCGCAAAGCGGGTAAACAGCTGCTTGTGGAATTTCTTGCGGATGCTCTGCTCGATATCGGCAAGGCGGTCTTTTTCTGTATCACCTTTTTCATCGTCACTGCCCCGTTCTGTATCCGCCAGCAGCCATGCCATATAACCGCCCGTGAGATTGTATGCATCACAGCCCTGTTCGCGCAGCAGCGCGGTCGCCTCGGCGCTCGCCTCCCCACGTTTGCAGTACACAATGATTTTTTTATTTTGTTTTAACTGTTCGGATAATTCGTTTTTTTCGATCTGTTCTTTCAATTCCTCCAGCGGAAGATTGATGGCATCCCCGATATGTCCGTACTGAAACGCCATGTTATCACGCACATCCAGGAGCAGACAGCTCTCCTGCTCCATTTCTTTCCAGTCTTTTAATGAAATTTCGTAATTTTCACTCATATTACTTGTCCTATCTCTTATAACTTCTTCATTTTACATCACTTCAGGCAGCCCCGCTTTCGCATATGGCTGCCTGTCTCACTTTATCACAATATTCTGTTTCTGAAAAGCCCGTTTTGCTTCATTTTACGCGCTTTTGCGCTCCTCTTTTAATTTCTCGTAGATCACATCGGATAAAATCCGGTGGGATTCCAGGCTCAGATGCTCTCTGTCCGCCTCACTCGGTTTTACATAGTCCGATGCCGCAAGGAAATCACAGCCATAGTCGGACGCGATCTTTTCATAGACCTTTTTCAATTTCTTTGACGTCTCAACGGAATTCTGATTGAACTCCTGATCGAAGCCTTCCTCCCAGACGCCCTCGCCAAGCCAGATCGGTGAGACTAAAAGGATCTTTGTCGCCGGATCCGCGCTTTTGATCTGACGGATCAGCTTTTCGATGCCTTTCCCGATCACCTCTGCGGATGCACCATACACGGTCTTGCAGTCGTTGGTGCCGAGCATTAGGATCACGCGGTGCAGCGGGCTGTGGCTCTCTAAAAGTACCGGAAGAAGATCCGCGCCCCGTCTGCCGATGCGCAGTTCATCCTCAAAAACAGTCGTTCTGCCGCAAAGTCCTTCCTCGATCACACGGCAGTCTTCGTCTTTCAGACGTTCGGACAGGATCCCTGTCCACCGGTCCGCATATGCGTAGCGCTTTCCATTTTCCGGTATATATCCATAAGTATTGGAATCTCCAAAACATAAGATCTGTTTCATTTCCGCTCTCCTCCTACTGACGTACCGCGCGTTCAATGCGTTCCAGCGCATCCTTTAAAATGCTGCGCGGGCAGGCGATATTGATGCGTTCAAAGCCTTCTCCCGCCGCTCCGAAAATAGCTCCGCTGTCCAGCCAGATCCCCGCCTTTTTCGTGAGCAGTTCTTCTCTCTGCTCCTCTGTCAGTCCGAGGCTGCCAAAATCCAGCCATACCAGATAGGTTCCCTCCGGCTCGATCAGTTTTACTTCCGGAAGTCTGGTCTGTAAAAATTCCCGCAGGAAATTTAAATTGCTCTTTAAATAGCCAAGCAGTTCCGCATGCCACTCGCCGCCATAACGGTATGCCGCTTCACCCGCGGTAAGCCCTAAGGTATTCAGCTGGCTGTAACCTGCCGCCGCGATCTGCTTTTTAAATTTCTCACGAAGCTTTGGATTCGCGATCCAGATATTGGAGACCTGAAGTCCCGCCAGATTAAAGGTCTTGCTCGGTGCGGTGCAGGTGATCGTGCGGTTTTTCGCGTCCTCACTTAAATCTGCAAACACCTGATGCTTTCCGTTGAACACAAAATCCTCATGGATCTCGTCACTCACCACGATCACATCATATTTACGGCAGATCGCCGCGATCTTTTTAAGCTCCTCTTTTGTCCACACACGTCCCACCGGATTGTGCGGAGAGCAGAGCAGAAACAGTTTTACATGATTCTCTTTTACTTTCTGCTCAAAATCCTCAAAATTTATATGGTACTTTCCGTCCTCTTTCAGTTCCAGTGTATTATCCACAATTCTGCGTCCGTTGTCTGCGATCACTTCACTGAACGGATAGTAAACCGGCTGCTGGATGATAACTGCATCTCCCGGCTCTGTGAACGCCTGTACTGCCATCGCGAGCGCAAATACCACGCCCGGCGTTTTCACCAGCCAGTCTTCTTTCACATGCCAACCATGCTTTTGCTCCATCCATGCCGAAACTGCCTCAAAGTATTCTTCCTTTACCTCACTGTATCCAAAAATTCCATGTGCAACACGTTTCTCGATCGCCTGTGTGATCTCCGGTGCCACCTTGAAATCCATATCAGCCACCCAGAGCGGAAGCACATTTTCCGGTCTTCCGCGTCTCACTGCGAAATCATATTTCAGACAATTTGTATTTTTTCGATTTACTACAATATTAAAATTGATCTTTTCTAAACTTTTCTGCTGCATCATAACACCTCCGCTTCCGCTCTTTTCGCTCCTTGTAAACCCATCGTTTTTGTAGGATTTATCTTATAACTGTATTATAGCGGGAAACGTAAAAAAGTGTTAATATATAAAACTTGTACGCAGTTATAGGTTTTTCCTATAACTATCCAAGGCGTACCATTTCTTTGATGCTGTGCTTTGCCTGCAGGCGCATTTCCTCGTCTAAAACGATCTCCTCGCCGCCGGTGCCGTTCAATACGCGTAACACATCGACCAGTGTCGTTGCTTTCATGTTGTGACAGACACAATCTTTGGAAAGCGCGAAAAATGCCTTGTCCGGGCAGGAAAACTGCAGATGCTGTACAATGCTGTTTTCGGTTCCGATGATAAATTCCTTCGCCTCGCTCTTTTCGGCAAAATCCATGATCCCTGTTGTGCTGCCTACATAATCCGCCTCTGCGACTACTTCCGGCAGGCATTCCGGATGAACGAGTAAAAGCGCTTCCGGATGAGCGGCACGCGCTCTCTTTACATCCTTTACCGACATGCGCACATGCGTCGGGCATCCGCCATGCACCAGCTTGATGTTTTTGTCCGGCAGCTGTTTTTTGATATAATCACCCAGATTGCAGTCCGGTATAAAAAGAATGTCTTTATTTTCTATATTAGATATGATCTTAATAGCAGAAGAAGACGTCACGCAGACATCACAGAGTGTCTTTAACTTCGCCGTTGTGTTGATGTAAGCCACAACCGTGTAGCCCGGATACATTTCCTTTAACTGGGATAACATATCGTAATCCAGCTGTTCTGCCATCGGGCAGCCCGCGCTCGGGTTGGAAAGATATACTGTCTTCTGCGGGGAAAGGATCTTGGTCGTTTCCGCCATGAAACGGACACCGCACATCAAAACGTTCTGCTGCGGTACTTCCACTGCCTTTTTACTTAACGCGTAAGAATCTCCCACGATATCTGCCACTTCCAGGATCTCCTGGGACTGATAACAGTGTGCCAGAATACAGAAATCCTTTTCTTTTTTCAACTCCATGATCTGCTTTTGTATTTCCGCGATCGTATTCATAATTGTTCTCCTTTACAAAAACAGATGATACACCCTATGCATATCATCTGTTTTATAGCTTTAACCTAGTAATTATATGGTTTTAATATACTCCCATACGGGAGAAAACGCAAGTCTCTTTTTTATCACTTTTTTCCATTTTCCAGCCACCAGCACCAGATGCCCGCGCATAACACGATGAGAAACAGAACCACTGCCACAATATTCTGAGCCATATGTATTTTCCTCCTGTGATTTTCTTCTTATAAATGAAATCACAGGAATCCATTTTTCTCCGTCCTGCCTGTGGATATACCGGATGATACACCTTCGGCGTACCAGTGCCCGCTCCGGATTTTTTCTTTTTTCTGTCCGGATTCTTATCTGTAATACCGTAAAAAGCAATAAGAGAAACAGTCCGAGCACAACCTTTAAGTTCTGTTCGGATGACCGCCCGCTCTCTGTCAGCGCCTGCGCGCTCTTTAACCCGAGCTGTTCCGTCGTACAGGGTGATTCCTGCTGCGGAACCAGCGTCCGCGCAAGATAGACCTCTGTCGTCTTTTCCGCCGGTTGAACGGCGCGTGAGAAAACAATATCCGCCTGTCCGAGATCCAGGCAGATGCCACAGAGGATCATCGCGGCTGCTAAAAGCGGCGCTATCCATTTTCTGCAATGTGCCACGCTTCTCATCTCAGGAAACCTCCATACGGTCCTTGCCATTTTCTTTCGCCTGATAGAGACAGTCATCCGCCCGGCTTATGGTGTGCTCGATCTTCTCTCCCGTTTTGCGCTTTGCGGCACCCGCAGAGATCGTGACCATGATATCCGTCTCATGATAGTCATGCCGGTCCGTGCGCACCTCTCCGAGGATCTTCTGCAGCGCGTTCACTAATGACGGATATGCCATTTTTCCGACCGCAAGGATCAGGAATTCTTCTCCGCCCCACCGGCAGGTATGGATCTCTTCCGTCTCCGCCGCAAGGATCCTCTGCGCCACCTCATGCAGGATCATATCCCCCGCGCCATGTCCATAGGTATCGTTTACCTTTTTAAAGTCATCGATGTCTAAGATCGCGATCCCGACCTCCGCATCCGTCCCTGCAAGCTCCGGCAGTCTGTCAAAACGCTCCTGCATGCTCCTGCGGTTCTCCATCTGCGTCAGTTCGTCCCGTCTCGCCGCTTCCTCAAGCTGTTTCTCGGTTCCGGTCACGATCTTTCTGTAATTCTCCATAAAGAAAATAATATAGACAAGAACAAAGGTCGCGTTGATCACGAAAAAGATCTTTCCCGCATGCCATTTTGTGATATCATAAAACGGCTTGATACGAGAACTGATAAAGTAAAACGCGAGATACAGTACCCCCGCCAGGATACTGACCGTTCTCGGATGCAGCGACGGCTTTTTGATCTTCTGTCCAAGATAATCACAGTAATAAACCGTTAAGATCAGCGCAAATGTATAGATTTGAAACCCGCTGTTCCATCCGACACAAAGATACGCCAGTATCATATGTAACAAAATCTCAATGTACGCGTTCCCGAAGAACACATGCAGATTCCGCTTGATCCAGAAGTAATTGATCAGATATACCAGAATGCTTACTATATTTACAAACACCATCAGCCGAACCTGAAACATGAAAAACATGATGATCAGGTATATATGCGAACAGAGCAGCATCGTATTGACGATCTTTGCTAACTTCCAGTATTTTTCCCCGTTATTGTTTGTTGTCATTCTTCTCCCCAACTGTCTGTTTTTCCTCTTTTTAAATATATTACACTTGCTTCTATTTTAAGCCTTTTGGACAGGATTTTCAACCAAACAGTGGGGATTTTAGGAATTTTTCACAATTTATTTTGCAGGTTACGCGGCAAACTGCGCCATATAGAGTTTGTAGTACGCTCCCTTTAGTTCCATCAGCTCTTTCGCGCTTCCCTGCTCAATGATATGACCGTCATCGATGACAAAAATGCGGTCGGCTTCCTGTATCGTGGAAAGCCTGTGCGCGATCACAAACGAAGTTCTTCCTTTTAAGAGGCTCTCGATGCCTTTCTGCACCAGAAGCTCCGTCTTCGTGTCGATGCTTGAGGTCGCCTCATCCAGAACCAGGATCTTTGGCATGGATACCATCGTTCTCGCAAACGCAAGAAGCTGCTTCTGTCCGATTGACAGTCCGCCTCCCCGTTCGGAAAGGACCGTATCGTAGCCCTTTTCCAGTTTCATGATAAAATCATGGGCGTTGACCGCTTTTGCTGCGGCGATAATTTCCTCGTCCGTTGCGTCCAGTTTTCCATAGCGGATGTTATCTTTTATCGTGCCGCTGAACAGGAAATTATCCTGCGTCATAATGCCCATCTGTCTGCGCAGACTCTCGATCGACACGCTTTTCACATCGATCCCGTCGATCAGCACTCTGCCCTCCTGCACATCATAAAAACGGCTGATCAGGTTTACGATCGTCGATTTCCCGGAGCCGGTCGCACCCACGAGCGCGATCGTTTCTCCCGGTCTGATATCAAAGCTGATGTCGTCAAGCACTTTCGTGTCCGCATCGTAAGAAAATGAAACATGTTCAAACCGTACATTTCCTTCGATCTCCGGCATTTCCGCCACATCTGCCCCGTCCGCGATCGCAGGCTTGGTATCCAGGATCTCAAAGATCCGCTCCGCTCCGGCAATGTTGGTCACAAGCTGATTGTAAAAGTTGCTCAAGTTGTTGATCGGCTGCCAGAACATATTGATGTATGTCCCAAACGCGAGAAAGGTACCGAGTGTCACATGTTCTGCCCCGAGGATCACGATCCCCACAAAATACAGGCTGATACAGCCGATCCCCCACGACAGGTCGATGACCGAACCAAACGCGTCACTTAACCGCACCGCCTTTAGGAACCCGTCACGGTGCTCTTTCGTCAGGACATCGAAGGTCTCTTTCGTCTCATCCTCCGCCGTAAAACTCTTGATGATCCGCATCCCGGACATATCCTCGTGGATAAACGCATTCAGATTGGAACTTTTCTTTCGGAATGCCTGCCACTTCGGATGCGCATGTACCTCAATGAAAAACATGCCGAATACCATGAACGGCGTACTGATCAGCGATGCCGCCGCAAGCTTTGGATTTTTGGTAAACATGATGCCAACGACCGCGATCACCGTGATCATGTCCGGGATCAGCGTTGTCACACTGTTGGAAAGCACATCCTTTAAGGAATTGATGTCCCCGATGATACGCGACAGGATCTTTCCGGTCGGTCTGCTGTCAAAAAAGGCAAAATCCAGCTTCTGGATATGGGTATACAGCTGCTGGCGGATCGTCAGCAGGATATTGTTACAGACCTTTGCCATGATATACATACGGATCTTCATCGCAAGTACCACAAACAGGTTTAAGATGAGCGCGATCCCCATCAGGCGGAACAGTCCTGGAATATTGTTATTTCCGATATACCGGTCGATCGCCGACTCGATCATGATCGGATTTAGCAGGCTGATCGCAACTCCGTAAAACATCAGGACAAGTACCAGAAGGATCTGCCATTTATAGGCAAGCAGATAGGAAAAAAGCCTCTTTAACGTCACTGCTTTACTCTTTTCGGTTAATTTTTCATCGTCTTTATAAGAATTTACTGCCACAAGCTACGCCTCCTTTCTCTCAGACTCAGCTTTTAATATGTCACCATACTGCGCAAGATACGTCTCATAGTAAAGCCCTTTCTGCGCGATTAGGCTCTCATGCGTGCCGCGCTCCTTCACCTGTCCGGCATCAAGTACAATGATCTCATCCGCTTTTTTTACCGCACTGATGCGGTGCGCAATGATGATCTTGGTCGTATCTTTTAAGGTTTCCAGAGTTTCCTGGATCAGATGCTCCGTCTCCATATCCAACGCGGAAGTCGAATCATCCAGTACGAGGATCGGATTTTTCTTCGCGAGTGCCCGCGCAATGCTGATGCGCTGTTTCTGCCCGCCGGAAAGACCGACGCCGCGCTCTCCGATGACCGTATCATACTTTTGATCCATGCGCTCGATAAAGCTGTTTGCCCGGGCGTCTGCCGCCGCTTTCCGCACGGTTTCCGGATCAATGCTGTCACGCTTGCCCAGCTTCACATTCTCGCTGATGCTGTCCGAAAACAGGAAAACATCCTGCATAACCACGGAAATACTGCTGCGGAGCTGTTTTAACGACAGATCGCGCACATCGGTGTCATCTACCTTCACGCTGCCGCCTGTCACATCATACAGGCGCTGTAACAGATACACGATCGAACTTTTTCCTGCTCCGGTCGCGCCCATGATCCCGACCGTCTTTCCCGGCATGACTGTGAAATTCACATCCTTTAAGATCTCGTAGCCGTCTGCCTTGTGGAACGAAACATTTGAGAACTCGATCTTTCCGGCGATCTGCTCTTTTGTGACCGGCCGGGCTTTCTCTGTAACCGCCGGTTTTTCCTGATAGATCTTTTGTATTTTCCGGTTGGACGCGATCGCGGAAGACGCGCTGTTGGTAAGCCATCCGAGCATTTCCATCGGCCATACGATATTGTTGGAATACTCAAGGAACGCGCTCAAGGATCCGAGTGTCATCTCCCCGTGGATCACGAAGTAACCGCCGGACATGACTGTGATAAGCGGCAGCACTTTTGTGACCAGTGAGAAATACGGATCATATTTTACAAATACTTTGGACTGCTGCATATTCAAGTCATAGTAACGCTTGTTGTGAGACAGGAATTTCCCGATCTCATATTTTTCCCTTGCAAACGCCTTTACTGTCCGCACGCCTGCCAGATTTTCCTCGGCAACCGTGTTTAACGCCGCGTTCTCCTCACTGATCGCTTCATAGACCGCACCGAGTTTTTTCTCCATCACGATCGCGATCGCGCCGCAGATTCCCATGGAAAGCGTCGGGATCAGCGCCAGTCTCCAGTCCAGGCGGTACATCCAAAATAAAATAATGATGGTGTGTACCGTCACCTCGATCAGTAACATGCTCACAAAACTGATCCCGTCCCAGATCTTATCCACGTCCTCTTTCACGCGCGCCATCAGTTCCCCGGTTCCGGTGCGGTCAAAAAACTCTGCGCTTAAGGACTGGATATGGCGAAACAGATTTTTTCTCATGTCGGACGCAATGGTCGATCCGAGATAGTCAAACATATATTCCTTGACATACTGAAAGATGCAGCGCCCCACGCCGATCCCCAGAATGCCGAGCAAAAGCCATTTTAATTTCGGGATATCTCCGCCAACGATGACATCGTCCACAATATGTTTGGTAAACTGCGGCGACATCAGATCCAGACTCACCGCAATGAGCAGGGAAGATACCGCAAGCAGATAGCCCCATTTATGTTCCCAGATGTAAGTGTGCAATTTTTTCAAAACATTTCCCCCTTCATCCCAAATTTCTTTTCTGCAAAAAATAACGTATTCCCGGCAACACACGCCAGAATATCACCATACCGCACTTAAAAAACAATTAAAAAATCTGCGGCAGAAAGATTCTTTATGCCCTATCGAATACCCCGCATACCGGTATCCTGTGGGACAAAAAAACCGTGGCAGTAAAACTACCACGGTCATCTCTCTGTCGCAGAAGCGAATCCTGGTCTATATTCAAACGACGGGAATCAGAAATCGCAACCTGAGGTAATTTTATGCATCACATTGTTTGCAGTCTTCTGTTTTTTGACAATATGTTTCAGATCCATATTTCGCATATCATTACCTCCTTTCTGATGTTCGTTATTTTTACATGAATTACGCGTTTTAGGTTACGCCAGTTTTTTCCATCTGTCAAGGCGTTTTTTTATTTTCTAATACTCTCCTTCTTCCCTTAACACTTTTCTGCAATACCAGGTGTCATCGACCTGCCGCACGACATCCCCCGCGACGATCACCGGATGATCGATATCATTTGGCGGGATATAGCTGACGATCCCGGTTATTCCGTCGGACATGATGACCTGACTGTTCTTAAAATGCCGGATCATATTTTTGATAAATACGGCAACCAGCTCCGGGTCAAGTCCCCCGTATTCTTTGTGTTTCATCTTATCCAGAATATCGAACGGCAGACGCTCCTCCTTATAACTCCGCTTTGACACCATGGCGTCATAGATGTCGCAGATCGAAGTGATCCGGGCAAAAACCGAGATCTCGTCACCGGACAGCTGATCCGGGTATCCAAGCCCGTCCAGTCTTTCATGGTGATGGCGCACCGCGTCCCGGACAGACGCGTCGTACTGGTCTCCCAGAAGCTCATAGGAGTATACCGGATGTTGCTTGATGACCTCGTATTCCTCTTTGGTCAGTTTTCTCGGCGCGTAAAGGATCTGCTCCGGGATCTGCGTCTTGCCGATATCGTGGAGCAGTCCCGCCATGACAAG
>ULUA01102216.1_pt1 | contig 10326 bp, 9 predicted proteins | sample 1958081 | NCBI WGS metagenome assembly ULUA01 (sample SAMEA4835748, study PRJEB28245) | human gut metagenome | biome: gut microbiome; material: fecal sample | place: Denmark | collected 2008
TATCTTATCATGTGTTGTTCTGTTTGTCAATAACTTTTTTATTTTCCAAAAGATAAACAATCAAGTATCTTTTTCCCGCCCCAGCAAAAGTGCTTGTCTTTCGCAGTGGACTTTTATACTACCATCATTGTCCGGATATGTCAACACTTTTTTTGTCTATAAAAAATTCATAATGAGTGTCAGAATTACGTTGTTTTCATACAGGTATTTTAACAATCTGCTCTGATATATGCAGGCAACCAGGGCACTTCCCATTTCGCTCGTACTTGTCACAGCTATCATGTAAAACCCGATCCATACCAGTATCAGTCCGTATATCCCACCGGCAAATACACCGAGTGTACGATTTACCCCGCTCAGTACCGGAATCCGTGAAACAATTCTTAACGCCCGCGCTATCACATGCACGATGGTCCACGCTGCGACCAATGCGATCAGAAATGCAATTCCCTCTACCACAAATTCTGCAATCTGTTTTGCTATCTCATCATACAGGCCACTTTGTTCTATAATCTCTCCCGCCATATTTCCGGTCTTCTCAAAAATATCATTTACCACTGAGTCCGGCAGCATAATCCCAAACTGTGACAATTTCTGATTATCCGGACTGCTTTCATTTTGAATGGATCTCTGTTTTTCCTCTACGGATCTTTTTATCTGTTCACTGCACTGCTGCTCAATCTTTTCATATAGTGTCGTGTGTTCCATCAGATACGTATTAATGTATGGTGTTGCAACGGTAACAAATGTAAGTACTATGACCCACGATACCAGGGAATACACAATTCGCAAAAATCCTTTTCTATATCCTCTTATAATATTGTATCCCAGTATCAGCAATACCAGCAGCAAAACCCAGTTCATATGTATGCTCCTTATTTCAGTCTTATTTTTTCTGTTGTATCTTCCAGTATCAATGTATAATTCAGCGCGCCACTCTCCGAAATGATCTTATACAATGTCTGTTCAAACTCATGATGGAATTTATATATCCCATGTATGGTGTATATATCACATGCGTTTTCATTTGTAATACAAATCTCATTGTTCGCAAGAAATTCCACACCTGTATACTCCATTGTAAAATCTTTTTCCAGAACGCTTTTTCCATCCAGATCATAGACACTTATGTGATGTGTCACTGCCTCATCCTCATTGCTTATCACGCAGCCAATATAATTATCATTATAGAAAATACTCTTCACTTCTTTTTCAAAAGGGATCATTCCGGATTGTTTTGGTTTCTGAGATCCCTCAAACAGGATCACTCCGGTATCCGAGAATGCCGCAAGCCTGTCATCCGCCAGGTAAACAATTTCCGGGATCACGGTATCTGGAAACGTCTGCGCTCCGACTACATGATCAATTTCACTTTCTCCTGCTGTTCCAAAATTGTAAAAAGCAATCGTACTTTTTATGCTTCCATCATTGATGTCCAACATGGCAACTGCAAGTCTTACGGCATCCGATGACAATGCAATCGCGACCGGATACCCTTTTTTTGCACCGTGAATCTCTCCTTCCGTTAATTTTGCACCTGTTTTATCATACATTGCAAGATAACCGGAAGCATCTTTTTTCATCAGAACCGCCACCGTTCCCTGCGATGCCACACGCACCTGCTGGATCGGCATTGTCGTTTCTATTCCGCCTAAGATTCCCTCCTTTGTCATGATATAGATCATAGTTCCCTTTTTATCATAGATTGTCAGGTAATCTTCGCAAATATCAATCTGTGGATCGGTCATCTCATAGGTCTGATTCCAGATCAGTTCGTTTGCCGTATCCGTATAAAAAGCACCGTCGTTGCTGTATTTTAAAATATTCCCCCCAAAATCTGCAAACTTTGTAGCCTCCGTATCAGCCCTGTCAACAGACGATCCCACGTCAAAATTCTCATAATGGCGCAGTGCCATAAACACCCAGAGTCCCGCAGAAACTGCCAGTACGGTAACGATCAGAATAATGGTTCTTCTGACTACTTTTACCCGATGTTCACGCAGCTTGCGTTCATACTCTTCCATATCCGGTTCTTCTACCGTATGAAATCCTCTCTTGTTTTTTTCCGCCATACCAATCTCTCTTTCATCTTAAACCTCGTTCTTGCCCATTTCGGGCATCTCAAGTTTGTGCGTAAACACAAATCCTGTGTGTGAAAAATCTTTTTTTCACACTGATCTTTCGATATTATAGCATTATTCCCTGGATGTTTCATCTTATTTTTAGAAGTGGCTGCTTTGTTAATTCGGAAGCGTCAGATACTGGCCTGCATAGATCGCATCCGGATCATCAATCCCGTTTGCCTCGCATACTTTGTCCATCATGGCTGTTGTCTGATATATTTTCCGGCAGATTGCAGCCAGATTATCCCCCTGCCGCACCACATAGTACCCCTGTTTTAAATATGTCTGTGCCTCATCCGGCTGTGCCGCCGTCTCTTTTACGTTTTCCTTATTGCTGTTTGTTTCATCTGTGTCCGCTTCCGCCTTCTGTTCTCCCTCCCGATTCTGCATACTCTCTGTTTCCTGGGACTCCATCGTTTTCTGGGCATCTGCTGTTCCAGACGTTTCTGCAGTTTCTTCTGTATCTGTCATTCCTGACAATTCCGTTCCTGCCTGTATCCCTGCCGTTTCATCCGGTGCGGATGCCTCCGCCGCCTGCGTTCCATTTGTTTGAAGCTGTTCCGCCTCTGTCTGCGTACTATGTTCATCCGCCTGTTTTGTCTCCGTCTGTTTTTCTATATTCCCTGCAATATTTTCCACCACGATCCCAGAATCTGCCGTTTTTTCTGTTTCCGGCATTTCTGTCACGATATGTACCTGATTCATCTGTGCCAGAGTATTTTCCATCTCATTCATCTTCTTATGGTTCTGATAAGCGGTAAAACCAAGAGTCAGTACCACCACAGCCAATACGAGGGAGGAATATGCAGGGATCTTTGCCTCTTCCGTTTTTTCCGCTTCTTCCAGTTGTTTCCGATAACGCCCCTGTCTTTTTCGTTCCGGATGTGGCTGCAGTCCGGGCTCGTCCGGCTGCATACTCTCTTCCATATAGAGTTCTTCTTCCAGGATATCGATATCATTCGTATCTTCCTTTTCTTTTATGTCGTAAACAGGCTCGTCCGGCTGCATGAATGTAACCTCGTCTGTCTCCGGCAGATTTACTTCTTCTGTTTTTTCTTCCCTGTGTTCCATCTTTTTTAATTTTACCGCGGCGTGCCTGTCATAATATATGTAAAATCCTTCTCTCCGGTACAGATGTCCGTTCCGGATGCTGAAAAATGTTTCCTCCTTTTCCAGTGTATCCATTAAGAACAATGTCTGATGAACGCCGCCAAAATGCGTCTGATGAAACTGTTCGATCTGTTTTGTCATATTCGGCAGACATCCTCTGTGATCTAATGCCCATCCAACAATGACCATGCTGTCATACTCATCTTTTAACCGTTTATATATATACGCCCATTCATGGTCGCTCCATCTTGGAATCTCTGCATCAAATTCCAAATGTTCCAGCTGTATTGCTGCCTCCACAAATGTGCACTGTCTTCCACTGTAATTTTCGAATCTTCCAAGCAAAACATATACAAATTTTTCACAGCTGCTCTCATATGGATGCAGATACCTGTATACTTCATCCTCTATGTATATTCTCTCCCCAACATCCGGTCTCCCAATCTGTCTGATATCTTTTGGCAGCTTTTTTTCTTTCGTATCATCCCAATTTTCTTCCCGGATAATCTCAATCATTCCAATCCTCCCTGTTTAAATTTAAAAAGCTTTTTTTATTTTGAAATGGTATCACAGCATGTCCGATTTTTTTGTGGTTTTATGGACAGTTTTTCAAAAACTTTTCGACAGAAAAAGACTGCTGCATACGTTTCCGTAATGACAGCAGTCTCTCTTTTGGATTTCTTTTATTATTTTACAAATGCTTTTACTTTTTTGTAGATGCCCTCTGCATCAAGCTCATATTTATGAAGCAGCTCTAATGCCGGACCTGACTCACCGAATACATCGTTGACACCGATCTTTAAGACTTTCGTCGGAGCCTCTTCGCAGAGCACGTCACATACCGCACTTCCAAGTCCACCGATCACAGAGTGTTCCTCAACCGTAACGACTTTTCCGGTCTTTAACGCGGATTTTACAACCAGTTCACGGTCGATCGGTTTGATGGTGTGGATATTGATGATCTCTGCATCAATACCGTCTTTTGCAAGCATTTTTTCTGCCTCTACCGTCTCATTCACACAGAGTCCGGTTGCAAAAATTGTCACATCTTTTCCTTCTTTTAAGACAATTCCTTTGCCGATCTCAAATTTGTAGGTTGCCTCATCATTGAATACAGGAACCGGTAAACGGCCAAAACGAAGATATACAGGTCCTACATGATCATATGCAGCGTGTACGGCAGCTCTTGCCTCTACATCATCCGCCGGGTTGATGACTACCATGCCAGGGATTGTGCGCATCAGGGCGATATCCTCCAGGCACTGATGGGTTGCGCCATCCTCACCAACGGAGATACCTGCGTGAGTTGCACCGATCTTGACATTCAGATGTGGATATCCAATCGAGTTGCGCACCTGCTCAAAGTTTCTTCCTGCCGCAAACATGGCAAAAGAGCTGATAAACGGCACTTTTCCACAGGTTGCAAGTCCTGCTGCGATGCCGGTCATATTTGCCTCTGCGATACCGACATCCCAGTGGCGCTCCGGGAACGCTTTTTTGAAAATTCCAGTCTTTGTTGCGCCTGCAAGATCCGCATCTAATACGATCAGGTCTTCATGCTCTTTTCCCACTTCTACCAGAGCATTTCCATAGCTTTCTCTTGTTGCAATTTTTTTTATTTCTGACATAATGCTTCCCCCACTTTCTCAAGGTCTTTCATTGCGATCTCATACTCTGCATCATTTGGAGCTTTTCCATGCCAGTCTACGGCATTTTCCATAAAAGATACACCTTTTCCTTTTACGGTCTTTGCAATGATCGCAGTCGGCATTCCCTTTGTCTCACGCGCCTCTTTAAATGCAGCACGAATCTCATCAAAGTCATTTCCATTGATATTGATCGTATGGAAATTAAATGCCTCAAATTTTTTGTCGATCGGGTAAGGAGAACATACTTCATCAACAGTTCCATCGATCTGAAGGTTATTATTGTCAACGATCACAACCAGATTGTCCAGTTTGCGGAATCCTGCCCACATGGCAGCTTCCCAGATCTGGCCTTCCTGGATCTCACCGTCTCCGCAGAGTGCATAGACACGGTAATCTTTTTTGTCAAACTTTCCGGCTGCTGCCATTCCGGCTGCTGCGGAGAGTCCCTGTCCCAAAGAACCGGATGACATATCAATCCCCGGAATGTGTTTCATATCCGGATGTCCCTGCAGGTAAGAGCCTGTATGACGCAGTGTGACAAGATCCTCCTTCGGGAAAAATCCACGTTCTGCCAGAACTGCATAAAGTCCCGGCGCCGTGTGGCCTTTTGAAAGCACAAAACGGTCGCGGTCTGCCATCTTAGGATTCTTCGGATCAATGTTTAACTCCTCAAAATACAGATAAGTAAAGATATCTGCTGCGGAGAGTGATCCGCCCGGATGTCCGGCTTTTGCGCTGTGTACTGCAGTTACAATACTTTTGCGGACTTCGTTCGCTGTTTTTTCAAGTTCCAGATTTGTCATAGTCTAGTCATGTTCCTTTCTATTCCTTTTATTAAATCTCCGTTCTGCCTTCTAAGGCACGGAGCAGTGTTACCTCATCAATATACTCTAAATCTCCGCCGACCGGAACACCACTTGCGATCCTTGTCACTTTGATCCCGGTAGGTTTGATCAGTTTGCTGATATACATCGCCGTCGTTTCTCCCTCAAGGCTTGAGTTTGTCGCAATGATCACCTCGTCAACATCCTTTTGCAGGCGCTGCATCAGCTCTTTTAACTTGATATCTGCAGGTCCGATTCCAAGCATCGGAGAAATTGCCCCATGCAGGACATGATAAACCCCGTCGTATTTGCCGGTTTTTTCATATGCTGCAAGATCTCTGGTATCTTCCACAACCATAATCGTCTTGTGGTTACGTCCGGCATCCTTACAGATCGGACACAGTTCATCATCTGTCAGGGTAAAACATTCCTTACAGTAACGGACATTTTTCCTTGCATCCACGATCGCAGACGAAAGTTCTTCGACCTGTTCCACCGGCATATTCAAAATATGAAATGCCAGACGCTGTGCAGATTTTGCACCGATTCCCGGAAGAGACGATAATTCCTGTATTAATTTACTGATCTGACTGCTGTAATAATCCATGGTGTTTCCATTCTTTCATTTATAATGTTCCAATACGGCTATATGCCTTCTTTAATATTAAAGGATAACGGCGATTTTTACAAGAAGTGTTTTTTACGGCATATTTTTTGAAATTTTTGTACATGATAAACAGGTAACCACACAAAAACAATAGATTACACGTCCCGCAGGCAAATCTGCTGCCGGAAATAAAAGGAGGACCATATGGCATCTTATGTAGCACCTGGAATCAAAGACAAATTCGAGACACTTTCAACGGATCTGAAAAATCTGATCCTCGAGCGAAATGTAGAGCTTAATAACATGCAGGATCTGATCCGCGTGTTAGAGCAGATCGTAGAAGAAGGGGAAGCCGAGTAACCACGGCCTCCCCTTCTCTTTTATGCTTATCTTTTTTGATCTGCAAAATACAATTTCTGTGCCCGTAACAATTCCTTACTGAATGTTAGTTACCTCATATCCTGCATCTACAACGGCTGCTTTTAATGCATCCGCACCGACTGATTCCTCTGCGGTAACAACTGCATTTTTGTCCTCTAAGCTCACCACTACCTCAGACACACCCGGTACTCCTTTTAAAGCCTTCTCAACGGTTGCCTGGCAGTGTCCGCACATCATTCCTTCAATACTTAATGTTGTTTTCATTGTTTGTTCCTCGCTTTCTGATACATCACTTTTTGTTTTTATTTCAGAAGTGACCGCTCTGTTTTCACAGACCGCACTCTCCTGTTCCATGTTACCTGTCTCATTTCCGGATGAAGATTCTTTTCCAAGCTTTACCCATCTAAGGCGCAGTGCATTACTTACTACACAGACGCTGCTTAAGCTCATGGCAGCCGCACCAAACATCGGGTTTAATTTTAATCCCCAGATCGGATATAAAAGTCCTGCCGCAAGCGGAATGCCGATGCTGTTATAGAAAAATGCCCAGAACAGATTTTCCTTGATATTTCGGATAACCGCTTTGCTCAAACGGATCGCCCCGACCGCATCGATCAGGTCATTTTTCATCAGGACGATGTCCGCGCTCTCAATGGCTACATCCGTACCTGCCCCGATCGCGATTCCCACGTCTGCGGAAGCAAGCGCCGGCGCATCGTTGATACCGTCTCCGATCATTGCAACTTTATGTCCGCTGTTCTTTAAGGCGGATATCTTTTCTTCCTTCTGTGTCGGAAGCACTCCGGCAATGACTTCATCAATTCCTACCTGATCTTTGATCGCCTGTGCCGTCACTTCATTGTCACCGGTTAACATGATGACATGGATTCCGTATTCTTTGAACTGTCTGACCGCTTCACGGCTGGTCGGTTTTACGACATCCGCAACGGCGATCACGCCTATGATCTGTGTTTCATCTGCAAACAGAAGCGGTGTTTTGCCCTGTTTTGCAAATTGTTCCATCTCTTTTTTTATCTCACCGGACAGGGCAACGTGTGCCTCTTCCATCAGCTTTTCATTTCCTGCATAGTAAAGTGTGCCGGAAGATAAACGTCCTTTAATTCCTTTTCCAAACAGCGCTTCAAAGTCATTTACTTTTTCCGGAACGATGTTCTTTTTCCCGCAATCGGAGACAATCGCTTCCGCTAACGGATGCTCACTTCCCTTCTCAAGACTGCCCGCAATCTTAAGCAGATCGTTCTCTGAAATTCCTGCATAGGTTCTGATATCCGTCACAACCGGTTTTCCATAAGTAATGGTTCCGGTCTTGTCCATTACAACGGTATCCACAATATGTGCTGTCTCTAATGCCTCTCCTGATTTGATCAGGATACCGTTTTCCGCACCCTTTCCGGTTCCAACCATGATTGCCACCGGTGTTGCAAGTCCAAGTGCACACGGACAGGAGATCACAAGAACTGCAATTCCGCAGGACATTGCAAACTCAAAATCTGCCCCGCTTGCCAGCCATAAGATAAATGTTACGATCGCGATTCCAATAACTGTCGGGACAAAGATTCCCGCAATTTTATCGGCCAGACGTGCGATTGGAGCCTTACTCGAAGATGCTTCCTCCACAAGACTGATGATCTGTGCGATCGTCGTATCTTTGCCGACACGCGTTGCACGCGCACGGATCAGTCCGGCTTTATTGATGGATGCAGAGATTACTTTATCGCCTTCCTGTTTTAACACCGGGATGCTCTCTCCTGTGATCGCGGATTCATCAAAAGAGGATTTTCCTTCTAAGATCACACCGTCCACCGCAACCGACTCTCCCGGCTTGATCACGAAAATATCCCCCTGCACCACATCTGCCGCATCAATGACCTGTTCTTTGCCGTCGCGCACGACTGTCACTGTCTTTGGTGCTAAGTTCATCAGCTTTGTGATTGCCTCACTCGTCTTTCCTTTTGACTTCGTCTCAAGATATTTTCCGACCGTGATCAGCGTAAGAATTGTTCCGGCGGATTCAAAATAAAGATCATGGCTGTACTGATGTACCAGTTCCATGTCTCCGATACGGAATCCCCAGCCGATCCGGTAAATCGCGAAGATACCGTATACCGTCGCCGCAGCTGCTCCCATTGCGATCAGACTGTCCATGTTTGGACTCCTGCGCGCTAATGTTGTAAAGCCGTTGCGGAAATATTTCTGATTAACAAACAGGATCGGAAGTAAAAGCAGGAATTGCGTAAATGCGTAAATGACTGCATTTTCACTTCCATGGAAAAACTTCATGGTAAGCGGCGGCATCGGAACGCCAAGCGCGTTGTAGATCATATGTCCCATCGACACATACATGAGCGGTATCAGAAATATCACGGATATGATCAGTCTTGTCTTCATGTTTTTGATATTCTTCTGCTGGATGGAAACGGCATCCTCCGTCTCCCCCGCCTTTACTGCTGCTTTTCCGTCTTCTTTTACCGAGGCACCGTATCCGGCATGTTCCACCGCCTCAATAATCTTTCCGGTATCAAGCTTTGTCTCATCATACTCGACCTGCATGCTGTTTGTCAGCAGGTTGACACTGACTGTCTTTATGCCCTCCAGTTTGGAAACACTCTTTTCCACATGGGAGGAACATGCCGAACAGCTCATGCCTGTTACGTCAAACTTTTCCTTCATGTCAATCTCCATTTCTAAATACAAACCGTTATTTCATCAATTTTTTTAACAGTTCACAGAGTTCGTCGACAGCCTGCTCATTGCCTTCTTTGATGTCTTCGGAAACGCAGGTTTTAATATGGCGTGCTAACAGCTCCTTGTTAAATCCGTTTAATGCAGCCTGGATCGCAGATACCTGTGTGACGATATCCACGCAATATCTGTCATCTTCCACCATGGCACGCACTCCCCGCACCTGTCCCTCTATCCGGGAAAGTCTCGTAAGCAGTGCCTTTTTTTCTGCACTCTCACGCTGTTTATGCTTCACATTATCTCCGTTTGCGCTGCATTTTTCACATGCCATCTGTCTGCCTCCGGTCTGTATAGTCTGTTCTGTTCCTGATTTTTTATCACGGTTTTACATCTTTATTGTATACCATATACCCCTATTGGGTATCTTGAATTTACATCACGATCTGTATTTTGTCAAGAGATTTTCAAATGTTAAGAATTTTTATCAACAAACTTTATTCTCCGCAATCCACACAGTGTGATCAGCATTGTCACAAATTCCGCCGCCGGGAAGGCCATCCATACCCCGTTTAATCCAAATATTGCGGACAGTATAAATGCAAAGAAAATGATCGCCACAAAACCTCGGGAAATCGACGCTGCAAATGCATATTTTGTAGATTCGACAGCACTTAATATGGCAGTCCCTACGATATTGATCCCGGCAAATAAAAATCCGATAAAATAGATCCGCAGTCCGGTTTCTGCGTAGTCAGCAAGCGTCCTGTTATGTTCGCCATTAAACACTGCAGTCACCACAGGTGCAAACAGGTAAATAAAAATAACCAGAAGTACAGAGACGCCTGCTGCAGTCGTAACCGCCATTTTTAAATAAGTTTTCACATCTTTATGAATATCCCTGCCATATGCCTCGCTGACTAACGGCTGGG
>ULUA01073056.1_pt1 | contig 10312 bp, 9 predicted proteins | sample 1958081 | NCBI WGS metagenome assembly ULUA01 (sample SAMEA4835748, study PRJEB28245) | human gut metagenome | biome: gut microbiome; material: fecal sample | place: Denmark | collected 2008
GTATACACCATCATTTGAGCGTGGTAAGACACCGGATACCGTCGTAAATGACCACAAGTTTGATGGAGGACCGTCTAACTCGGGTGATTCATATTACGGTGATGTGACTATCAGGTTTGCCGTTCAAAAGTCACTGAATACTGTAGCATGGCAGCTATATGATGAGCTCACACCAAAGGTAGGCTTACAGTATCTCAAGGATATGAATTTTACCAATATCGTAAAGGATGACTATGTCACAGCAACAGCACTTGGAGGTTTTACAACAGGTGTATCCACACTGGAGATGGCATCTGCATATTCAACACTTGAGAACGATGGAATGTACAGGAATCCTACCTGTATAAAGTCGATTGTGGATTCTGACAACAATATCATATATACATCATCGCAGAAGGATACCGTCATATATACAGAGACAGCATCACGTATGATGACAGATGTCATGACAGATGTTATGAAATCAGGAACCGGACGTAGCGCTAATCTGGACAATGGCATGCCTTGTGCCGGCAAAACCGGAACCACAAACGATAAGAAGGATGGCTGGTTCTGTGGCTTTACCAGATACTACACCACATGTGTATGGGTAGGCTGCGATATGCCTGAGACAGTCAAAAAACTGACAGGAAGCTCTTACCCGGCAGAAATATGGAAGAACTACATGGATCAGATACATGCTGACCTTACACCAATAGATTTCCTGCCATATGCCCAAATATCGGATGATTATCAGGACAGCCAGGAGACACAGGATACACCTGCCGATGACCAGACGCAGAATAATCCTACAGATCAGACAGTGACCACACCTGATGCAGGAACCACAACACCGGATAAGACCACAACAAACCCGAATAAGACAGATGCTGCTGGTGGCAACACAGGTGGAAATACCGGAGACAATACAGACGGAACAACAGGCGGAAATACCGGAGAAAACAACGGTGGTAACACAGGCGGAAATGGTGGACAAAACACCGGTGGCAACACAGGCGGAAATACCGGAGAAAACAACGGTGGTAACACAGGCGGAAATACCGGAGAAAATAATGGTGGCAACACAGGTGGAAATACCGGGGATAACACAGGTGGAGCTACCGGTGGTACCACCGGAGGCGGAGCCCAGTAGATTTTTCTTTGCAGTGCTGTCGGGAGTTGTGTTCTTTGCAGCATACGCACCTGTCACGATAGGAAACAAGACGATAGATGCGCTCATATATTCAGTGACCTACAATGGTTCATACCTTGCTGCAGAGGGAATTATCACAATCATAGTGATATCAATCCCACCGGTTAAGAAGGCACTCGACTATGTGAAGCAGATGGCGAACAGCCGGTAGATAATCTATATCTAAACAATTAAATTATGTAAAAATGAGCAGAATAGGTAGAAATACTTGTTCTGCTTTTTTTATTGTATATCATTGTCCCGTATCATATAAAAAATGAAAAATAAAAATACTTTGACTTGACAACTATTTAAAATGTGATATACTTTCACTGTCAAATGATTTGATGATGAAAATATTTGACATGCAAACTAGTGCAAATATACCAGCACACAAAACTGAAAATAAACACAGAAAAAGGAGAACAGAAATATGTTGGAGAAAATCAAGGAAATCGTAGCAGATCAGTTAGGAATCGACGAGGATGATATCAAATTAGAGTCAAACTTCAAGGAGGATCTTGAGGCAGATTCATTAGATCTTTTCGAGCTTGTAATGGCACTCGAGGAGGAGTACGGAGTAGAAATCCCTTCAGAGGATTTAGAGAAAATCGCAACAGTAAACGACATCATTGAGTATCTTAAGAACAAAGGTGTAGAGGCTTAAAAGACATGGAGACAAGAATAACAAAGCTTCTTGGAATCAAATATCCGGTCATTCAGGGTGGCATGGCATGGGTAGCAACCCATGAGCTTGCCAGCGCTGTGTCCAATGCAGGCGGACTTGGCATCATCGGAGCAGGCGGAGCCCCGGCTTCATGGGTAAAGGAGCAGATAGTCGCTGCAAAGAAGGAGACAGATAAGCCGTTCGGAGTCAACCTCATGCTTATGAATCCGGAGGCCGATGAGATAGCAAAAATCATCGCCGAGGAAAAGGTAAAGGTAGTCACCACCGGCGCAGGAAATCCTGCAAAGTACATGGATATGTGGAAAGAAGCAGGCGTCATCGTAATCCCTGTAGTTGCAAGCGTAGCACTCGCAAAGCTCATGGAGAGAGGCGGGGCAAGTGCAGTAATCGCCGAGGGAATGGAGTCAGGCGGACATATCGGAGCACAGACTACCATGACACTTGTGCCACAGGTTGTTGATGCAGTGAGCATCCCTGTTATCGCAGCAGGCGGAATTGCAGACAACAGAGGCTTTAATGCGGCATTTGCACTCGGTGCGGAGGCAGTCCAGATGGGGACACGCTTTGTCACCGCAAAAGAATCGATAGTACATGAAAACTATAAGCAGAAGGTCATTAAGGCCAAGGATATAGATTCTGAGGTTACAGGAATGAGCACAGGTCATCCGATCAGAGTACTCAGAAACAAGATGACCAGACAATATCTCAAGCTGGAAAAGGAAGGAGCTCCATTTGAAGAGCTCGAAAAAATGACACTTGGCGCACTCAGAAAAGCCGTTGTAGACGGAGATACCGTATATGGCAGCGTCATGGCAGGTCAGAGCGCAGGCCTCGTAAAGAAAGAGGAAACCTGCAAAGAAATCATTGAGGATGTAGTGGGACTGAACAAATAGACAGTATTCACTTTTACATGTAAATTTAAGGATACCGGGGCGCCTGAAAAGAGTGGCTTACGGTATCCTGTCAGAAATAAGGAGAAACCGAAAATGGGTAAGAGAGTATTTATGTTTCCCGGACAGGGCTCACAGTATATAGGAATGGGTAAGGAGTTTTACGATACAATGCCAAATGCAAAGGCAGTAATCGACCTTGCCAGTGAACAGACAGGCTTGGATATTCCGGCATTATGCTTTGAGGAAAATGACAAGCTGAATATTACAGAGTACACACAGATATGTATGCTTGCAGTTGAGGCAGCTATATATCAGGCAATCATTGACAAAGGTATCACACCTGATGTCACAGCAGGCTTAAGCCTTGGGGAATATGGTGCTCTCATCGCATCAGGAGCCATGACTATGGCAGATGCATTCGCAGTTGTCAGAAAAAGAGGAATCTACATGCAGGAGGCAGTTCCTACAGGTGGAGCCATGACAGCGGTTTTAGGACTTGATCCGCAGGTCATTGAGGATATCTGCAAAAAGACAGCAGATGAGACAAATTCAGTGGTATCGGTAGCCAACTATAACTGCCCGGGACAGATTGTTATCACAGGAGAAAAGGCAGCAGTAGATGCCGCCGCAGCAGCATGCAGCGAGGCAGGCGCCAAGAGATGTGTACCGCTCAAGGTAAGCGGACCTTTTCACTCAGCAATGCTTAAGGGCGCAGGCGAAAAGCTCGCAGATGCACTTGAGAGTGTAGAAATCCACGATATCAAGGTGCCATATATCACAAACGTCACAGCAGACTATGTGAAGTCACCGGCAGATGTTAAGGATTATCTGACAAAGCAGGTTTCATCGTCAGTACGCTGGCAGCAGACAATCGAGCGCCTTATCGCAGACGGTGCAGATGAGTTTGTGGAAATCGGACCGGGACGCTCACTCAGCGGATTTATGAGAAAGATAAATAGAGACGTAAAAGTCGTAAACATAGATAAACTGGAGGATTTTGAAAAGTATGTTAACAGGTAAAAATGCCCTGGTTACAGGCGCAAGCCGTGGAATTGGAAGACAGATAGCTCTTACACTTGCCGCAGCACATGCCTTTGTAATAGTAAATTATAATGGTTCAAAGGAAAAGGCAGATGCCGTTGTTTCAGAGATAAAGGCAGCAGGCGGTGATGCAGTTTCTTATCAGTGCAATGTATCTGATTTTGACGAGTGCCAGAATATGATAACAGCGCTCATCAAGGAGTACAAGCACATAGATATCCTCGTAAACAACGCAGGAATCACAAGAGACGGTCTCATCATGAAGATGAGCGAGGCAGACTATGACGCAGTGCTCGACACAAACCTTAAGGGTGCGTTCAACACAATCCGTCACATGTCACGCTATTTCTTGAAGCAGAAATCAGGAAGAATTATCAATATTTCATCAGTTTCCGGAATACTCGGAAATGCAGGACAGGCCAACTACAGCGCAAGCAAGGCAGGAGTTATAGGACTCACAAAGGCTGTAGCCAGAGAGCTTGCCAGCCGGGGAATCACAGCAAACGCAGTGGCACCGGGCTTTGTAGAGACAGAGATGACAGATGTGCTTGCCGATGCGGCAAAGGAGAATCTTTTATCACAGATTCCGCTTGGCAGACCGGGAAACACAAAGGATATCGCAAACGCAGTATTATTTTTAGCATCAGATGCAGCAGGCTACATCACAGGCCAGGTGCTGTCTGTTGACGGAGGAATGGCAATATGAGTAGAAGAGTAGTTGTAACAGGACTTGGAGCAGTAACACCAATCGGAAATAATGTGGACGATTTCTGGGCAGCGGTAAAGGCCGGAAAAATCGGATTTGACCACATCACAAAATTTGACACAACAGATTATAAATGTCACATTGCAGCAGAGCTTAAGGATTTTAACCCACAGGATTTTATGGACAGAAAGGCAGCAAAGAGAATGGAGCCATTCTCACAGTACGCTGTAGCTGCAGCAAAGCAGGCAATTGATGACAGCGGACTTGATATCGAAAAGGAAGATCCATACATGGTTGGATGTGCCATCGGTTCAGGTGTCGGAAGTCTTCAGGCTATGGAGCGCGAGACACAAAAGCTTTATGAAAAGGGACCAAACAGAGTCAATCCTCTGCTTGTTCCGCTTATGATCTGTAACATGGCAGCAGGAAATGTTTCTATCCAGTTCGGTCTCAAGGGAAAGAGTATCAATGATGTAACAGCCTGCGCTACAGGAACAAACACAATCGGTGAGGCATACAGAAGCATCCAGTACGGTGAGGCTGACGTGATGGTAGCCGGTGGTACAGAGGGCAGTGTATGTCCTATCGGAATCGCAGGATTTACAGCACTCACAGCGCTTTCTACAGTAGATGATCCGACAAAGTGTTCACTTCCGTTTGACAAAAACAGAAGCGGCTTTGTAATGGGTGAGGGCGCAGGAGTAGTTATCCTTGAAGAGCTTGAGCATGCAAAGGCAAGAGGTGCAAAGATTTATGCAGAGGTAGTCGGATACGGCTGCTCATCGGATGCATACCATATCACATCTCCGCAGGAGGATGGCGCAGGCGCAGCAAGAGCCATGACCAATGCCATGAGCGATGCAGGTGTCACACCGGCAGATGTAAAATACATCAATGCTCACGGAACAGGCACACATCACAATGATCTCTTTGAGACAAGAGCAATCAAGCTTGCGTTCGGTGATGAGGCTGCAAATCTTAAAATCAATTCAACAAAGTCTATGATAGGACATCTGCTCGGAGCAGCGGGAGCTGTTGAGTTTATAACATGTGTGAAGGAAATCCAGGATGGATTTATACATAAGACTGTTGGCTATGAGACTCCTGATGAGGAGATTGACCTCAATTACTGCAAGGACAGCTATGAGGAGCCTGTTGAGTATGCACTTAGCAATTCACTGGGATTCGGTGGACATAATGCAAGTATTCTGCTCAAGGCTTATAAATAAATAGCTTCTGCTTTTTTAGGGGCTTCGCGCATTCAGGCTGTGAGGTCAGGTGGAGCACACAGTATATTCCTCATAAAAAATATGAAGTCAGTCACGGCATTTTGCACGGACAGGCTGTGATATGGTGCTAGCGCTTCATGCTATTGGAGCGGATGGAACGCCGTGACAGTTCATATTTTTCATTCAGAACACACTGTGCGCTTCCCGGCTCCACTTTGCGGAGCGCGAAGCATGTAGATAAATTGCTTCTGCTTTTTTAGGGGCTTCGCGAATGTAGACTGTGAGGTCCGTGAGCACACAGTATATTCCTCGTGAAAAATATGAAGTCAGTCACGGTATTTTGCACGGACAGGCTGTGGTATGGTGCTAGCGCTTCATGCTATTGGAGCGGATGGAACGCCGTGACAGTTCATATTTTTCATTCAGAACACACTGTGTGCTTTCCGGCTCCACGTTATTGGGCGCGAAGCATGTAGATAGTTTGGAGTAAATTGAGAAAGGATAGATGTATATGTCAATTATGAATACGCAGCAGATTATGGATATTCTGCCGCACCGCAGTCCGTTTCTTCTCATTGATACGGTTGAGGAGCTGCAGCCGGGCGTAAAGTGTGTGGCTAAGAAGAATGTGACTATGAATGAGCCACATTTTATGGGACATTTTCCGGGAAATCCGGTGATGCCGGGAGTGCTTATTATTGAGGCTTTGGCGCAGACCGGTGCAGTTGCCATTCTTTGTCAGGATGAGTGGAAGGGCAAGACTGCATATTTTGCAGGCATCAATAATGCCAAGTTCAAGCAGAAGGTGGTTCCGGGAGATACGCTGGAGCTGACCACTGAGATTATAAAGGTTAAGGGGCCTATCGGTGTGGGCAAGGCTGTTGCCAGGGTAAACGGCAAGGTTGCCTGTATGGCGGAGCTTACATTTGCAATAGGTTAATTGCATAAGGAGACATGATGAAGTTATTCAAGAAGAAAGATAAAAATATAGAGGCTGAAGAGATTTTAGCAAAGAACGCTGAGAGCGCAAAAACAGCCGCAGATGGCAAAAATGCCGGTGCAGCACAGGAAACAAAAGAGGATGTCCCTGAGACAATCGTTTGTCCCAAGTGTGGCAAGACTGTGCTCAAATCAGTTGTAAAACAGCACAAATACGTCTGCTATGAGTGTAATTATTACTTCCGTGTGCGTGCTAAAAACAGAATCAGAATGGTTTCCGACAAGGAAGCATTTGAGCCATGGTTTACAGAGCTTACAACAGGAAATCCTCTCAATTTCCCTGAGTATGAGGAGAAAATTGCAAAGACTCAGGAGAAAACAGGACTTTCTGAGGGCATTGTCATCGGTAAGACAAAGATTTACGGCGAGGAGACAGTGCTTGGTGTAATTGATTCAAGATTTATGATGGGAAGCATGGGCCATGTGGTTGGTGAGAAAATCACAAGCGCATTTGAGCGTGCCACAGAGGAAAGACTTCCGGTTATATTATTCTGCTGTTCAGGCGGTGCCAGAATGCAGGAGGGTATCATTTCGCTGATGCAGATGGCAAAGACCTCAGCCGCAGCAAAGCGTCATTCAGAGGCAGGACTTTTATATGTGCCTGTACTCACAGATCCTACAACAGGTGGTGTGACAGCCAGCTTTGCAATGCTTGGAGACATTATTCTTGCAGAGCCAAAGGCACTTATCGGCTTTGCGGGTCCTCGTGTTATCGAGCAGACCATCGGACAGAAGCTGCCTGAGGGCTTCCAGAGGGCAGAGTTCCAGCTTGAGCACGGCTTTGTGGATATGATAGTTGAGCGTGAGGATTTAAAGAAGACTCTTTACAAGATTTTACGTGCTCACAGACCTACCACTGGCTATGCCAATTTTGATCCGCTTCACTCAGACGACAATTACGAGCCGACAGAGCTTATGAAGGAGCGCGAGGCAAAGGCCAAGCCATTTAAGGTATGGGATAAGGTTAGCGCCGCAAGACAGATTAAGAGACTTGCATCGGTTGACTATATGGGCTATATCTTTGATGAGTTTATGGAGCTGCACGGAGACAGATATTTCCGCGATGACCCGGCTATCGTAGGTGGAATCGCTTACTTAGACGGCCAGCCGGTCACAGTTATCGGTGTTCACAAGGGAAAAGACCTTGAAGACTGCGCAAAGAGAAACTATGGTATGCCATCACCTGAGGGCTACCGCAAGGCACTGCGCCTCATGAAGCAGGCAGAGAAATTCAACCGTCCGATCATAACCTTTGTCAATACATCAGGAGCTTATCCGGGAATGGAAGCAGAGGAAAACGGACAGGGTGAGGCAATCGCAAGAAACCTTTATGAGATGAGCGGCATCAAGGTGCCAATCCTTTGTCTCATGATAGGAGAAGGCGGAAGCGGCGGAGCTTTAGCTCTTTCTGTAGGAAATGAAGTGTGGATGATGGAAAATGCCACATACTCAATCCTCTCGCCTGAGGGCTTTGCATCTATCCTCTGGAAGGACGGAAAGCGTGCAAAGGAAGCCGCAGAGGTAATGAAGATTACAGCACACGACTTAAAGGAGCTTGATGTCGTGGATGATATAATACCTGAGTTTGGCGGAGCCGACGAGGATGCCCTTTCATCAATCGGAAACTACATGAAGGGCAACATGAAGAAATTCTTGGAAAAAGAAAGCAAATTGACAAAGGACCAGCTCTTGGAGGAAAGATACAAGCGTTTCCGCAAGTTCTAGTCCCGGAAAGGAAATTCTATGAAGATAGTTGGAACAGGAAGCTGCCTGCCACAGAGAGTGGTCTCAAACGATGACCTGGCAGCCATAATGGACACATCTGACGAGTGGATCAGCTCGCGTACAGGAATAAGAAACAGACACATTGCAACGACTGAGACAACCACCTCACTTGCCTGTGATGCAGTAAAAAGTGCGCTGCAGGATGCGGGGATTGACGGAAGTGAGATAGACTTGATAATAGCGGCAAGCGTATCCACAGACAAAATTGTTCCATCGCTCGCATGTCAGATTCAGGCTGAGATAGGTGCAGGCAGTGCAGTGGCATTTGACATAAATGCCGCATGCTCAGGCTTTTTATTCGGGCTTGCCACAGCAGATGCGTATTTTAAGACCGGCAGGTTTCACAAGGCAGTTGTAGTGGGGGCAGAGGTTCTTTCAAAAATAATGGACTGGAATGACAGAAGCACCTGTGTACTTTTCGGAGACGGAGCGGGAGCAGCCGTTGTGACAGACGAGGGCGATGCCTTCAAGGGCTTTGTACAGGGTTCGGACGGAAAAGGCGGTGAGGCGCTTGACGGAGACAACCGTCCTGTAGTCAATCCGTTTACCGACAATGGAAAGCAGTCTGCACTCGGTGGATATGTCACCATGGACGGTTCTGCTGTATACAAGTTTGCGGTAAAGACAGTGCCAAAGGCTATAAATGAGCTGCTTGATGAAATCGGCTGGAGCGCAGATGATGTGGATGTCTATGTGCTGCATCAGGCCAATATCCGTATTATTGAGTCGGTTGCCAAGAGGCTTAAGCAGCCTATGGACAAATTTCCGACCAATTTACAGCAGTGTGGAAATATTTCTGCGGCAAGTGTGCCGATTTTGCTTGATAAAGTCCGCAAAGATGGTATGATAAAGCATGAGGAAAAAATAATTTTATCAGGCTTTGGAGCAGGACTTACATGGGGAGCCTGCGCCATAGAGTGGCAATAGAAAGAGGTATTTATGACGGCAGATGAAACTTTAAATGAATTATTGGTGTGTCTGTTCAAGGATTTGACAGAGATAGAGGGCAGATGTCTGATAACAGACGAATTTTCTGATATTTCTATCAACGATATGCATATAATAGAGGCAATAGGAGTCGATGAGCCAAAGCGCTCCGGCACCGTAGCCAAGCTTATGTCTATCACTCTGGGCACGCTGACAAAGGCAATAGATGGTCTCACCCGCAAGGGATACGTGAACCGTATCCGCAGTGAGGAGGATAAGCGTGTGGTAAAGCTCTCACTCACTGACAAGGGAAAGAGTGCATACTATCATCATGAGCAGTTTCACCGTCATATGATAGAGCATATAAAGGACGATCTTTCGGATGACGAAATGAAAGTTCTTATAACTTCACTTGCAAAACTCTCGGATTATTTCAAGGTGGTATATTCCGATGATGAGGAGAATCAGTACCAAAACTGGGATAATATAAATGAAGATAATAAATAAAATGAATTTTTTTTATATAAAACCTTCAAAAATTACTTGATTATAGCAATAGATTTATATAAAATAAACTTGTTGATGTCAAAAATAATTTTGTAAAGGAGATATAAAAATGAGCTATGTTGATGAAGTACTCGCAGTAGTACAGAAGAAAAACGCTGAACAGCCTGAATTCTTACAGGCAGTAACAGAGGTACTTGATTCTTTAAGACCTGTAATCGAGGCAAATGAGGAGCTTTACAGAAAGAACGCTATCCTCGAGAGAATCACAGAGCCAGATCGTCAGATCATGTTCAGAGTACCATGGGTAGATGACAATGGTCAGGTACAGGTAAACAGAGGTTTCCGTGTACAGTTCAATAATTCCAT
>ULUA01049491.1_pt1 | contig 10297 bp, 10 predicted proteins | sample 1958081 | NCBI WGS metagenome assembly ULUA01 (sample SAMEA4835748, study PRJEB28245) | human gut metagenome | biome: gut microbiome; material: fecal sample | place: Denmark | collected 2008
CTCGTCGATGAGAGCTACCGCGCATCCCTGAAGGCCGCAGGCTTCCTGACCCGCGACCCGAGAATGAAAGAGCGTAAAAAGTACGGCCTCAAAGCCGCTCGTCGCGCTCCGCAGTTCAGCAAGCGTTAATCTTTTCAAAACAGCTCAAAATCCCGGAATCATTTCGATTCCGGGATTTTTTTGTTTGTAACTTCTATTTTGCTTGCGAAAAGTTGACTCATTTATCCCGTTTTTGATGGGTTGACCAAATTCGCTAAATGAGCCGATTTACATGACATACGCATATCGACAAAGAACCACAGCATGTTACAAACTTCTCAAAAATATAAGTTTTTAATATCAATTTTACAAACTTGATTTTTCGAGAAGTTTATGCTATGCTTTTTGAAGCGAAAGGTGGTGTTTCCTTTATGCAAAAAACAAGCTTGCGAAAACGTGATCTCTATCTGAATCGGATTATTGCATTTCAAGATACAGAAATGATTAAAGTTATGACCGGTATCCGACGCTGCGGAAAGTCAAGCTTAATGAAGCTGATGGCAGAGCATTTGCGTGAAACCGGAGTGACCGATGACCAGATTATTGAAATGAACTTTGAGTCTATGGGCATTCCGGATATGGATGCAAGAGGGTTTTATGAATACGTCAAAGCACGCATTTGCCCTAATAAACGGACATACCTCTTCTTTGATGAGGTACAGAAAGTACGTGGTTGGGAAAATGCGGTAAACTCTTTCCGAGTAGATTTTGATTGCGATATATATATCACAGGATCCAATGCCTATCTGCTTTCTTCTGAGCTTTCCACTTATCTATCCGGACGATATGTGGAAATTAAAGTATGGCCGCTATCATTTAAGGAATTTTTGGACTTTCATGGCTATATCCTGACGGAACGGAAGTCACCTGCTGGCGGTTTCAGAAAGCGGATTACAGATGCAGATGGAGAAACATATGATGTAAAAGAGCTTTTTGATGCCTATGCCAGATTTGGCGGTATGCCTATGCTTGCTGATGTGGGCTTGGAAATTGACCGGGTAACAGCTGCGTTAGACGGGGTTTATTCTGCTGCCGTTATCAATGACATTCTGGAACGGGAAAAGCGCAAGGGACAGCGAAATATTACTGACCCGGTGCTTCTGAAAAAAATCATCTTGTTTTTGGCGGACAATATTGGCAACAACACTTCGGCTACCTCTATTGGAAACACTTTAGTCAATGAGGGACTTTTGGAAAATGGAACCCGAAAAACAAAGCCTGCCGTACAGACGATTCAGGCGTATATCGAAGCTTTGACAGAAGCCTACATTTTCTATGAAATCAAGCGCTTTGACATAAAGGGTAAGGAGTATCTGCGAACCCTGGGCAAATACTATATTGTTGATATTGGGTTGCGAAATTATCTGCTGGGCTATCGTGATGGTGACAGCGGACATATTTTAGAGAATATCATTTACTTTGAGCTGCTGCGCCGAGGTTATGATGTCGCCATTGGAAAAATCGACAATCAGGAAGTTGATTTTATTGCCACGAAAGCAGACGAGAAAAAATATGTACAGGTTACCGAATCAATGAATGCCCCGGAAACGAGAGAGCGAGAGCTTGCGCCGCTGCGTAAGATTCGTGATAACTATGAAAAGATAGTGATCGCATTGGAATGCGATCTTACTCAGACACAAGACGGAATCAAAATCATTAGAGCACTTGATTTCCTTTTGGAATAACTGCGGCGCTCGCAAGCTTAAATTTTGGCGTATATTCAGACCTCATCTGCCGTTTACGGCCGATGAGGTTTTATAATGCCCGAAAATGAGTGAATACGCTGCTTGACAACCTAACGTTCGGTAGGTATAATGGAGCGAAAACTGAGATCGGGAGGATCGTTCAATGACAGCAAAGGGAAGCACAAAGCAGGAGATATTGGATGCGGCGCTGGAGCTGTTCTCCGTGCAGGGCTATGAGGCCACGTCCATTTCCCAATTGGCCGAGGCGGTGGGTATCCGCAAGGCATCGCTCTATAGTCATTTTGAGAATAAGCAGGCGATCCTGGACGCGCTGATGCAAGCCACGCTGGAGCAATACGAGCAGCATTCCATTTTTGCAAAAGCGGATTGGGATGACCCTGCCTTCACAAAGGACAAGGAAAACATGACACCGGATATGGCGGTGCAGCTCTGCCTCGGGCAGATCCGATACATCCTGCACGATCCGCAGATCAGCCGTGCACGAAAGATGCTGACCATTGAGCAGTTCCGCAATCGGCAGATGGCAAGCATGCAGACCAAACGGAACTACACGGACGTTATGAGCTATTTCACCGGGCTTGTGCGGTTTCTCATTCGCCGGGGGCAGCTCGCCGAGGCCGACCCGGAGATCATGGCGGCGCAGCTGTGCCTGCCGGTTTCCGTGTGGCTTAATCTCTGCGACAGGGAGCCGGAGCGCGAGGCGGAGGTGACGCGGCTGATCGAGCGGCACATCCGGCAGTTCTTTGACGTTTATCGGGCAAAATGAGTCCGCAGCAGCGCCAAATACCGAAATGATGTCAGAGGAGAAAACGAATATGGAGAACAAAGCCAGCATTACCGCCTTGATGAGCTCATTCGGCAGGGCTTTTCATACGGAAAACGAAGAGCATCCGGTGTTTTGCGATGCTCTTGCAAGGGAACTGATGACGGATGAGGAATACACGGCCGTTCAGGGCTATATTCTCGGCGGCGCGCAATTTTTTTGAGCCGGAGATAGTCACGTCAGAGCAGGAGCCGAAAGAATTGCTGCGGCGGCTTGTGAATGTTCACATTGCCCCGTCGCCGCTGTGCCGCGCGGCCTATACGGAACGGGTCTTGAAAGCCGAGGCTCTGAACGGCACGGAGCAATATGTTATCCTCGGCGCAGGGCTGGATACCTTCGCTTTTCGCGAAACGGAGTTTTTATCCAAGCACAAGGTGTTTGAGGCGGATCATCCGCTTACGCAGGCGGACAAGCTGGAGCGAATTGCGCGCGCCGGCTGGACGATCCCCAAAAATCTTAAATTTATTCCTGTGGATTTCTCAAAAGACAGCTTGCCCAAGTGCCTGCTTGCCGGAGGCTTTGATAAGTCCGAAAAATCCTTTTTCTCGTGGCTGGGTGTGACCTATTACCTTTCGGTCGAAGCGATCGAGCAGACACTGTCTGCGCTGTCCGAGCTATGCGCGCCCGGCAGCTCGCTTGTTTTCGACTATCCCGATGAAAACTTCTTTGCCGCCGCCGAGAAGCGCGTGCAGAATACGATAATGATGGCGAAAGCTGGCGGAGAAGCTATGCAGTCGGCATTTTCCTGCGCGGAGCTTGAAAAGCTGCTCCAAAACCACGGCTTTCAGATCCGCGAGCTGCTCACCCCGGCGGATATTCAGCGCAATATCATTGACAGAGCCGGTGCGAGCATGAAGGCTTTTGAACATGTAAACTATTGCCATGCAGCTAAACATGTCGGTAAAACAAATGAGATCGAAACGAGCAATTAGGATTTTGGCCGGCGTTGTGCTTCCGGCGCTGTTGGCAGGACTGACGATGCTCCTCGTCATTTATAACCGCCCCGGCTTCACCGGCGAGAGAATAAAAAATCCGGATTCCTACAGTCTGGACATTCTGCGCATGAACGGAACCGACAGCCACACCTTGAGCCTGAATGCCGGAGATGTGCTGCAAGTTGAATTTGAAACGTCAAAAGGCTCTCTGCACATTAAGATAACAGCGCCGGACGGCACGATCATTTATGCCGGAAACGGCGAGGAAACCACGAGCTTTTTCGTCTTCGGCGCTGCGCAGGCCGCCACAGGCTATGCCGCGTGGGTGTTCGGCAAGCAGGAAGCGTTTCACGTTGCACTGACGGATTACCCGAACATCGGTACAAACAAAAAGCGTCTGGTGGTGTTTTTCTCGCGCATGGGCTATGTCAGGAAGCTCGCGTATGAGGAGGCAAACCGCAGCGGCGCCGAGACTTACGAGGTGAAGTCTCCCGAGCGGACGGAGGGAACCCTTGGCTTCTGGTGGTGCGGCCGGTATGGAATGCACAAATGGCAGATGCCGATTGAACCCGTCTCCGTGAGCTTGGCAGACTATGAGCATGTGACGATCTGCACGCCGATATGGGTGTTTTCCGTTGCAGCCCCCATGCGCAGCTTCTGCGCGCAGGCGGCAGGCAAGATCAAAGAGGCCGATTACATCCTCGTGCATCATCAGGGCAGCACATATAAAAGCGCAGCCGATGAGATGGATGCGCTTCTCGGCCTGGAGCGCACGGGCCTTCGCAGCGTGCAGTGCAGAAAAGGGCAATACAAGGTCGTTTAAGAACGCGGCTCTGTTTGGGGTATTCAACCTGCCCTTTCCGTGGTATAATCATTGCCTGAAAAGAAAACGGCCGCCGAAGCGCATCTATCCGAGGAAAGAACCGGGGCCGGAGGAGAAATTATGTGTACAGCAGCAACTTATAAAACAAAAGATTTTTATTTCGGCCGCACGCTCGACTACGAGTTTTCCTACGGCGAAACGGTCACCGTCACGCCGAGAAATTTCAGGCTTGAATTTCGCCACATGGGCGTAATGGAGCGGCATTTTGCCTTCATCGGCATGGCGCATGTCGCGGATAACTATCCGCTGTATTACGACGCGGTGAACGAAAAGGGACTGGGCATTGCCGGGCTGAATTTCGTCGGCAACGCGCATTACCGCGAGTGCCGTGAGGGGAAGGATAACATTGCCCAGTGGGAGCTGATCCCGTGGATCATGGCTCAGTGCGCATCGGTGAGCGAGGCAAAGGCGCTACTTGCGCGGATAAACCTCACCGCCGAGCCGTTTGCGCCGCAGTTGCCTACGGCGCAGCTGCACTGGATCATTTCGGACAAAAGCGGCTCGATCACGCTCGAAAGCGTCAGCGACGGAATATTCGTCTATGATAATCCCGTGGGTGTGCTCACGAACAATCCGCCGTTCCCGATCCAGCTGTTTAACCTCAATAACTATAGGGGCCTTTCCGTAGATAATCCGGAAAACCGCTTCTCCGAGCAGCTTGAGCTGAACGCTTACAGCCGCGGAATGGGTGCTATCGGCCTGCCCGGCGACCTGTCGTCTGCGTCCAGATTCGTGCGCGTTGCTTTCACCAAAATGAACTCGCTGTCGGCCGACAACGAGAAGTCGAGCGTCAGCCAGTTTTTCCACATTCTCGGTTCGGTCGATCAGCAGAGGGGCTGCTGCCGACTGGCGGACGGGAAATACGAGATATCTATCTACACCTCATGCTGCAACGCCGATAAGGGCATTTATTACTATAAAACCTATGATAATCACAGCATAGTCGGCGTTGACATGAACCGCGAGGAGCTTGACGGCACTGCGCTCATCAGCTATCCGCTGAAAACGGACATGGAGTTTGAGATCTTGAACTGAGGGAATTTGTTGTGGAAGAGATAAAAACAGGCCGTTACCGGCATTTTAAGGGCAACGAATATCGCGTTTTGTATATCGCTAAGCACAGCGAAACGCTCGAGCCGATGGTGGTGTATCAGGCGCTGTACGGCGAATATGGCATCTGGGTGCGCCCGGCGAGCATGTGGAACGAGCTTGTCGAGCGCGACGGCAGGACATATCGGCGATTTACTTATATAGGAGATTGATAACATGATCTTTCTTTGCTATCCCAAATGCACCACCTGCCAGAAGGCGCAGAAGTGGCTTGACGCAAACGGAGCTTCCTACGAGCTTCGGAACATCAAGGACGATAAGCCCACCGAGGCCGAGCTGCGCGCGTGACACGGCTTAAGCTGCCTGCCGCTGAAGAAGTTTTTCAACACGAGCGGCCTGCTGTATAAGCTGACGAGAGCCGAACCCGTATCGCCTGTCAGCGCGCCCTTCCGGCTATTTTCCCCTTTTTTGCCTTGATGGGCGCCAGCCCACCTGCACCAAAGAAAGCCGAAAATATCTCGAAAAGCACAGCCGACAGGTGCCCGTCAAAACCGATACGTGTTCGACTCTCGTCAGCTTAAGGAGCAGGGGCTGAAGGATAAGCTCCCCGGCATGACCGAGGATGAGATGTATGCCCTGCTTGCAACGGACGGAATGCTCGTAAAGCGCCCGATGCTCATCGCCGACGACTTCGTCCTTGTCGGCTTCAAAGAGCCGGAATGGGCAAAAACAGTGAAGTGATGATAAAATAGAAAAACGCCTGATCTTAATCAGGCGTTTTTCTACTTCGCGTAGCGGTTTATGAACTCGGCGCGAGTTTTTGAGTACATGATCTTCTGACTGCTGTACAGGCCGAAGTAGCCCGAGAGCATATACGATATGCCGCAGGCAAGCGCGAAGTACAGCAGCTCGCCGGAGCCGAACAGCTCGACCGACAGGATGATCGACGCTATCGGGCAGTTTACCGCGCCGCAGAACACCGCGACGAGCGCGATTGCCGACGCGAACTGCGCCGGTATGCCAAGCAGCGGCCCGACCATGCAGCCGAGGACCGCACCGATGAACATCGTCGGCACTATCTCGCCGCCCTTGAAGCCGAAGCCTATGGTAACGGCGGTGAAAGCTATCTTCCACAGAAAGCCCCAGGCCGGCGCCTTGCCCTCGCCGAGAGCGGAGGCGATGATGTCGGTGCCGATGCCGTTGTAGCTCGCGTCGCCGACTATGAGCGTCAGCACGATGACGATAACGCCGCCCAAAAATGCGCGCAGATATATATTTTTGACGGTTTTGGCCGCAAATTGCTCGGTTTTGTGCATTGCCACGCAGAACACGATGCTGACCAGCGCACATACAACTGCAAGGATGCAAACACGCAGCAGCAGCCCGAACTCCAGCGGCGCGAGCGCGACAGAGTAGCGCATTGGTGCAATGCCGAACAGCAGCGACACGCCGTACGCCGTCACCGATGCGACAAGGCACGGGATAAGTCCCGAGTAGTGCAGAATGCCGACCGATATGACCTCAAGCGCGAATATGGTTGCGGTCAGCGGTGTTCCGAACAGCGCAGCGAACACCGCGCTCATGCCGCAAAGCGTGACAAGGCGCATGTCCTTGTCATCAAGCTTCAGCAGCCGCCCGACGCGGTAGCCTATGCCGCCGCCTATCTGAAGTGCCGCGCCCTCGCGGCCGGCCGAGCCGCCGACGAGATGAGTGATCGCAGTTGAAACGAAAATGACAGGCACAAGCATGATGGGGACCTTCTCACCGTCGTGGATCGAGTCGATAATGTTGTTTGTGCCCTCGCCCTCCATCTTGCTCACCCGATAGATCAGCGCAATTGCAAGACCGCCGATCGGCAGCAGGAACACCAGCCACTGGTGCTGCGCCCTGAACGATGTTGCAAAATCGACCGTCAGGTGGAACGCGGACCCGACCAGTCCGCACACAAGCCCTGTCACCACCGACAGCAGCACCCAACGATAAAATGTTCTGAAATATTTTCCGACGCTTATCGCGCCGCTTTTAAAACTGTCCACTGTTCTCCATACCTTCTTTTTAGTGGCGAATTGCCGCACCTACCAATACATATATCTCTGGTTGCCCGGTTCGAGGGTGCGGAGAAAACCTTAGTTGCCTCGCACTACATGAGATTGTGCTATATTAGTGCAAAATTTAGGCTGTTCCCCATTTGTCTTCCCCTTGCGGAGCCTGAGGGGAAGATGCCGCTTGCGGCAGATGAGGTGTAAATATATCCGCGCCGTAGGCGCTACATTTTTTTAGAGGCGCATCAACGCTGATACCGATACGTTTATTGCGGTATCCCGACCGGTAGGTGCCGACGAAACCATCACAGCGGAACGGATAAATCCGTTCCCTACGAGCGACCTTTGGCCGCAGCGGAGAGCTAATAGCTGATAGTTAATAGATTTTTATTCAACCCCTCGGCAGCAAAGCTGCCTGCTCCCCTTGACAGGTGAGCCAATGGGTGCGGCGAAAAACTCAGCTTGCACTACCGGGTTGCGAGGTAGCCACGGTTTCCTCCGCACCTTCGACACCGGGATACCGCAGTATGCGTATCCGTAGGTGCCCCAATTCGCCTCTAAAAAACCATGACGCGGCGGCGCATGTAGTCGAGGAAATTGCGGTACTCGGCCTCATCGATCCTGTGCGGAGACGACATGATTACGAGCCTGTGACCCTTGCAGCCGCGATGATACGGCAGATGCGTGTAGTCATAGTCGTTGGCGATAAAGCCGTTTCGTTCGTAAAAGCCCTTCCTGCGCCGGCTGATATCGTCCACGGGCGGATCGATCTCCAGAATGATCGTCTTGCCGCGCGCTCGGAGCAGCTCCAGCGCACGAGAACCGCAGCCGCGGCCGCGCACATCCGGCAGCATGCAGAAATGCTCGACGTAAATAAAGTCCGCGTTTTCCCAGCTGAGCACTTCGCCGACGAAGCGATCCTCGTCATATATAAGCTCGAAATGATACTCCGGGTCGCTCATTATTCTTGCCTGAGAATCCGGCTCGCGCTGCTCGTTGTAGGGAAAGCTCATGCCGTAAAGCTCCATTGCCGGGGCGAACATATCGTTGTCTGTATTATTTATTCTCACGAATTTCATTTGCTTTGTTTTTGACCTTTTCGCTCAGATTTTTTCTATGCTCCTGAATGCGCTCAAACGCCGCGCGGTACTCTGTCTGGCTCAGGCGCGGGAACGCCGACAGCAGGTGGCGGTGGACAAGGTTGCGCTCTTCAAGCAGCCCCTTGAGCTTTTCACGCAGACGCTCGGCTTCGGCGCGGCTCTCCTGAACCTTGAGCGTGCCGTCGGTCAGTCCGTCGCCGATGCCGTAGGACACCTTCTCGAGCGCCTTTGCAACATCGTCGATCGCACGCATATGCGCATCGAGTTTGAAGGCGTTCACGGCCGTTATGCCGAGGTCGCACAAAAACGCCGCGGAGATTATGCACAGCATGATGTTGCCGTGCGTGCGCGGTATGGCCTCGATCAGGTACACAAGCTTCATCGCCATCGGATGGAATATGTACAGGATGCAGATGCAGCCCACGCCCCACAGCAGCGAGAATTTCAGACATACATAGCCGCCGATGTTGAAGGCGTTATCCGTGTAGTCCCACAGCCGGGTGTGCATGAATTTCTCCGATGCCCAGCCGACGATCAGCTCGAACACCGAGCATATGATCACGCTGCCTATGTACACCAAAAACACGTTATCCTTTATCGGAGTCAGTGCCAGTATGACCGCAACAAGGCCGTAGCCGTAGATCGGGCAGATCGGCCCGATGAGGAAGCCGCGGTTAATAAATATGCCCTTGTTCGCCGCGTGGAAGATGACCTCCACACACCAGCCGGCAAAGCCGTAAATGAAAAACAGCCACAAAAGCTGCGTGAAGCTATAACTCAAAAATCATCAACCTTTCTTTTTTAGAGGCGCATTGGGGCACCCACGGATGAATATATCTCTGGCAGCCCGGTTCGGGAGTGCGGAGGAAACCGTATTTGCCTCGCGCTACGTTGGGGCAGCGCACACATTGGCTCTCTGCTATCCGCTATTAGCTATCAGCTGCGGAGAAACCGCACGGTTTCCTCCGCAGTCTCGATACCGGGCTACAGAACACTATGTCGCACTACTGTAGCCCGAGAGTTTTCCGGTTTTGTCGGCGCCCTCGACACCGGGCAACCGCAATATGCGTATCCGTAGGTGCGTCAATGCGCTACTAAAATTCCGATTCGACGTAGCCGATGCGGTCAAGCTCGCCGTCCTTATCCCAGAGAAAATCGAGCTTAAGCTCCTTGCCCTGCTTGATGCGCTCCAGGTTTTCGATGTGCTTGGAGAGGATGGGCAGGGTTATAAGCCCGAGTATCGCGGCCGCGCGCCAGTCGCCGCGCTCAATGCCGTGGTAGATCGGATAAAATATCGAGCCGGTTATCGGCACAAGGCAGAGATAGCGCGTAGCCATCAGCAGCACCGACTCGAGAAACAGCGTCGTGAGGAAGTCATGCACGCCGAACGCGAGGATCACGCCGCCGAGGCAGGCAAGACCCTTGCCGCCGCGAAAATGCATCAGCGCCGGATACATGTGGCCGAGGATGCAGCCGACTCCGGCGGCTTCACCTGCATATTTGCTCTGCAAAAACAGCTTGCGCGCAAGCCCGACGCTCACAGCGGCCTTGCTGATATCAAAGCACATGACGAACGCGCCGGCCTTCTTGCCCTCGAGTATCATAAGATTTGTCGCCCCGGCATTGCCCGAGCCCTTTTTGCGAATGTCATAGCCTTTGCGCAGACCCATGACGTAGGCCGGGTTGAGGTTCCCGATGGCGTAGCCGAGCCCGGCGGCC
>ULUA01002140.1_pt1 | contig 10201 bp, 10 predicted proteins | sample 1958081 | NCBI WGS metagenome assembly ULUA01 (sample SAMEA4835748, study PRJEB28245) | human gut metagenome | biome: gut microbiome; material: fecal sample | place: Denmark | collected 2008
CAGGCAAATTCAACGTTTCAATGATCTCCAGACAAGTGATAACCGGCTGTTTTTCCAGAAGCGAAAGGATGTGCTGATGATCTGCATCGGACAATTTTGGCTTCTTTCCACGGAGATTCGTTTGAGTTTCGTAGCTGCCTGTTTCGTTCCGACACTTCAGCAAACGATAGATCGAACAGGTGTTTACAGAAAAGCACTTTGCCAGTTCTTTTACGCTAACGCCTTTGTCGTATGCTTCCAGAATCAATTTTCGAGCTTCATTGTACAGCATAGTTCTCACCTTCTTTGCCTCTGTTATACCTCTTTTTGCTCAAAAGCTAAAGTACTGTGCTGTATTATTGAAAATTGCTATAATTGCTTCGTTAATACTCCAGTTTTTTATCCGGTGCGTAATACACACCGTTGCCGCGGCTTTTGCGGATGTGCGGCACTTCGATCTTGGGCAGGGTAAAATCATCCCCCGTTTTGTCAATCCAGGCTTGCAGCCTCTCGTTCAAATCGGCCAATATCTCCCGGTAGTTGGTGATTTGTGCCATGTTCATCTGTTCATAGGGGTCATCTTTCAGGTTGAACAGCATCCACGGTTCGCCCGGCAGGGCAACGTACTTCCAGCCTTCGCGGGTCACGATACCGCGCCATGGTTCGGCGGTGCTGTTCAGGTGGCCGGTTACCTCGTTGCATTGCAGGTAAGCGGAATCCGGTTCCTGCGGAGGCAGCGGTTTGCCGGTTACATAGCCGGAATAATCGTACCCCTGCATCCAATCCGGCACGGCCACGCCGCACAAGCCCAGGGTGGTGGGGGCAACATCCACATGGTTCAGCGGGGCATCGCACAGGCAGGCGTTGTTGGCACCGTACAAAAGCCCCGGTGCCACGCTGTACATGCAGCTGTGCCCGGTAGAGATGATGAACGGCACCCGGCAGGATTCCTCATATGGGTTGGTTTTGCGGAACCACCCGTGGCTGCCGTGCATATCGCCGTGGTCGCTGAAAAACACGATGTAGGTATCATCTGCAAGGTTCAGTTTATCCAGCGCCTGCACCAAGCGGCCCACATTCCAGTCCAGGTTGCGCACCATGGCGTAATACCCGGCCAGCTCCCGCTGGGCCTGCTGCTTGACCCAGGGCACATTTGGCACATTGGACCGCAGTTTAATATTTTCTGCACACAATCCTTCGGCAAACTGTTCCGGTGCCAAATAAGGGTTGTGCGGCGGGAACACGCTGAGTACCGCAAAGAACGGCTGGTCCTTCGGCTGTTCCAGGTACCGGATCAATTTATCCGTCAATGCGTCAGTTTCAAAGCCGGGCAGGCGGGTACAGTCGCTGTTGGTACCATGCACGTAACAGTCCCAGGGTTCGTTATTGTTCTCGTACCCCAGCCAATAGTCAAAGCCTCCGCGGTGCTCCGGCTTGACAATGTGGAATACTTCACGGTTGGGGCGGATGGCCGCAGCCGCGCCCTCGGCATCCAGGTGCCATTTGCCAAAATAGGCGGTGTGGTAACCGGCATCATGCAGCACATGGGCGATAGTCTTTTGCTCCGGCGGCAGGCCTTTATCATGCCCCGGCGTGCAGTGGTTGGGGTAAAGCCCGGTCAGCATGCTGCCGCGGTAGGGGCAGCACAGCGGGTAGCCGGATACCGCCGCCGTAAAGTTGACCCCACGCATGGCCAGCTGGTCAATATTGGGGGTGCAGATGTTGGTTTCGCCGTTGCAGCTCAGCGCCTGGGCGCGCAGCTGGTCCGCCAGCACCCAGATCACGTTGGGGCGCTTTGGCATGGCAGATTTTTGTTTTTCCGGCGGGTAGTTGGGGGCGATCATGGGTGGTTCCCTCCTCTGTTATTGCTGCAATGCCTGAGCCGCGGCGGCATCCAGCGGAGCCGGACGGGCGCAGGTGGTGGTCAACTGGTATTCCTTGCCGCTTTCCACAGATTCCAGTAGCCCCAGCATTACTTCGGTCACATGCAGCGAAAGTTCAGCGGACGGGCGGTAAGCTTTGCCGGTCTGCAGGGCATGGGCCATATCGGCCAGACCAAGGCCGCGGCAGTTTTCGGTGTAGGGGGAGTTGACCGGCACTTCCTCAGCCGGGGCATCGCCTCTGCGCACCGTTACGGGGCCTTCAAATTTGTTCATATCGGGCACATTCAGGCTGCCCTTGCTGCCGTAAATCGTCAGGTAAGGCATGTCGCTGTCCCAATAGGCAAACTGCATGTCAAAGCTGATCGTCAGGTTTACCAGCGCGCCGCTTTCCATTGTCAGGATACCGGTTACATAGGTGGGAACTTCCACCGGGAACTGCTGGCCCTGGTAGGGGCAGCGGGGGCTTTTGGCTGTGCGTTCGGGATAGGTGATTTTGCCGCGGCCCACCACACTTTTGACAGAGCCAAGCAGGCTGACCAGCGCCGTGATGTAGTAGGGTCCCCAGTCCAAAACCGGGCCTGCGCCCTCTTCATAAAAGAACTTCGGGTTGGGGTGGAAGGCTTCCGGCCCACGGCTCATCATGAACGCCTGTGCGGCGATCGGCGTGCCGATCGTGTCTGCGTCCAGCAGTTGACGGCAGGTCTGCAAACCACCACCCATAAAGGTATCCGGCGCGGTGCCCAGCAGCAGGTTGTGGGCCTTGGCGTACTCCACCAGCTCTTTAGCATCCTGCATGTGAATGGCCAGCGGCTTTTCGCTGTACACGTTTTTGCCGGCTTTCAGCGCCGCCATGCTTACGGCGTCGTGCTGGTCGGGGATGGTCAGGTTCAGCACAATGTCAATGTCGGGGTCAGCCAGCAGTTCGTCCACTGTCATGGCTTTGGTACCAAACTGTTCGGCGCGGGCCTGCGCTGCCTCCATGCGCAGGTCTGCGCAGGCAACAAGCTGCAAATCACCAAACCGTTCCGTGATATTTTTTGCATACACCTCACTGATCATGCCGCAGCCGATCATGCCAATTTTACTCTGTTTCATCTTGCACAGCCTCCGTTCTATTTTGCGTTTCACGGTTTATTTGTCGTTCTGTCTGTATTATACCGTGGTGTGGCGTGCCAATCAATTCGCAGATTCCATGAAGTAAAATGACGCTTTTTATCAAATTCAATGTGAAACTTTTCATATAAACATTTTTTAGTTTACATCTTTTTTCACATTCTTTCTTGTGTTATACTGCTTATAAAGAATCTTTCGCTGATGAGGTAGAGCCATGAAAAAAGTAACCATGAAAGACGTCGCCGCAGCGGCGGGAGTATCGGTAGCGGCGGTCTCCCGCGTGATGAACGGCAGTGGGTATGTTGCGCCGGACAAGCGCGAAGCGATCCTGCAGGCCATTTCCACGGTGGGCTACCCCGCGCCCAGCGGGTGCCGCCCGGCCCCCAGACCCCGCTCATTGGGCTGATTTTGCGCAGTGCCAATGGCCTGCCGTATTTCTCCCAGCTATCCGAAGCACTCATGTCCGAGGCATCGGCCAAAGGGTTTAACACCATGCTGTTCTACTGCGACAGTGTGGATAACGATACCCTGCTCAAACGGCTGGAAACCTTCCAGAATTACAACATCAGCGGGCTTGTGGTGGGCGGCTTTGGACCCAACGCCCTGCGGGACGACGTGTGCATGTACCTGCGCGCCGCCAACGTGCCAGTGGTACTGTTGGAACGCTCACCGGAGTGCCGCGGCGTAAACCGCGTGCTGATCGACAACGAAAGCGGCATGTACACCGCTGCCCGCTACCTGTTGGATCAGGGGCACAAGGAAATCGTTTACCTGAACCGTGATCTGGACTCCGATGTAGAAAAAGACCGTCTGCATGGCTTTTTGCGCGCCATGCAGGCGGCCCCGGATGTAAAATATTGGGTGAACAACGGCAAAACCTCCAGCCCGCGCACTGCCTTTACGGCGCTTGAGCAGCTCAAGCAGGCTCACCCTGGTATTACCGCTGTGCTGACCTGGGGTGATATTTACGCCGCCGGTGCACTGCAATACCTGTACCAGCAAAACCTGCGTGTACCGCAGGATGTGGAGGTTGTTACCTGCGGCGATACCTTGATGCCCTACTTGGCCCCGGCCATCAGCAGTGTTGAAGTGCCCCTGCGCGAAATGGCCCGCACCGCTGTTGCCATCATCAACGACCAGCTGGCCGATGGACAGAAAGATTTTGTCAAAACCGTGACCCTGAAACCGCTGTTTACACGCAGAGGGGTTTGAAATCAGGTATGGGTGCGCTGTGCTGCCATTACTGCTCTACCATCTTTGTGTATGCGATACTGAATCACCAAAATGTTGCGAAAACATTCCGTTCCTTGTATAATATGGATATCATCGAAGGGAAAGGTGGGCTGGATCGTTGAAGTATATTTTGATGCACCGCGAATTGCCGGTTGCTGTGCTGAGCATTAACGATACCAGCGGCACAGTATACCGCGTTGAGGATGTTGTTCAGCCCGCCCATCTGCCAATAGGTTTGTTTTCTGCTGACCGCAGGGAGTTTGCAAAGAATCTGAACCTTTGGCTGGCCGGGCGTACCATTCCGGCCAGCCGTTCAGGCTTTCACCATGCGCTGGAGGCCCTGCAGATCCAGAAAAAACTACAACTATCCGCCAGTACCTTGATGATGAAGTGTTTTGCACTAAGTCTGTCCGATCAATACTGGCTCAATCCTGCAGAGCAGCCCTTGGAATGGCGCAAGGTCAACTTCTACCATAACGATTTTTCGGAGGATGTCGGCAATATCCTGTTTGGGCAGATTCCGGAGCGGGACAGCATTGATCTCGTTTCCCCCTGCAACACCTCCGACGGCTGGTTGAAGAAAAAATGGAAGATACTGAACGGCCAGCGCGTACTGGTAAAAGGCGGCAGCGGCATGGCGCAACAGGAACCGTTCAATGAGGCAGCAGCATCCTTGCTCTGCCGCAAGTTGGGAATCCCACATGTGGAGTATAGCTTGCTGTTTGAGGGTAGCCAGCCTTATTCCGTCTGCACTAATATGACGACCGACCGTCAGGATTTTGTCAGTGGTTATTATATTTTTTCTGCTTTTCCCCGCGGGGACGGCGTAAGTGCCTATGCGCATTTCCTTAACTGCTGCGAAAAACTGGGTATCCCGGATGTTACGGAACAGCTGCAGCAGATGATGATTCTGGACTATCTGATCTGCAATCAAGATCGGCATTTCGGCAATTTTGGAGCGATTCGTGACGCGGTAACGCTGGAATGGATGGGCTTTGCACCAATTTTTGACAGCGGCACCAGCTTGTGGTTTGACCAATATGCCACCAAAATCAACGCCCTGACCGATGCCCCAGCCAAACCATTCGCTGCCACACAGCAGGAACAGCTTGCGCTTGCAAAAAAGCCTGCAAACGCTGGATCTCACGGCGCTGGATGGATGCAAAGACGATGTGCTTGCTATTTTTGAACAGGCCCATTTTGGCGAACCGAACCGCGCACAGGTTTTGGCCGATGCTCTGGCCGCGCGCTGTAAATTTCTGAAAGAAGATACGCTTATTTAACAACGACCGCCTTTCCTGTGCTTTAGGTAAAGCATAAGGAAAGGCGGTTGTTGTTTATCTATAATAAAAACAGGGCCCGATGCCATTACGCATCAGGCCCTGCTCTATTTCAAATTTCTAATTACTCATTCTTAATTTTTTCTCGCCGTGCTTTCACTCGCCGCCAAAGCTCCTACTTCCTACCTCCGATAGTATTCCGCTTCCGCCCGTGCGATCTCCAAAATCCGGCTTTCGGCATAGGCAAAAAATTCCTTGAACGCAAGGCAGGAGTAGTTTTCCAGCTTGCCATCGTTCTCCACCCAGTCGCGCTTGCAGCCGCCGTGGCACAGGCTGTACCAGCGACAGTCGGCGCAGGCATCGGGTTTGCGCTCGCCCTGCTGCAAAAACAGGCGGGCTTTTTCGCTGTTGGCCAGCTCCGGGATGCTCTGCTCTCCAATGCGGCCCATCTCCCATTCGTCCAGGCAGTAAAAGTCACAGGGGTACACCGTGCCGTCGCCCTCCACCACAAAATAAGCGCCGCAGCTGCCAGAGGTGGCACAGGTGCCTGCAGGCATACCCATCGCCATGTGGATGTAATCGTCAAACAGACGCACACTGGTGTAGTCGCCGTTGACCCAGTCACGGTAGTAAACGTCAAACAGGCCGCACAGGAACTTACCGTATGCTTCCGGCGTCAGTGCCCAGGGCTGCGCACCACGCTCGCCCTCAATGGGATCCAGGCAGGCAATGAACTGCAAATGCCGGACGCCCAGTTTTTTCAGCGAAGCATAGACTTTTTGCGGGCTGCGGGCCACCGCGCGGTTGACCACGCACAGCAGGTTTACTTCTACGTCATGCTTTTGCAAAACATGCAATGCCGCGGTTACACGGTTCCAGGTGCCCTTCCCCTTGGCGTCCAGGCGGGTATTATCGTGCAGCTCCTTGGTTCCATCCAGTGAGATGCCCACCAGAACCTGGTTGGCAGCCAGAAACTCAGCCCATTCATCATTCAGCACAAGGCCGTTGGTTTGCAGCGCATAATTGATGTGCACCCTGGCCGGGCGCAGCTCGGCGGCTTTGGCCATAAAAAAGCGGAAAAAGTCCAGTCCGGCCAACGTTGGCTCACCGCCCTGGAACGAAAAACTGACCTGTGCGCCGGGTTCCGCGGCGGCAAAGGCAGAGCGAATCAATGTTTCGGCTTCGGGGCGGGTCATGCCTGCGGCGCTCTGGCCGCAGCGCACGGCGGCTTCGTCAGCATAAAAGCAGTAGCGGCAGCGCATGTTGCACTGGCTGGATGCAGGCTTGATCAAAAAGTTCAGGTTTTGCATTGTGTACCCCCCGGTGGATTTTTACAGATAAACTATACCACAAAATACTGTTTTTCCTCAAGGCTGCGGAGCATGCTTGTCGATTTTTCGACACTAATGCTCTTATTTATGGTAGTTTGGCTTTCTTCCAAAACGGTATGATGAACTTATCAAAATCAACGTACCGGAGGAGGAAAAGACGCATGAGTTCAATCTTGTTTTTCTGTGTCAGTTTTTTTGCGTCCATTGCGGGGGCGATCTGCGGCATTGGCGGCGGTGTTATCATCAAGCCGGTGCTGGATATGCTGGGCCTTGCCAGCGTGGCAACCATCAGTTTTCTTTCAGGGTGCACCGTGCTTTCCATGAGCTGCTACACCGTGGGCAAAAACATTGCCGCTGGCGATAACCGGGTGGATTTCCGCACCGGCACCCCGCTGGCCATTGGCGCCGCAGTGGGCGGCGTTGTGGGCAAACAGCTGTTCAGCACCATTGCGGGCATGTTCCCCAACCCCAACACGGTTGGCGTGGTACAGTCGATCTGCCTGGCCATTATCACCATTGGCACTTTTGTGTACACCTTGTTCAAGGCGCGCATCCAGGGCAAGCATATTACCAACCCGACATTCTGCGTTATCATTGGCCTGGTGCTGGGGCTGATGTCCAGCTTTTTGGGCATTGGCGGCGGCCCCATCAATCTGGTTGTGCTGTTCTACTTTTTCAGCATGGAAACCAAGACCGCAGCGCAGAACAGTCTGTACATCATTCTGTTCAGCCAGATCACCAGCCTGCTGACCACCCTTATCACCCACAGCGTGCCGGAATTCACCCTGCCCGCCCTGGTTTTGATGATTGCCGGCGGCATCGGCGGCGGCATTGCCGGCCGCACGCTGAACAAGCGGATGAGCAGCCGTGCCGTGGACAAGCTGTTCCTGGTATTGATGGGCATTATTATTTTGATCAGCATTTACAATGCAGTGCATTATATGGGCGTTTGAGGTTCGTTGGAAGACAGGAAGGAGGAGTTATCTCAATTAGAAATTAGGAATGAGTAATTAGGAATTTGAGATACGGCAGGGCCCGGTGCGTGGTTGTACTGGGCCCTGTGTTCGTTATTTTCAATATCGGGTTCTTTGCTTTTTATGTCAGGCAGACAGTAAAACAGCTGTCATGGCCAGGGGGTACGGTTCTGCTGCCGCCGTGCAGGGGCGCAATTTTTTGCGTTATAAACAAGGCTCTGCCTGTTGCTGACTTTTATGCTGATGTCTATGACATCACCAACCATTTCGGCGGCCCAATCTGTTAAAAACACAAAAAGCATATGCCGTTCAGCATATGCTTTTTGCTGTTCTTATACTATAGCCTTTTTTCACACCTCTTCGTTCTCATAGGCAACCCCATCTGGCAGGGTATAGTGCAGGTGCAAAGCATTCTCTTCATCTCTCTTCCACTCCACATGGATCATGCCGCGCGGCGTGATGACATCGCCGCTTGCTTCACGGAGCGTACCCACCTGGGGTTCGATGCGCACTTTTGGGAAGCCGGGAGCCGCTGGGCGAACGCCAAGGATCACTGCAGGCAGTTCATAACAGAGCAATGCCCCCCACGCATGGCAGTCCGAACGGGTATCTGTGTCATTCTCCACGCAGGTCGTCAGGTGATTCTCTACCATCTGGCGCCATATTTCCCACAGGTCATCTGTCTTTTCGTACCAGCCGCAGCGTTCCAGCGCGCGGAACAGGTAAAAATGAACGCAACAGAAGCCTGCGGAACTTCCGGGTTCCCCACAACGGTTTCCAGCATCTGCTTTCCCTCTGCCGGTTCAACAATACCAGTCAGAACGGCAAATACCTGGCAGTGTACCGAATATTCTTCAATGCCGGGCCCATCCTGAACCAGTGTTGTGCCCTGATACTGCCCCAAGCAATGGGTACGGATTGCATCCGAAAGTGCTCCTGCCCGCTGCCGGTACTCCGCAGCGGTATCGGTTCTGCCTGCAAATTCAGCCAGCTCAGCAGTTTTTTGCAGGCCATCCAGGTAAAGTAGGCTTTCCATTGTAACCGAACCGCTACCCTTTCCGGTTGCAGCCGGTACACCGGAATCCCACACACCAGCCCAGTCAATAAACGACCAATAGCGGTGACACATGATCGGGCCGCCACTTTTCCCCACAGGGCCCTGTTCCGAAAGATTCCTGTCAAAAAATCCAAGGATACCGTCAATGGCTGGCAGATGGCGCTTAGCTAGCGCTTTATCGCCAAAATACATCATATGGTCGTGGACCACCAGCAAATAATAAATGGAAAAAGCCGGGATCACATTACTCTTGACGGTGGGGGCATCTGCGTTGATTAAGCCATCTGGCCGCTGTGAGCGGCGGAATGCTTCCATTGCCTGCCGTGCCAAACGGTCATCTGCGCTGATGGCATCTGCCATTGCAATGTTAAAAATCAGCTTAGGTGCTGCATCCGGGCAGTTTCCACCCCGCAAAAAATTCTGTGGCATAGACATTTTCCTGCGCGTGGATCGGCGCAGGGCGGCCCGCTTCCCCTACAATGGCAATTTCACGGTTTATGGTGAATTTCCAGCCATTTTTTCCCGGCAAAGGAAGGGTTATCAGCCGTGCAGTCCTCAATGTACAGGCAGGGGGTATTGGTGGGGTACAGGGAATTATTCTGGCTTGCCGCAAAGCGCAGCACCTCAACCGTCACAACGTTTGCCCCGGCACAAGGTAGGGCGCAGCATTGGCAGTATCAACAAACCATTCTTTCTGATCCAGGGGCTTCTGTAGCCCCTCCTGAACAAACTTCTCGTTTATATACAGCTTATAGCGGGAATCCGCGGTGATCTTGATTTCTTTCTTGGCGGGCAATGCATCGTCCACCATCATTTCCTTGCGGAAATATACAATGCGGGCATCGCTGTCATCTTCCGGTATCCAATTTGGCAGCCAGCGGTTCTCCTTTTTGGGTTACAGCGCTGCCGTCAGGCTCTGTTTATAGCAATTTTCAAAATTAAAGCGCATATCCGCAGAAGCGGAACCAGCCGGAACAATCAGAGATAGTCACAGAGTGAAAAGCATTCTGAATCGCATTTGGAAGAGCATCCAGGATCCGTGCCTTGAATTTACGAAGGAAAGACTTCACCTTCGACCAAAGTTTTTCAATGGGATTCAGATCAGGACTATACGGTGGAAGATAGATGTATCGAATCTCCGAGCTGTCCAGCAGATTTCTCACTGCCTTTGCATGGTGCGACTTCATATTATCCATTATGAGAACAGAATTTCCGTTCAGATGAGGCAGCAAATCAGTTTCCAGATACCGCTTAAACCTCTCCACAGTCGTTCCGCCTGAGAAAGTCGTATAGCGTAGTGTCCCATCCAACTGAATCGATGACAGAATGGTCGTGTTCTTGGGCTTGGAAA
>ULUA01059178.1_pt1 | contig 10170 bp, 30 predicted proteins | sample 1958081 | NCBI WGS metagenome assembly ULUA01 (sample SAMEA4835748, study PRJEB28245) | human gut metagenome | biome: gut microbiome; material: fecal sample | place: Denmark | collected 2008
AGAGGTGCTGCCACGGCTGGTGATAGAGGTGCTGCCACGGCAAGAGGAAAGGCTTCAACCGGATCAAATGGTTTGTCAGTGGCAAGAGGTAACAATGTTCAGGTAAAAGGCGGAATAGGTGCAATTTTGGTCATAGCTGAAGAAGGGGAAGATACGTGTGATATTGTCGATTGGAAGGCTGTATTAGTCGATGGTGAGGTTGTCAAGGCTGATACATGGTATAGACTGGAAAACGGTGAGTTAGTGGAAGTTGATTAACAGTTGACTGATAATACAATTAGAATTTAATTTACAATAATTACCATTTACCAGACATCAGGAAAATGGTTCAAAACTGAATAGAAATGAATTAAATAGCCTTGGAAGGGCTTTGTAAAATCCATATTGATATGAAAAAGTATATTGGAACAAAACAGATTGAAGCTGAACCTATGACAAGAGGTGATGCGTGGGGAAAACATCTTCTTAGAGAAAAACCGTCAACGGAAAATTTTGATGATAAGGGCTATCATGTCCGTTATGAAGATGGATATGAAAGCTGGAGTCCTAAAGATGTCTTTGAGAAGGCTTATCACGTGGCTGATACCCCTCTTGACCGTATGTATATCGAATATAATGAGTTGATGGACAAACATAATAAGTTAGTCCTGTTTCTTGGTCGAAAAGATGCTGTTGAAATAGCTGGTGAAAATCAGGTTGCTTTAATGGAGCGACAAAAAATACAGATGCACGACTATCTTATTACCTTGAAAGATCGCATTGAATTAATGAAGAAATGAATATTGCCATGCGGTGGTTGAATGTCTGCCGTATGGCTCAAAACGAGATTAGAAAGGAGGTAATTATGGGAGCATTTATAGCCCAACAGCCAAACGGTTTATATTGTAGGTTTAGTACAATTGTTGATACAGTCACACACTACAATATGACAAAAGATGATTACATAGAATTATGCAAAGACCGATTAGGAAAGAAACGTGGAGAAGAAGAGGCTAATGATATTTTAAAAAACGATCTGCACCCTTTTAACGATGTTCTTGAGCGATTCATTCCTAATAATGATTCGGTTGAAGAGTTTAATATCCGCTTGAAAGAGATGGGATATATGGATGAGTTTAAGTTTAATGGATAATCCTCAAAACGAACTTAGATTGAACAATTATGAGACAGGAAAGAAAAATAGGAGAAGTATTTGAATGTGATGGGGCCAAAATTATCGTGAAAAAAGATAGCGATATTATATGCGGATGTGATAAATGCTTCTTTAATTGTAAACCAGAATGCAATGATCATTATTGCATTTGTAATGTGAGACAAGATAACCAAGATGTACACTTTGAAAAGTTCGAGGATTAATAATGGCAGTAAAATTTAGACACAAGGAAACGGGATTGTTCTTTTGCAGGGCAAAGGGATTATCCCCTTCAAGAAGAGATTATGACAAACTTGGAGAAGAAGGTATTTTTAGGAAAAGGCATTTGTCTAAGCGAGGAAGAATCTATGAAACCGCAACTGAAAATCAGAAACGGGATTGGATTGGTAAGGAACATGCAGATGAATTTGAAATAGTACAAGTATGAAGTGTGAAACAATACAATTATCCCCTGGTCTTGTAGCTGCCTATAAGGAACTATTGACCAACCCAAAGAAGAATGGATTTGATTTTCGTCCGATAACCGAATGTTTCAGAGAAATCGAAACGGTAACTCCAAAGCATGAATTATTTAATGTGTACATTGAATATCTGCAAAAACCATTACCCAAAGTAATATTTTACATTATCATGGATGAACTTTATGGTAACTTGACAGGACGGGCTATGGATGCGGAAGGTAAATCGGGGTATTTAGGGTACAAACTTGAATTTATAAAAGAATGATTATGAATGAAGTTAGAAAGCTATATAACGATGATGGATGCGTTCTTAAAGAGGCGTCTAGCAATGACTATGAATCATGGAGTTCAGCAAGAACACTTGGTCCTATGGAAAGAAGGAAAGAAAACAGAAACCTATGTTATAATTTTGAATATGAGCGGGGAACTAATATCCCTCACTGTGCAAAGAAAGGTGTATGTGATGAGGATTGCGAATACATGAGAAACTTTAAAGAATAGGATATGAAACAGACATTGGAAGAAACAGCTCATTCTTTCGCTGAAAGTAGAAGCAGTGGTAGTTTATTCCCTGCATATTATCAAGGGTTCATTGCTGGTGCAGAATGGCAATCAAAGCAATCACCTTGGATAAGCGTTAAGGAACGGTTGCCGGAGGAAGGACAGCCTGTATTAATAAGACTTAAAGATGGTGTTATTAGGCTTGCATGTTATGATATAGAAGAAGATAGCAATATATACTTCTGGAATGACAATTACTCCTATGAAACATTCCGACCTTGGGATGTTACTCATTGGAGAGAAATCCCGTCTTTCGATGAAATATTAGAAACAAATAAAGATGTGTTACAACGATTAAAAGAGAAATAATATGCAGTATATTTTAACAGAACAAGAATATAAAGCTCTAACACCTATTAATAAGGTGAATGAACTCGAAGAGAATGTACGACTTTTAAATGATAAAGTTATGGAGCTTACCGAGCATCCATGTGGAAGTAAGGCAGACTACAGAAGTATTACTTTTTACTGTGACGACTGCCCGATAGGGCGTTTTGGGACAAATACGTGTACAAAAGAACAACAATATTCTAAATAATCTTCAAAACAAATCAGAAATGAAGAAAATAGCAATTTATAAGCATAAGTCATATATTGAACGGATTAAAGAGAAAGGAGATTGAGATATGAAATTAAGACAAGCAAAAAAGATAATGAAGAATATCCGTAGAAATGTACGCATGGAGTATTTATACGGATTAGGACGCTCGATGAAGGCAAATGCTATTTGCGTTAGACACTATGGTAGAGTGGACAAATTTACAAAGCTAATCAATCAAATAGGAGATAAAGACCCTCTATTAGCAATTAAATTAATTAGACAATATGGAAATAAATAACGGAATAATAATAGATGGGGTGCTACATGAATTGAAGGAAACGAAACGTAATGATTGTTTGAAATGTTCTTTACGTGATTTATGTCAAAATGAGTTCGGAAACGGATGCCTATGTTGGATTAATTTAGCTTCGGAATCAGAAGTGATAAATACTGAATTTAAGTGTCGTGGCAAAGTAACGGATATTAAAACAAAGGAGGATAAGAAATGAAACAGGTATTATCAATCGAGCAGATGAAGCACTTGAAGGAGCTTGGGCTGGATACAAGTGATGCAAGCATGGTATTAATAGCCACGGATGATGATGGTTGCGAATTGTTATGGGAAGATGCTGAAAAAGCAATTAAGCACCATTGGTACAATGTCCATTTTAATCTATATTACGTTGACACTAGTAGTTATGATCATTCCTTAAAAGAAGAGTGTGGAGTTTTTACCTTGCAGGATATTATCGGCAAGTTACCGCGACACATAAATGACTTTGGTACAAAAAATAAGCTGCACATTGAACCTACTTTTGCTGGACCTTGGTGTATAAGTTATCAAATAGGCATATGTGAACCATTTGTTTTTAAATTGTCAAAAAATCTATTGGATGCAGCCTATGATATGTTGTGTTGGTGCATTGAAGAAGAGTATGTTAAAGTTGGAGAGGATGAATAACTATGGATGATTTGACAAAAATATTATTTTCAGTAGTTATTATAATGCTATTCATCCAAATGGGATTGACTATAGCATACAATTGGGATAAAGAATCTATGAGGAATAAGAGGCTGGAAAAGATTGTAACAAGATTTGGTGCTCTTACAATGGGTGCGATTGGCATCTCTGTACTTATTTGGTTGATAACATTTATATGGAGTCATTAATTTATCGGAGGAATAATTATGGGATTTACAACACCGTGTTTTATACGTAAAAACACACAGGAACTTCGGAAGAAGTTAATAGAGCTTGGTTACAAATCATCAAGAGTTATAGATGATAATGAAGAGTTATGTTTAGCAACAGGTTTAAATAAATATACCCACATTACGAATGAGATGCTTGATTCAAAAGATCCGCATATAACTTGGAATTGTGCTGGTAGAATTGATTGTGGAACCAATGAAGAGCTTTTCCTTGCTTTAGCAGCATTGAGGGATGATACAGATAAGTTTCAATGGTTTATAGCAGAATCTTCACTTAGTGTTTCTTTTGATGATGCTATTGGTAATGACCATTATTTCGTAGAACCTAAAGGTAGATTCTTCTTTTGGGGTATAGAATATCAAAATGCAACAATTATTTCAGGAAATTTCCGTAAAGCCACCGTAGACGAACTGATTGAATATTTTAAAACAAAGGAGGAACAATGAAAGCAAAGTATTTTAAAAAGATAAGAAGCCAAGTGAAGTGGTATAAGGTATCATACAGAGATAATTTATTTTTTAGTTTTAGCGATGAGAAAGAGATATTGGCTAAATCTCCTGAAAATGCTTGTGTCAGATACCATAAACGTACTGGATGTTTTGTTAACAAATATAATCCTAACCATATCACACAACATAGCGAATGTCTTTCAAGGTTCAAAGTATGTATAGGTAAGAAAGTAATGTATTTCGATTAAATAAACAATGGGACAATGAAAGCAAGAATAAAAAGAAAAATACAAAAACGACCATTTTTATATAATGTAGGACAAGTATTTAAGGCTTGTGATTGGCTTATTAGTATTCAACGTGGAAATATGGTTTGGCGTAGGTATCGTTCATTTGGTACTATTATTAAATCAGAAAATTAAATATGAAAGCAAGAGTAAAATCAACAGGGGAAATTGTAGAGATTAAGGATTTATATGATGATGGTACTGCATTGGTGGGAAACATGTATATCAAGGTGTCAGAACTTAATTTCTTTAGTGAAAACATTGATTGGTAACAACGTAGGTACGAATTGGCAAAAGACATTATTAAAGTTGTTATAGCAAACGAGAATGGTATTAATTCTGAGGCAGTCGCTAAATATTCGCTTAATTGCGCTGATGCCCTAATTAAAAGACTAAAGGAGGTGAATCATGGATAGTGTACAGACACAAACCTTTTCCATTAGAGGGGATGGAGGTGGTGAGGCATATATTGACTTTTGCAACGGCCAATTATATGTTTCAGTTGTCATAGAAGATAAACAGGCAGATTTTCACTTTGACCCTGTTACGTTAGGGATGTTTGCCCATGCTTATAAATTACATTGTGAAGAGTGTAAAGAGTGTAAAGGAGAATAACCATGACCGAAGAATTTGTAACATTAGAAACAGCGAAACTGCTGAAAGAGAAAGGATTCAAGGAAGATGTATTTACTTTTTATGAAGTAGATTGCGTAGAAGGTGATATGATACTGTCTGAAACTTACGATGAATCCGAGAATTTCAATGAAAAAAATGATTGTCTTTCTGCACCTACACAATCTCTAGCCCAAAAGTGGCTACGTGAAACCAAAAACATTCATATATGCGTATATAACTGTGCTTGTGGCTATGGATACGAAATATCTAAAGCTGACAATGGAACTCATATAACTAGTTCTGTTTATGAAGGACCTAATGATGGTGGGGAATGGGATACCTACGAAGAAGCACTTGAAACCGGATTACAGGAAGCATTAAAACTGATATGATTATGGGAATAGCAGAATTAATATTTAAATTCATCCTTGCCTCATTAAATGTTTGTGCTTTGGCATTTACTTTAATTTTGGTAAGCAAGTGGCATATACGCATGGAGAATAAGCTGGATGAGATAGAAAGATATGTCCGTCATGTGTCAGACCGTAACGATATTGTTTACATTAACCAACTTTCGGAACTACAAAGACTGTTGATAAGGGAGGAACGGTATGAGGAAGCCGATAATATTGGAAAAATAATTAAGGATGAAGAAATTAAATTAGGAATAAGGGAATGAGCAATGTTAATTTGAACGAACTACGGAATATAGCTTACAAAACAGCTTGTGAGAATGGTTTCCACGATAAAGAACTGAGTGACGAACATGAAATATGGAAAGACGTTTCAGGATTTGAAGGATATTATAAAGTTTCAAACTTAGGTAGAGTAAAATCTTTGGATAGAATTATTTTGTCTAAGAATGGGAAAAATATGCCATTTTGTGGGAAAATATTAAAATACAGAACAGGGAAAAGAGGATACCCATACGTAACTTTAAGATCTCCTAATTTAAAGAAAACAGTAAAAATTCATAGACTAGTTGCAAAAGCGTTTATCCCAAATCCAAAAGGCAAACCACAAGTAAATCATATTGATGAGAACAAGTTAAACAACAAATGTGAAAATCTTGAATGGTGCTCCGCTAAAGAAAATTGCAATCATGGTACTCACAACATTAGAGTTGGGATGAGTGGGAGAAACTCACCTTCTAAATCACTACCCGTTTTCCAATTTTCATTATGTGGGGAATTTATTAAAAGATGGGATTCTTTATGTGAAATAGAAAGGCAATTAGGTTTCCGTCATTCAAATGTTAGCCCATGTTGTTATGGGAGAAAAATATCCATGTATGGATATATTTGGTGTTTTGAAAAGAATTACTCAAAAGAAGTAATAGATTCAAAAGTATTAATATATCAGAAAGCCCACACTCCTAAAAGAGTAGCGCAATTTTCTTTGGATGGTACTTTAATTAAAGTATGGGAATCTTCCAAACAGATATTTAGAGAACTTGGAATAAAAGATTCATTAATAAGCGTAGTTTGCAATGGAAAAAGAAAACATAGTAACGGATATATTTGGAAATATTTATAAAAATGTTAATAAGAAGATAAGATACAATGAATTAAGACCTATGTTGAACGGAAAAAGATATTGATTATGAAACGTGAAATAAAATTCAGAGGGAAAGAATTTGAAACAGGACAGTGGATAGAAGGATCTTTGACAACATATCCAAGATACTACCCAACTATTACACTCGTTGAAAATGCTGAACTTATTCCAAAAAAGAGAACTTATGTAGTTCTTCCTGAAACAGTCTGTCAGTTCAGCGAAATAACCGATAAGAACGGTAATAGCATCTTCGAACATGATCTAATACTGATTCATGAAAGCGAAAGTTCCTACCAATTTACAGTTGAAGTACTATTTCATAAAGGAATGTTCTGCTACAAGAACAAGGCATGTGGTTTTACCCCATTGTGGTATGTCAGCGATAGATGCGAAGTGATTGGTAATGTGTTTGATAACCTGGAATTATTGAAAGGAGATAAGTAATGAAGAATAAAATAATATCCGGTGTTATAGCTGCACTGTCTTTACCCGTATATTTTTCTCTACTTTGGGCTATTGATCAGTTCTTGTTAGTTAGAATTGTCTTAGTATTTGTAATGATAGCATGTATGATTGTATTGGTGTACAAGCTATCCAAACTTATTCTTGACGAATATTTTAAAAAGCATAATAAGCGATGAAAACAATTTTATTTATATCTATATGTATTATCGCCCTATTATGGGTTGGCGATCTCACAATTACATTTAAGCCGTTTTCCATCTCGCTTCCTGGTTGGCATAAGGCTTTAGGTATCCTTCTATTTTTTCTGTCAATGACGGTATATAATATAGGGGAATATACTAGAGGCTATAAACAAGGTTTCGATGATGGGATAAAGGAATGTGTTGAAATACTTAAAAAGAAAAATCCATGAGCAAACTATACAAAGTAACCATTTCCGATGCATCATCTGTATTATGTTTGCTGTTTTACTCTAAAAGTTAAATCTTTGGTTATGAGTATTTTACGACTAAAATAATTGTGTGAATATTTGGCTAATTCATTGATAATGAGTATCTTTACAATACTTAAAAGAAACCAATATTACTAACAATTAAAAGACAAGAGCAATGAAAGCAACAATCGAATTAACAAAGAAGACAGCTTTAGAAGAAATTATTAATAGCAATGATATTGATACAATAAAGTCTTTGATAGAACGCAAAGAGATGTCGTTAAAAGAAGCAGAAGAAAATGCGGCATTCTACGAAAGTATCTGTAATGAAGACTTTGCAAGTAATGAAAGGCAGAGAGCCAATAGACTTATTCGAGATATAGAAATATTAAAGTTAGCAATTTAATACATAAGAGCAATGAACACATATTACAAGTTTGCGCCAAACGTGTTTTTGGCAAAGTGCGAAGAGATGCACAAAAAAGGTGAAGAAATTCTAGTTACCACCAAGTATGGCAAAGAAAACGAAAGCATCGTTTTCAATCTGATTTTCGAGAAAGACGGTTTTTACTATTGCTCTATAGTAAGGGCTGACGGTTTTAATGTTCAGGAATGGGCGAAACAAAGGGCAGAACGCAGACATGAATGGGCCGCATCGTCTGAACGTAAAAGCAAGCAATACTTTGATAAATCGAATAAGGATAGAGATTTCCTTTCACTTGGAGAACCTATCAAGGTCGGACATCATAGCGAAAGAAGGCATAGAAAAGCAATAGATGATGCTTGGAACAACATGGGTAAAAGCGTTGAGTTCATTGATAAGGCAAATGAACATGAAAGAGTGGCCAAATATTGGGAAGAAAGAGCCAATACGATTAATCTCTCAATGCCGGAAAGCATTGACTTCTACAAACACAAGTTGGAACAAGCGAAAGAATACCATGAAGGTGTAAAGTCTGGCAAATATCCGCGTGAACATGCTTATACTCTTACTTATGCCAAGAAAGCAGTTAATGAGGCACAAAAGAATTATGAGCTTGCTAAAAAGTTGTGGGGAAATGGAAACGAAAACCAATAAAGCAATCTCATTACTCCGGTGCGGTGATTTTAAAGCCGCATTGGCTATTTTCTCCACGTTCCGCGTAGGTTTTACAAAAGAAGAACGTAGAACATTGAAAATTGCGTATGAATGTCTTTCCGGTAATGTCGGATTCTACCAGCAGATTGGTATTGACACCAATAGCGAGATAGAGAAAAGTAAATCCATCCTTTTATCAAAATATATGTTGAAATCAGCACCATAAGAATATGAATCTAACACAGAAAGAAGCATTAAAGCAATTACAATCATATTGCAGGGCAAATGGTTTCGCCCTCTATCCATCAAGGTTGTCGAAACAAACATACTCTATAATATTGGCGGATGGTGATGACGGCGAAATAACAACACGTTACCCGAATAAGCGTATAAGCGGGTATTTCACCCCGAAAGAGTTATTAATATGGATCGGAGGATACTACGCAGCATTGCAAATAAAATAAAGTGATTATGAGAGTTTATTTTGCAGAAGTAAAAACAAGATATCAAGCTATTAAAGAATGTCCGTTTACGCCTTCAAATGTCGCCAAGGTGTATGGAGGCTTTATGTGTTTTGAGTCTACGAATGACTACAATACATGGAAAAACCAAAAGTAACCAATTATCCCGTATCGGCTTAACCGTAGTCTTTGATGAATATACGGGAACTAGTTTTATAAACTTAAAAACATTAAATCAAAGCGAATATGAGAACGAAAACACTATCAAATTTACAAGAACAATTTTGCCGGGTTGCACTTGCTTCATTGGACAATACAGTGCGTTGTAAAAAGATTGACCACATTTATTTTGCGTATGTAGCAAACGTAAAGAAATATTTTAGAACATCTTACCCATTTGGCAACTATCGAATTTATCATACACCATTAACACGAAAAGTGTATGCAGGACATTAATAACGAATTATTAACCGCAAGCAATTGCACAAAACGGAAAGTATGAATATTATTACAGATAGAACAAAAGCCCCTGCAAAGCTACGCTATAGGGTGAGCAATAACAGCGGAACGATAAACGAAGAATTCGGAAAGGACCAACAAGCCGCTTATGATTTTGCAAACGGAATGAATGAAACGGCAACAATACGCGGGTATTTCGTTTTCAAAAAGCGCGGAGAATGGCAAACTAATACGGTATTTATAGATCACGTGTTTAAATAACCAACTATCCAGGCGTGGAGGCAACAAGCGGAGCGGCACCACCGTTGAAAAATTTGGTAACACGTTGAAATATAGAAAGTTAAACAAAGTTTAAGCTTGCGATATTTAAGATGTAAAATACTGATATTCAATATATTATTTGTATCTTTACAATATCAAAATAACACCTATTAATA
>ULUA01080891.1_pt1 | contig 10165 bp, 10 predicted proteins | sample 1958081 | NCBI WGS metagenome assembly ULUA01 (sample SAMEA4835748, study PRJEB28245) | human gut metagenome | biome: gut microbiome; material: fecal sample | place: Denmark | collected 2008
GATTAAGCCGCTCACGGTATACACGCCGTCGTTCGAGCGGAATTATACGCCGGAGAGCATTGTTGTGGATGAACCGGTGGAAGACGGACCGAAAAATGCGAACGGTACCTACCTTGGAAATGTGACGGTGCGCACCGCAGTCGAAAAATCAATCAATACCATTGCGTGGAAGCTTTATGAAGAACTGACGCCGCAGGCCGGTCTGTCCTATCTTGAGAACATGCATTTTTCCAGATTGGATGCGGCGGATTATGTACCGGCGACAGCGCTGGGCGGTTTTACCAACGGTGTGTCGCCTCTGGAGATGGCAGCCGGATATGCGGCGCTCGCCAATGACGGAATGTACCGCGAGCCGACCTGTATTATGCGGATTACGGATGACACTGGAGCGGAAGTGTATCTCGCTGCACAGGAGGGACAGGAAGTCTACCGGCAGAATGCGGCACGGATGATGACAGACGTTTTAAAGGGTGTATTTATCAACGGTACGGGGCGCGGACTGGGACTTTCAGATATGCCGTGCGCCGGAAAGACGGGAACGACCAACGACCACAAGGACGGCTGGCTGGCCGGCTATACGAGATATTACACGACCAGCGTGTGGGTTGGATATGATATGCCCAAAGAGATGGACAGCCTGATGGGCAATACTTACCCGGGAAAAATCTGGCAGACTTTTATGGAGCAGGCACATGAAGGACTGGAATGGCTGGATTTTCTGCCCTATACGCAGATTCCGGATGCTTCTTCCGGGGGGACAGACGCAGAGGATGCAGCGACGGATGAGGGAAATGCACAGGGGGAAACGCCGGCGGAGAATGGAGACACACCGCAGGAGAATGTGACGGATACACCGGACACGCCACAGGGAAGTGCGACGGATGTTCCGTCATCTTCACAGGAAAACGGGCAGGGGATATCGGATACGCCGGATGCCACACAGGAACAGCCGTCAGACGTTCCGCAGCAGAATACACAGGGAACCACACAGGAAAATACATCCGACGCAGCGCAGGGAGATGCAGCGCAGCCAGCCGGGGAGAATGCTTCGGATACGCCGCAGGAGACAGCACCCGAAGCTCCTTAAGAGAATACACCTTAACATTGACAGATAAGACTGGAAACGTTATCATAAGCATGGGTAAAGGCATCGGCAGAGTACATAACGGACAGAAAACGATGCAAGGATACAAATAGGGAACAGGAGAATGGAAGCATGAAAAAATATGCATTTGGAGTTGACGTAGGGGGAACCACCTGCAAGATCGGATTTTTTGAGACGGATGGAAAGCTCATTGACAAATGGGAGATCAAGACGAACAAGGAAAACGGCGGAGCATCGATTCTGTCGGATGTGGCTCAGGCGATTGAGGGAAAGCTGACAGAAAAGGGAATCTCCAGGGACGATGTGCAGGGTATCGGCGTCGGCGTGCCGGGACCGGTAAAAAATGACGGTGTGGTACACCGCTGTGTGAACGTCGGCTGGGGTGTTGTAAATGTAGAAAAAGAACTGGGAGATCTGACCGGACTGAAGGTGAAGGCAGGAAATGATGCAAACGTGGCGGCACTCGGCGAGATGTGGCAGGGTGCGGCAAAAGGCTGCAGAGATGTCATCATGGTAACGCTGGGAACCGGAGTCGGCGGCGGCATTATTGTCGACGGAAAAGTTGTAGCCGGATTTGACGGAGCCGGTGGCGAGATTGGTCATATTACAGTGAATGCACACGAGAAGGAGCAGTGCAACTGCGGACAGTACGGCTGTCTGGAGCAGTATGCGTCTGCAACCGGAGTTGTGCGTGTGGCGAAGCGTACCCTCGAGAAGACGTCCGAAGATACCGCGCTTAGAAACCATGCAGATCTGACCGCAAAGGACGTATTTGACGAAGCCAAAGCGGGTGATAAAGTGGCGCTTGAAGTTGTCGATGAGGTATGTGGCATTTTAGGAGCAACACTTTCCAATATCGCATGTGTTGTGAATCCGGAGGTCATCGTAATCGGTGGAGGCGTCTCCAAAGCCGGTGATATTCTCACGGATGCAGTGAAGAAGCACTTTGTTGCCACTTCATTCCACGCATGCGCCAACACAAAGTTCGTACTTGCGGGACTCGGGAATGACGCCGGAATGTACGGCTGCGTAGAGATGCTCTTAGATTAAAAAGGGCTTTCGCCCGCGTGCATCGCACTATAAACGGGATACGTTTTATTATGGGAAGCAGAGACTATCACGTTCCAGATGCAACCGGAGGCGGCAATTCTAAGCGCAAAATCCGGTATTTCTAACCATGCCGCGTCGAACATCCTTGATTATCTGTGTTTTTCCAAGTTTGGAACATTCCACGTGGTGTGTCCGCAAACCGCAGACAATTTAAGGACTTTTGTGTGTGCCCCTTGTTGGCACCACTGAACACAACATAACCGCGCGAAGCCGATGTCTGAGTTATCATCTGCCTTGTTTTCAATAGCAGATGATAACGAGTTTCGGTTCGCGCGGTTTTATATTGTCTGTGAAGCGGTGCCACTAGGGGCACCAGAAAGTCCGCTCATTGTCTGTGTTTTGTCGGACACGCCCCGGGGACTGTCCAAACGTGGAAAGACACAGAACTCGATGTTCGACGCGGCACGGAAGAAATCCTCGGATTTTGCTTCAAAGAATTGCCGCCTCTGGTTGTATTCTGGAACTTCATATTCTCCAATATTCTTATAATAAAACATATCCCGTTTTAAAGTGCAAAGCGCGGGGGCGGCAGTCCTTTTTATAGCGCTGCCTACGCTTCTACGGCGCGTTTGCGGACTTCCGCAAGTGCATGTGATACCGGCGGAATGCAGATGATAATCAAGGTGATGATTGCCTCCGGAACAAGGTAGGATGCCTGATAGCCGGCAGAATATGCCAGCGGGCTCATGCCTTCCGGTGCGTATGCTGCGAAAAATACAACGCCGGAGATCGTTGCAAATACAAAACGTCCGATAACGCCAACGATATATCCGATCTGAAGTCCCCACTTTTTCTTATTGAAGAAACCGGCAAGACCCAGAGCACCGAATGCCAGCGGGTAGTCCAAGAGCATCTGCGGGATTGTGTAGAAAATCGGCTCCAGCACGAACTGTACCAGACCGTAAGCCACTGCGGTCATAATGCCGACATACGGACCATACCAGTAAGCGATCAGAACGATGAAAAGCATGGACAGCAGAGTGACGGAACCACCCATTGGCATGTCGAACAGCTTGATCATCGAGCACACAACGGCCAGCGCGATCGCAACAGCAGAGTAGACGAGCTGCTTTGTGGTCAGTGCGGACTTGTGCGTGGCGTTCTTGTGGCGCACGATAGCGGCAACAATCAGAAGAAGGGCGATGACTGCGATGACGATTGCAATACCGACGGTAGTCAGATGGACGGAACCGTCACCCCAGCCGCCTTCCGGTGTAGCAAAAAAGTTATTCATAAAAAAATCCTCCTTGGTGAATATGTAGCCAGGAGGATTTGTCTGCGTTATTGCAAAAAGCTTCCTTACGCCGGTATTATCCGGTTCAAGTAATAAGGGTCGATGAACGATCATCTCTCAGCAGAATCTGCACCCCTAGCGTTTTCATATTCGATATTATTATAACGAACTTTACTATAACGATTCTATTTGGAATTGTCAAGTACGATTGTGTTCTTCTCCAGTTCTTCTGTGAGCGGCGCAATCTGTGTGAGCAGATTGGTCATGTCCTCGAAGAGGGAACTCTTGGTGGTTCCGAGATCATTGGCGTGATTGATATGCTCCATAACAGCGTCAAACTGCCGTTCCTCAAGGCTGAAGGACTGGCTGACTTCGTCCAGCTTCTGCTCTGCGGCGGACATGGCGGTTGTAATCTGCTGGTGTACAGTGTCCGCACCGCCGGCAGCGGTTGTGATCTGATCGAACACTTCATACGTGGAATCAACATTTTCCATACTCTGGTTCAAGGCGTCCTGCGAGGTGGAAATACTGGTATTCAGGTTGGCGGTGCCCTGCTCGACGTCGCCGATGCTGATATCTACCGTGCTGACAAGACTCTTGATCTCACTCGCAAGATTTTTGACCTCCTCGGCAACGACCGCAAAGCCTTTTCCCTGCTCTCCGGCGCGGGCAGCCTCAATCGAAGCATTCAGGGCAAGCATGTTTGTCTGGTTGGCAATTGAGATGATCTGTGCCATGCAGTCCTTGATCTTCTGAACGGAAACCTGGAAATCGGAAAAGGTGTTCTGCATTTCCAAAAAGCGCTCCTGCACTTCTTTGGAGCTGTCTTTCAATCCGTCAACACGCTGCTGTGCAAGACCGACAGAGCTGGCAATGTCAGATTTGACGGAAGCAAATTCACCGGAAGCCCTGTCCACATCGCCGAACAGCTCATGAAAGGAATCCAGCTTTTCGCGGAGCGCGGCATTTTCGTCCAGAACGAGCTGGAATGCCTGTGTGATGGACTGCAGTTCATCTAAAGAGTGCACTTCGCTGGTGGAGAGCTGCTTCTGGTAATCTAACAGGCAGTCCGCAATATGCGCAACGGGATGAAGATCTAAGCGGCTGGTGGACGTGGCTGGTGCAGCCGCTGCATTCTTTGGTGCTTTTAATGAAAACATGGAAATCCTCCTCTTTCTATCACAGATTATTCAAATACGACACAGGTCATGGTCTGGTTGACGAACTGCTGATTATAATGTTCTCCGAATCCAATCAGACCGGCGTGATCACCGAGTGTGGACATGGTTTTCAGATAATCTTCCATATGGTGTTCCTGTGAGAACAGAAGGTAACGGAAAACACAGTTGATGGAGAAAACACCGGAAATATGGTTGAAATCGCGGCGGATGCGCTGCAGCGTCTCATCCAGAATCTCGTTGTAATCCTGTTCTTCCAGAAGAACGAGCACATCGGAATCATTGACCTGTCTGTAACAGCAGAGACCATTCCCGGATACTTCCTTTAAGGAAATAATACAGATGTCCTGTCCGTTCATTTTGCCGATCGGATTGTGGAAGGTCTGGTTGATGATATTGCTCTCGCTGATATGTAAGGCGTCCATATAAGCCTGCTTGGAAGACCTGCCGTTTAACTCGCCGACATAGTATTTGCTCCGGTCAGTATTGGAAGCGATGAAGCGGTAGCCCGGCATCGGTTTGTAGAGATTCTCCTTGTAGACGGCAACTTTTCCGCAGTTGTTTTTCACGAAGGCATAGACGTCTGCATCTTCATAGACCGTTCCGTTGACAGAGACTTTTCCGCCATCCCCGGTGCCGCCGACAAGCGGAATTCCCGCCTTGCCGAGAATGCTGTGGATCGTGGTCAGCACACAGGCGTCATTTCCGGTACACAGGTCAATACAGACGGTATCTTTAGAACTTGCGTGGACGTTTTTTAAATCCTGTTCCATGCGTTCGATATATTTGACCGGCATGGTGGATGCCTGCTCCAAAACGTTGGCAACAGCGGTGACATTGTCATAAAAAGCAACCAGACCGACTCCCTTTTCGACGACCCTGGTACTGTAACTCATGCCGATACAGCCAATGCTCGGGACTCCCGGGAAAAGGGATTCCAGTTCTGTAACGTGTGCCTCAAACTGGTCTGCGTTGGACATCAGGATAAGAAGTCCCGGAGCGTGAACGCCCTGTGCAGCTTCTTTTAAGTTTCCTGTCTGGCTCATTCCAAAATATTGTTTCATCAGCGAACTCCTCCCACATCTTATTACGAATATTGTAAGCAATTTTGCATGATATTTCAACGCATTAACGCAATTTTAGCGAAACGTTTCCAAAAAATACCTTGACAATCAAACAGGACAGACATATACTTTGAAAAGCGAATAATTTGATTATCAAAATATTTGAAAAGCAAATAATTAAAAGGAACAGGGAAAAGGAGAAGAAACATGTTAGAGAAGATGAGACCGATCATTGCGGAGCAGTTAAACGTACAGGAGTCTGAGATTAAAGAGAACACAAAGTTAAAGGAAGATCTGGGTGCGGATTCGCTGGATCTGTTTGAACTTGTCATGGCGCTGGAGGAGGAATTCGGCGTGGAGATTCCGTCGGAGGATCTGGAATCGATCGTGACGGTCGGAGATGTGATCACATATTTGAAGAACCGCGGGGTTACAGCATAGGCGAAGACAGCAGCCGGGACATACCGGTGTTTAAGGGTAAGAAAACAGACCGGCAGGAAGAAAAGAGGAGAAGTATGGAAACAAGGGTAAGCAGATTGCTTGGAACAAAATATCCGGTCATTCAGGGTGGTATGGCATGGGTGGCGGAATATCACCTGGCGGCAGCAGTGTCGAACGCGGGTGGACTCGGAATCATCGGGGCGGCAAGCGCGCCGCCGGAAGTGGTAAGAGAACAGATCCGTGAGGTAAAGGTGCGGACGGACCGTCCGTTTGGCGTGAACGTCATGCTACTCAATCCAAACGCGCCGGAAGTGGCGAAGATTGTCATAGAAGAGAAAGTGCCGGTTGTCACAACCGGTGCGGGAAGTCCGGCAAAGTTCATGGAGGCATGGAAGCAGGCGGGCGTGGTGGTCATCCCGGTCGTGGCGAGCGTTGCCATGGCGAAGATGATGGAGCGTGCTGGCGCGGACGCTGTGATTGCAGAGGGAATGGAGTCCGGCGGACATATCGGTGCGCAGACGACGATGACGCTGGTGCCGCAGGTGGCGGATGCTGTGTCGGTTCCGGTCATTGCAGCGGGCGGTATCGCGGACGGAAGAGGGATCGCAGCCTCCTTTATGCTTGGCGCAGAGGGGGTACAAATGGGAACCCGGTTTGTCGTGGCGAAGGAGTCTATTGTACATGAAAATTACAAGGAACGGATCGTAAAGGCGCGTGACATTGATTCCGAGGTTACAGGCATGAGCACCGGACATCCGATCCGGGTTCTGCGCAATGCGATGAGCCGCGAATATTTAAAGCTCGAAAAAGAGGGCGCCGGATTTGAGGAACTGGAGCAGCTGACGCTTGGCTCCTTGCGAAAGGCAGTGATGGACGGGGATGTGGTGCACGGCAGCCTGATGGCAGGACAGTGCGCGGGACTTGTGAAAAAAGAACAGACCTGTCAGGAGATGATAGAGGAACTGATGGCGCAGACCGCGGGGCTTTTAGGTGACGGAGATTTTTGGGAAAAGAAGAGCGTCTTCTTGGGACGCACATCGGATAAGGGAGAATGACATGGGAAAGACAGCATTTTTGTTCCCGGGACAGGGAGCACAGTACATCGGTATGGGCAGAGATTTTTACGAGCAGATTCCCGTGAGCAGGGACGTGTTTGCGGCGGCATCCGAGGCGTCCGGTCTGGATATTGCGGCGCTCTGCTTTGAAGAAAATGAGAAAATAAATATCACCGAATACACACAGACCTGCATGCTGACCGTGGAGGCGGCGATCCTTCAGGCGTTGCTTGCAGAAGGAAGAACACCGGATGTGGCGACAGGATTAAGTCTCGGAGAGTACGGGGCACTGCTGGCAAGCGGCGTGATGGAGCAGAGGGATGCGTTTGCGCTTGTGAGAAAGCGCGGCATCTACATGCAGGAGGCGGTGCCGGCCGGCGGCGCGATGGCGGCGGTGTTGGGGCTGGGTGCGGGAAAAATAGAGGAAATCTGTAAGCAGGAGGCGGGAATGGTTTCCATTGCGAATTACAACTGCCCGGGACAGATCGTGATCACCGGAGAGGAAGCGGCAGTTGCCGCGGCAGGCGAACAGTGCAAAGAGAGCGGTGCGAAGCGTGTGGTGCCGCTTAAGGTCAGCGGACCGTTTCACTCGCCCATGCTAAAAGAGGCGGGAGAAAAGCTGGGAGAGGCGCTTGCGGCGGTAACACTCCGGGAGATAAAGCTGCCGTATCTGGCGAATGTGACGGCGGACTATGTCCGGGAGGCGGAGGCTGTGAAGCCACTGCTGAAACAGCAGGTGTGTGCACCGGTACGCTGGCAGCAGTCTATGGAGCGTCTGCTTGCGGATGGTGTGGATACGTTTGTGGAGATCGGTCCGGGTCATACACTGAGCGGATTTATGAAAAAGATCTTAAAGCAGACCGAAGTCCCGGCAGATACCGTGCAGGTATACAATGTGGAAACCATGGATGACTTCAAGGAATATATGGCAAAGTAGAGGAGAGAGTCAGATGCTGGAAGGAAAGGTAGCGCTTGTGACCGGAGCGGGAAGAGGGATCGGCGCAACGATCGCAGAAACACTTGCAAGGGAAGGTGCGTTTGTTGTCGTGAATTATCGCGGATCGGGACAGGCGGCACAGGAACTGGCGGAGAAAATCGGCGGAGTCGCCATGCAGTGCGATGTGGCGGATTTTGAAGCCTGCGAAAACATGATCAAAACGATGATAGAGACGTATGGGCATCTCGATATTTTAGTCAACAACGCCGGAATCACAAGGGACGGTCTGCTGATGAAGATGAGCGAGGCGGATTTTGAAGCGGTTCTTTCGACAAATCTGAAGGGAACATTTCATACGATACGGCACGCGTCCCGCTATTTTTTAAAACAGCGCTATGGAAGAATTGTAAATATATCGTCCGTATCCGGCGTAATCGGGAATGCCGGGCAGGCAAATTACAGTGCAAGCAAGGCGGGCGTGATCGGGCTGACGAAAAGTGTGGCGCGGGAGCTGGCGTCGCGCGGGATCACCTGCAACGCAGTGGCACCCGGGTTTATTGAGACCGATATGACGGATGCCATGACAGAGAGCGCGAAGGAAGCCGTTCAAAAACAGATTCCACTGGGGAGATGCGGAAATACAAAGGATGTGGCAGAACTTGTGACATTTCTGGCATCAGACAAGGCCGCGTATATCACCGGTCAGGTGATCTCTGTGGACGGCGGCATGTGTATGTAAGGGAGTAGTAACTGAAAGAAAGTGAGGCAGGTATGAGAAGACGGGTTGTAGTAACCGGAATGGGCGCGATAACGCCGATCGGGAACTCTGTAGAAGAATTTTGGAATGCGGTGCGGGAAGAAAAGACAGGATTTGGGGAAATCACGCATTTTGACGCATCTGGATATAAATGCCATCTGGCAGCGGAAGTAAAGAATTTTGACGGGAAAAATTATATGGATCCCAAGGCGGCAAAACGCATGGAACTGTTCTGCCAGTATGCGGTGGCGGCAACGAAAGAGGCCATCGCGGATGCCGGACTTGAGATGGAGAAGGAAGACCCGTATCTGGTGGGAACAGCGATCGGAAGCGGCGTCGGAAGTCTGCAGGCGATCGAGCGCGAATATAAGAAGCTTCTGGAGAAGGGACCGGGGCGAGTCAATCCGCTTCTGGTGCCGATGATGATCTCCAACATGGCGGCAGGCAACGTGTCGATCCAGTTTGGCTTCAAGGGAAAAAGCATCAACGATGTGACGGCTTGTGCGACCGGCACGAATACGATTGGCGAGGCGTTCCGGAGCATCCAGTACGGGGAGGCGGACATCATGATTGCAGGAGGTACGGAGGGCAGCATCTGTCCGATCGGAATTGCCGGCTTTACGGCGCTGACGGCACTGTCGTCCGAGAGCGATCCGAAGCGATGTTCCCTGCCGTTTGATAAGGAGCGGAGCGGATTTGTCATGGGAGAGGGCGCGGGAATCGTCGTGTTGGAGGAGTTAGAGCATGCGAAGCAGCGTGGAGCGAAGATTTATGCAGAGGTAGCCGGCTACGGATGTTCCTCGGATGCCTACCATATTACATCTCCGGCGGAGGACGGTGCGGGCGCAGCGCGTGCGATGGAAAACGCCATGAAGGATGCGGGGGTAAAACCGGACGAGATTCCATACATCAATGCACATGGAACGGCGACACATCTGAATGATCTGTTTGAGACGCGCGCAATCAGGCTTGCGTTTGGGGAACATGCCACGAAGCTTAAAATCAATTCCACAAAATCGATGATCGGACATCTGCTCGGGGCTGCGGGCGCCGTGGAGTTTGTAACCTGCGTCAAGGAAATGCAGGAAAATTATGTGCACGCGACCGTCGGCTACCAGACACCGGACGAGGAGTTGGATCTTGACTACTGCAGGGAGGCAGTGGCGATGGAGGTGCCGTATGCACTCAGCAATTCCCTCGGATTCGGCGGGCACAATGCGAGTCTTTTGCTTAAGAGATATGGAGGCGAGGTGTGATGGAACTGGACATCGGACAGATCATGGA
>ULUA01060240.1_pt1 | contig 10125 bp, 9 predicted proteins | sample 1958081 | NCBI WGS metagenome assembly ULUA01 (sample SAMEA4835748, study PRJEB28245) | human gut metagenome | biome: gut microbiome; material: fecal sample | place: Denmark | collected 2008
GGCTTGCCCTGCTGAGAAGAGTCCTTCGGACGGAATTTATGTTCCGGTGTGGGGATAGGCGTTACGTTCTGAACGTTCCCGTTATTCACGGTGTCTGCCTTGTCCTTCTTGGCTTCCGACACGGGAGCGGGAATGGTAGTGAACTTATCGTCCTGGACCTTTTCAACTTTCACAAACTGAGAAAGGTCGAGTTTGGTTTCAGCGGGAGTATCCTCTTCTTTCTTCTTGTTCAGGTCCTCCGCAAAAACCGTGGTCCAGGGCTGATTCGTCCGAGTCACATAGGGCGGTTTCTTCAATTCGCCAGACTTGTTCTGGCTGTTCTTTTCGTTGCTCATTGCATTTCCTCCTCAAGCCCGGTTGAAGCAGACAATGCGAACATTGTAGGCATCGCTCAGGCAGGTATATACGATAAGGTCCGCAGAACCCCAAACAACCGTTCCGTCATTTTTCTGCAAAGCATCAAAACCAGTCACATCGTTGTGGCCGTCACAGGCATCCACACAGATATAATTGATTTGTTCGCCAGACGGAGTGATGACATATGCGGTCGAACCGATTGTCACGGATGTCAGGCCCGGTATTTCGTTATCCGCGACGATATTGCTGCCGCCATCTTGCGGTGCTTTCGGGAAAACGCATGCGCTGTCTTCACGGTTGCAGGTTTCCTGGTCCGTGTTGTTATAAAGCGCAACGTCTACCCCAGCTGCAGGGATATGCAATCGGCCGCAGAAGTTCGGGTAATCGTTATCGTCGTTATAGTTCGGACCTGCCGGTGTCGCTTCTGCCTGCTGCTCGGCCTTTGCTTCTTCTTCTTTTTCTTTTTCGGAATCCTTTTCTTCCTGGATGTTCTTCAGCTTGTTATCGATTTTCTGAATAGAAGCCTGAACATCAAGAGTCTGATTGACGGGAGTTAATTCCGTGTTCCGGACCTCAGTAGAAAGAAGTTCAAGGCGGCTGGCATCCACATCAAGTGTCGGCTCCAACAGCGTAGATGACTGAGCCGAAAGAATCGCCTGTGTTGCGAAATCTGCTGCCTGCTTATTTCGCTCAACATTTCGTTTGACATCCATCAGAGAAAAGATAGATGCGAGCAAAGCAGCAATACTAAGCAGCAGCGCAACAATTTGTTTGAGAGTCTTCATTTTTTGCTTGCCTCTGACTTGCGACCATTTTACGGATAATACGATTGAGCTGGAAAATGGGAGACCGGCTCAACATTTTCCATTATTCGCGATTCGCACATTTCCGCAAGTTTCGAAGCATTCAGGCAAATTTGACACTCAATGAAGTTCCTCAAAGCTGATTTGACCATTGCTCTGCTGGGCCTTTTTGGAAGAGCCTCTGCCACGCTTTCGGAAGCTCTGGTCAAACGGCTGGGCCTTTTTGGGTTCGTCAGAATTCTGCTGCTTTTCATTTGCCGGTTTCTTTTGCGATTTTGCAGGAGTCTCTTTGGATGGTTGCTTCTGTTTAGGTGCCTTTGCCGAATCCTCCTTGGGACTTGATTTTGAAGTGCTCGTCCGCTTATCCGTGATGGGTTTCTTAGGCTTCTTCACTTCTTTTGAAGGTTCGACCTTGCGAGTAATGTTAAAGCCTGCGAGAGCCGCTTCCCTGTCTGCTTTTGGGCGCTGAGCTGGTGCTACCGGTTCAGCTTTTGGTTCAGCTTTTGGTGTCTGAGGAACATCAGGCTTTTGGGGCCGGGGCTGAATCGGATGGCTCTCAACGGGTTTTGCAGGCTCGTGAGGTTTGGCTTTAGGCTCGGCCACGACTGCTTTGGGAGTGCCGAACGCATTTGTCTCTTTTGCGGGCAGGTCAGGAACTTTATCCGGCATAGGCGGCTTTTGCTCTATCGCGGGGCTGTCAACGGTATCGGGTTCAGAAGAAGCAGGGATATCGAAGTCCATCATATCCATATCCGGTTCCTCTTCATGTTCATTCACATCATCAGGAGGATTGAACACGTTACCGTCATCCTCCGCAAACGGGTCCTTTTTACCATCGTCCATGTCAACCCCACTGGGGTCAAACGAAAGACCAGCGGGGGAATCAGAGTCTTCTTCAGCGAAGGGGTCCCGCGTATCGTCATCATCCACAGGCAAATCAAAGACCGACTCTTTTTCGGGCTTCGGTTCAGGCTCCAGCTCTGGCTCAAAGATATCCGCAGCGTCAAAGGGCTTCGTGGCATCTGCACTTTCTGGTGTCGATGCAGATTTAGGGGCGGGAGGAACGATAGGTTCAGATTCATCTTCCAGAACGTCAAGGATTTCGGAAGGCTCCGGATTGATTTCGGTGTGAATGTTCACCTTGACGTTTACAGGTTCGTTGTTGTTAATCGGGGCGGATGTTTCGGGTTTCTTAGAATCCTTGGTCGGTTCTTTTTTAGTCGGTTTAGCAGATGTTTCCTGATGCTGTTCATAGTCTTTGTCCGATTTCCCTTTGTCCTGATATTTTTCAGAAATCTCTTCAAGGATAATTGATGCCTGAGAAGCAACTATATCAGAATCCGAGTTCTTCCCTTTTACCTGTTTTGGACGCTTAATGAATTCGCAGGAATCAAACCAAAGTTCGTCATCTAATAGAGGAATGTTCAGATAAATCAGCAAAGAGGCAGATACTATCGTGATTACCGATACCCACCACGCTAATGGATACAGAATAAGAGAGAAGCCATAGAGCACAAAGGCAATGTTGCGAGCGGTGCGGCATTTTGTTTTCAGCTCATCTTCTTTTGCGCCGTCAAATTTCGGGTACGAGTCTTCCTTGCCGGGCTCATGATAAAGAATATAACAGTGCTTGCCGTTGACTTTATATTGAAACAGAGTCACGACCATCGGCTCGTTCCCGCACGCTATCAAGGCTTCCTTGAATTTTTTTACTTCGTGGCGGTTCAGGCGCAAAGCAACATAATCCTTGCACCCCGGAACTTCCAATTTAAGGGCAGTGTTTCCTGTATCCGTCACAATGATTTCGAGTGCCGTCGCTTCCAGCGATTTACTGCGTCGCTTATAGGTTCTACCCATGACCACAATTCCCGTCAGAGTTCTTCTATCTTTCGTTACTCTGCACGAGAACAGACAGCACACGAAGCACAAAAGAACAATCATCGGAAAATTCATTCAGTATCACCGTCCTGCTTACGGTTTCGATTATCCAGCACAATCAGCTTGGGTTTGTTGGTTACGTTCTGGAAGTTCACTTTCTTCACGCTTGCGCCAACTTCTTGCGTTGCGGTCTGCTCTTGAACCGGTTCCTGTGCCTTTTTTGCGGTCGAGGAAGCCGGAAAGCACTGCTCGATACTGACGAGTGTTTCACTGTTCATCCCCTTATCACCTTCAAGGCAAAACAGCATATTGTAGGTTCCGCCAATATGGTAGTCGCGGTCCTTTTGCTTTACGGTAAGGAAGATGTCGTGGGAAGCCGTGTCACGAAGCGGATTTCCCTCTTCATCTACCGGGACAAACCGCCAAGTCTCTTTAATGCCGGTCATGTCACGCTGCTGGTCAGCCGAGACGGCCAAAGCCTTTACCGTGACATATTTCCCGTCTTTCGCCCTCTGTACAACTCCCAGATATTCCACGGCAAAATACCCGGCCACGAAAAATCCAGCAGCAATGAGCACAATCCTTCGTGTATACAGAGCAAAGATAAGGCCAAGAGCTGCACTGCCAGCAGCACAGAGAGCGTATTTGATTTTCTGCGAGTTAATCATATTGTTCATGTTTCATTCAAGCGAGAAAGCCCAACCGACGCGAAATCGGCTGGGCTTTTTAATGCTGCATTCTTTACTTGTCGGTAAGAAGCGGCATCAGCCCCGCTTATCCTCCTTTTGAAGTTGATTTGTGTAAGCTGATACCGATTCACTGAGCATTCTGAGTCAGCGGATAGCCGCCAGAATCAAGAAGCGAGGTCAGAGTGCCATCGGTGAGATTTGCTGTAGACAGAGGAACATTATATTCTCTACCATCTGCGGTCTTAACGCTGGCGTAGAATTCAATGGTGACATCGCCGCTCATGTCGATATCGCCGAGAGCCTTCGTTGCAGTGTCGGTATTACCCGATGCAGGCTGATTAACAGTGGGCTGAGGCGTAACGACATCATCACTATTGGAATTTTCAGATACGGGAGGTACGCCAACCTGATGTCCGGTTACAGCAGTGAGAACTCCGTTTACACCATCATAGACGGACGGTACGAAAGCATAGCCAGCCACGCCGCCAACGATGACGATTGCCAGAATCGCTGCAATGACCTTATTGTTCTTCTTCTTCTTCTGCGTAGGCTGAGCCGGTTTCGCAGGAGCCTGAACCGGGGCCTGTGCCGCGTGATGAACGCTGCTTGCAGGCTTCTCTTTCTTACCCTTGCCAAGCCCAAATCTCTTCTTAGGAGGCTCTGCCGCCGTTTCCTGCCGCATCAGCTCCTGAGCAATCATCGTCTGGCGAGTAGCCGTCATCTGGTCCGGAAGATTATCGGGGTCAGGAATATAGGGGACAGATGTGGTTGGTTGGGAAGACTGCTGAACGGTGTCCGCTACAGGTGCTTGATACCCGGCCGACTGTGCATTCTGTACGTTCTGAGCAGGCACACCATACTGCATTGTGGTCTGCGGAGCCTGAACAGTGGGCTGAACTGCAGGCTGAATGACGGGCTGAGACTGAACGCGGGTAATATGGGGCTGAGACGCGGCAGGCTGCTGTACAGGGGCCTGAGCCGGAGCTTCTGCCGCGCGTTTCTTTGCGAGCAGTGCATCAACTACTTCCTGCTTGACCTTTCGAATCGTACCGTCCGGCATAACGCAGGTGCGGTCTGCGTAGACATTGGCCGGAACTTTCTGGCCGTTAATGGTAACATGGACAACGCCAATAGGCTCGCCCAGAATCGGATTCGATTCCATGGAAAAAATCTCCTTTCAATAGTTGTGGGGTTATGTATTAACGCGAAACATTTGAGCAATCGTGTCAGCAAACCAGTGCAGCAAAACATTTGCAATATCTGCAACATATGGAATCAAAAAGCCACGTTTAAGAGTCCCAGACATGCAGCATAGGACAAAAGCTAAGCAAGACAAAAGAAGAATTGCCCAAATCAAAATAAAGATGTACTTGCCGAATCGGCCAAGGAATATCCAGCCGCCGCCCGAATCAGATTTCCTGTTATTGCATTCAGGGCAAGAAGCCGTTAGATTTCGGATATTGTTGATGTCATCGTTCGGAACAAGGATTCGGTACGCCCGATGCTCGTTAGCCAGATTGATGGAAATGATATGGTCAACCTGCATCGAATTGCGCGTCATAATGCGTCCACAATACGGGCACATGTAGAACTTTCCAAAAGTTCCGGGGTGATTCAAGACATACCGGTATCGGTAATCCTCAGACCGTTTATACTTTTTCCGGTGATTAGCCATGGCAGGCAGCCGAATGGACCCAAGGATGCTCCGGCGGAACACGGCGCTTCGGGAACCCTTCCGGCAGATGGTCCGGGAACTTGGTGCCGTCAGAATTCGTGCCACCGTTGAGCTTTTCCCATTCGTGTTCCCATGCAGAGAATTCCAGGCCGTGAGACATTTCCCACAAGGACAGTTCCCCGTAAGAGATACCACCCATTTCAGAGAGCTTTGCTCTCATAGCCAATTCCTGTGCGCTCGTAACAGTTTTATTAGATGCTTTCATTTTTTCCTCCTCGCGCTTTGCCTGTTCTCTTCTCATTTTGGCTTCCGCATTGCTGCGATGTGCTGCATTGCGCCGGTTCTGAGCGTAGCACGCAGAGCAAAATTGACGGTTCCCCAGGCTGAAAATCGGTGTACCGCAGATGCGGCAGTGTGTAAGATAACCATTGTTGCTTGCCATTTTCGCTAACCTCCTGCCATTAGTCGAAATTACAGTCTCGATTTTACGTGTGTTTTATCGACCCCATATCCCTGATGATGGGACACGAGGTTAATACATACTTATGGGTTATTTACCAAATCAAGCTGAAATTTGATTAGTCGAAACTCCAGTCTCGATTTTGGGTAACAGAAAACTAATCCTTGCTAAGCAAAGATAGCAAAGACTCAATATCGCATCCCCACAAAAGAGCAGAGAGTGCGGTATATGCGCGATGTTTCTTTTCGCAAAAGTAAGAGCTGTTGATTCCTACTTGTTTGGCGAGAGTTGCTTCATCGGTTCCGTTCGGGCCATACTTCTCATTGACGACGAGCATCAGCACATCGTAGAGTTTCGAGTCACCGTCCGGGAACTGTTTCAGCAGCTCGATTGCGCCGCCAATCAGCTTTGCATACTGCAAAAGAATCTGTGCCTGAGCATAGCGTGCATCTGATTTATGGTCAGATGCATCCAACTGATTGCCAGCAGTTGCAATCAAGCGCAGGGTACTGTTTCCGTCAACGCTTGACGGATGCGTGATACGGGAATATTCACGAAGCAGTACCTCTGTGTTGTGATAGAGATAAGCAGCTTCAGCGCCCTGGACAACTCCCTCATTGGGAGCCAACTGGAGAATCAGTTCCTTGATGGCTTCGCCGCCGACTTTCGTAATATCTTCGATGATTCCATCAAAGTTATTCCGAATCATAACGGCAGATACCGGGTCGCTGTCCAAAATAGAGCCACGAAGCATTGCCATTGCCAGTGAAATGCGGGCTGGCTTGCAAGGCTGAGCACTCCGGAATACCGCCCGATTCATCGCATCATCAACTGCATCCACCAGCTGTTGGCATCTCGCAAAGAAAAGTTTACGCATTTCCAGATGTAAACGAGGCTTTACGTAACCTGTGCTGTTTTCCAACAGTGACTGAATCTCCGAGATGTTACGGACTGAACCATCCGTATCCATATCATGGAGCTGTTCAATCATGGCATCGATATCTCGTGCTTTGAGAATCCAGTTCAATGCCGGATAGCACATCAAGGCAATGACAACGAATTTTTCGTCGGTTCCTTTTTGCGCCATCCGGTTCGCGCATCGGGCAAACACCCTATTGCGGTTCGTGCCGTTGTTGTAGGCAATAAAAGTTCGATTGATGTTCACAACAATTCCCTCCGAGGACAGGATGGAACTCAAGAAAGCTTTCAGTTCAGCATCCGAATCCACAACCAGATTATTTTCCAGTGCCATCATTCATTTTCCCCCTCTCCCCTGTTTTCCTCAAAATATTCAAAAGTTCAGCTCTCGCGTCGCTTTTGATGGTTTCACCAAGCATTGTATTTTCAGACATGTGCAAATCATAATGATTTTCTTTGCAAAGATTGAAGATTTTCTGGCACGCTCGGAAACTATGTACTGGTAAATCGGACCCAAACCGAATATTTCGTTCAAAATTCTCATAATTCTCAATGCTTCTTGCACAGGAAGTATAGACAAAAACAGAAGCTCCGTCTTCAAATTTTAGGTTCTCGCTGACCGTTCCATCAAGAATGTCGTACAGTTCTTTCAAGAAGCCGTCGCCCATTGCCTTGTTATTCGCACCGTTCTGAATACGATGGTGAATCACGATGTCGCCGGTGATGGGTACTTCACTTCTTGTGATGCTTGTCGTTTCGTTTGGAATCCTTGCCTGTTCAATGTACACAACGATAAGTCTTTTGTTCGATACCATAAAAGCACTTCCTTGATACAGTGATTGTTATTGATTCTTGTATTCAGTTGATATTCTTGTTTTTGGTTGAAATTCCAGTCTCAATTTGGAGTATAGTCGTTCGCAAACAATCGTGAACCACTATCTCAAATGATATCCAATTCGCACAAACGCGCAAGAATGCTTTTCAATGAATGAGACACCATATCTTGTATCATGTTTGCATTATAACACAATATATAGTGGCTTGCAAGAGCAAATTGCATATATGACCACAATATATAGTGTGTGCCAAAATTTTGAGCACACTATATGTATAATTTGCTATCTAGCAAAATTCAAAACATTGCAATATGATGGGCAGCGGTCGCAAAACTGTTGATACTATTGAATTAAATTGCGTTTCATACAACTTTGTGATATACTGTATATAGGGGTATGCTCCCATGAAATACTGTCAGGAGGTGCATGAGTTTGACAAATCAAGATATAGACATTTCCATGGATAACGTTGTTCAATACGCAAATCAAATTCGGATGCCGCTTGATTCGTGGAACAAAGAAACTCAGAAACAGATATTGTCTGTAATGGAAGCTCAGAGAATAGCGTCAGGGCTAAATGTTACGACATTCTACAACACGCTTCTAGGCTCTACATGCTCTTATAAAACCATCCAGCACATTCGGGAAGGCACAAAGCAGATGCCGCTCGAGTTGGTGTTGGCGTTCTGCTATGTTTTCCACTACGACATTTCAGAACTCATCAACATTCAGAGTGAAAAAAACAGAGCAGAGAGATTCGCCGATTACATGCAGATAGGCGCTGCTATTGAAGCTCTTGGTCCCCATATTATCTATAATGCCGCATCGGATATTGCCAATCTCAATAAAGAAGACCCTTCCACGGCTATGGTAAGGCGTCGCTGCGCACAAATTCTCACTGCTTTTGCACAGAATCTTCAAAACGAAAAAAAAGCAAAAAAAGAGCAAGACAAATAATCCAACAAGCAAAAAGAGCCCCGTACAATCCAGTTCAAGTCTGGTGTACGGGGTTCTTGTTTTTTAATAAAATGCGTCTGCCATAGACAGCAGCACATCCATATTTCCATCGGAAGCCGCCGGTTCATCCGGTTCCGGCATCTGCTTGCTTATGGGACGCTCAAGAGGCTTTGGCTGTCTTGGCAATGGAGAAGGCACGGATTTATGTGCCTTAGAAGGTTTCCTTGCCACAACGTCTTGGACCAAAACTTGCGGTTCGGGAGTCTGAACTGCAGAACCAGAAAGCTGATACTTGCGTAATGCAGTTTCAACAGCTTCTTCTATCACATTTCGGAGTTCCGTTGAGGAAGGGCGTTGTTCGAGGCTGACGCTCTCAGGAACACTTTGAAGAGAGTTCAAAAGCGCATCTACGATAGTCGGTGTCCGCTTTCCATATCCTGCGTTTTTCAGAATATCGTAAGCCGCCTTCTGTTTCGGGTCTGTGAGGTCAAAAGAAACCGGAAGTCTCACCCGATTACCCTTGTCTTGTTTCGATGATGCCAAGGTGTATCACCCCGCAATCAACGACTTTCGGCAGCCAACCTGCTTTCTGCCATCATTTTGTAGCCAACTGCATTGGCGCGTGGGTCATCGATGAACAGATAATCATCACGACCGAGTTCGCTCTCGATAACGGGACGCATCAAGATAGAGCCGCCGCCGATGAACACGGGATAAGATAGCGTCAAGTCAACGCCTTTCTCTTTCAGGGACCGAATCAGAGTGTGGGCATAATTCTGTGCGGTCGTGTGAACCACATCATTGAGTTCTTTGCCTGGATTATACCCACAACGAAGAATGTTGTCGATGGTGTAGTCATCCACATCCAGCTGAAAGCGATTACGAACCGCACGTTGAACCTCATCGTACATCTTGATAACGCCGTTGTTGAAGCTCTCACAGAACGCCATGTCAACCTGACCACCACGGCTGAACTTCACAACGTCGGTGGTATAACCGCCAATATCAATGATATAGGTATAGGCTTCCGGGCGAGCCATGATTTTGGACATGTAAGGTGCAATCGCGGCAACGCCCTGCGGGAAGACCATGACACGAACGATGCGAACCTCAAAATCCACATTGTTGTAGGTAAACAGCACACGGCGGCCATCACGGCCAAAGTACTTATCGTACTCAGAGGCAAGGTCATGGATGTGAGTCGGAGGAAGGCCCATCGCAAGACACACATCCTGCTTGACCTGCCTCTGGCCAGGGCGTACATACCCCATCGCCATCATCTCTTTGGCAATCGCAATGAGAGTCAGAACGTAATAGGACCAGTCCGTCGTTTTATTGTACATATAAGGGATACGAGACTGAGTAAGGGTATAATAGTTGCCGTCAAAGAGAAGCGTATCGGACTTTACTGCCGGAGGAATTGCACCATGGCAGATAAGACCTGAATTGAAAGGCTCAGTATGCGGCGTCTTGATGTTCTTGTTACCGGTATCAACGGCAATGACCAACGGTTTCATGATAATGGAGCAGGACACCCCATCTATAGCCGTAA
>ULUA01019074.1_pt1 | contig 10110 bp, 9 predicted proteins | sample 1958081 | NCBI WGS metagenome assembly ULUA01 (sample SAMEA4835748, study PRJEB28245) | human gut metagenome | biome: gut microbiome; material: fecal sample | place: Denmark | collected 2008
ATGTTGTAGTGAATCGCCCAGAGCTTTTTCGCGTCGGCATGGAGCGGCGAAAGCTCTGACTGAATCTCCTTGTATTCCTGCTCCAACTGTTCGCGCTCTCTGCGCCATGCGGTGATAGGCAGCTTGCCATCCTTGAAATACGACTTTAATTTGCGCTCTGCCATGTAGAACGTCCGCAGTTCATCGTCGTGTTCGGCTTTGTACTTCTGCCGGGATTTCTCAAATCGGATGGATTTCAGCTTGTCCGCAGCGGGCTTGCCGGACTTGTAGTAGTCCACCATCCGCAGCAGCTCATTCACTTCCTTGATGCGGGATTGCTTTGCAGACGCAGACTTTTTCAGCGTATCGATCTTATCCTGCATGGAATGAAGCGTAGTTTCCAGATCGTCCACGGTGTAAAGATTTTTGGATTGCAGGAAGTTGAACGCCTCGGCGTAACGCTGCAAATTGGCGTTCTTCGCCTTATTGCTGTACGCGCCCTTGTTGCGGATGCTACAATGCAGCGCCAGCAGATCATTCAGCATAGGCGGCTGGGGCTTGGCAAGCTCGGCTTTTACGTCCTTCAGCCAGCCAATCAGCGCGGCGATTTTCTCTTTGGCTTCCCGTAACAGCGCGTTGGTTTTCCAAATAAAGCGGTTGAGATTGCCCTTGTCGGTGCGGATACCCTTTGCCTCCATTGCCCGGACGGTGGGACCTTCGTGCTGGGTGGGGATCTGCTCCACACCCTGACGGGCAAAGCTGCGGTGGTCAATGCGGCAGTCTAAGCCTTTTTCGGCAAACTTGGCATTGCACATCTCAGCCCATGCCTGCCGCCACGCTTCCAGCGTTTCGGGTTTGCCCCAGTCCGTCGTGGGGACGGCGTTGAATACATAATTGCCCGCCTCATCCAGAACGCACTCTCCATGCTCGTCCAGCACATATTCCCGGCGCTGTTTGTTTCCCCACCTGCCGTCCGGCCCAATGGGACGGATGGGACACATGACGTGAAAGTGCGGGTTGGAAATGCCGCCGTCTTCCTTGTCTGGCTGATGCACGGCGAAGTCCACCACCATGCCCCGGTTCACGAAATTGTCCAATAAGAATTGCCTTGCAAGATCGATGTTCTCCTGCATGGAAAACTCATTCTGCAAGGCAATGTCAAAGCTATATGCAAGCTGTGCTTTCTTGCCGCGCTCGGCTTTTTCCACGGCGTTCCAGAGCGTTTCGCGGTCTGCGTATTCTGGCGGGGCGTGTGACGGGAGCAGAATTTCAGAGCAGATCACGCCGCCTTTTCGGGTGTAGTCGCTGATCTCGCCGTAGTATTCGCTGTGCAGCTTTTCCCCGGCACGGTAGGCGGCAGCAGCCACGGCAGACTGCCCCGCGCTGCGCTTGATCTGCGTCACATGAAAATGAAAGAGTGCGATACTCAGTCACCTCCTGCGTGATTGCTGACGGCTTCCGTGAGCAGTCTTTGTGTGTCCGGCAGAGCAAAGACCTGTTCGGCAAAAGTGTAAAACGCGGTTTCGCCCAACTCTTTCGTCTGCGGTGCGACGCTCTCGATGGCTGCGCCACGGGTGATAAGCCGGTGCGCCCGCTTGCGCCGTTCTCCCTTTTCATAGTAGGCGGCGCGGTTCTCAAGGCGCTGGATTTTGTGCTCCTCCTGTGCAAGCTGGCGTTCGATTTTCTCTTTCTCGGCTTGCAGCTTCTCAATTTCTTTTTCGTGCATGATTTTAACCTCCTGACTGATAAATGATGGGGTGGATAGATACAAAAAGACCGCCTACATTTTCAGTAGACGGTCTTGATAACGATATGGATTTTCAGGCTTTGCGGTGGGAATGGTCTGCGCCAGCAGACTGTTTCCGCTGCAAAGTGTGCTGGGATAGCTGCTGTGGCAGCGCAAGGGGTGCAGCCCCTTGTACGGAGCAACGCGACGCAAAACAGCCCAGACATTCAAACGTCCGGGCTGTCTGCCTCGCAGCGCGCACATACTCCCGTCAGGGGAGTATAGAAGTGCGCCCTTAGTATAATAACTAAGGGAATAGGAACGCTCTCCTGAAAGATTTGCAAAATCAGTTCCTATTCCTATCAATCAGGCTCCCAACGCAACATCCATTTCATGAAATAGCTTTATAATCGTAACCAAACAGGAGCATGAACGGGTGCGCCCTTGGGAGGGCGGCAATTCCTGCTGCCCCATACCTGATGTATAGTCTGTTTATCCTTTCGGCTGCGTTTCATGATTTGGCTGGTTGGGAGCTTTTTTGCTATACCTATATTACGCGCTAGGCTGTGTCGTACCGATTGAGAAGGACATCCTGTAATAACCATAGGAAAGAAGGGTTACTGTGAAAAATGATAATCGCAAATATCTCTCCGTCGGAATTGATGTTGGTGCAGACTTCAGCCTGATGGCGATTGCGCTGCCCTCTCAGGAACTGCTAGGAAAGTCTTACCGGATTTTCCATAACAGCAAGCGCTCTCTGGATGGTGCCATTGACCGCATCTATTCTGTTATGGAACAATACGATCTGCCTGCCCGTATCTTCATGGAATCTACAGGCATTTACCATTTTCCTGTATACCACAAGATGAGAGAGGCTGGGCTGGATGCCTACGTCCTGAATCCACTGGTTACTCACGCCAGCAAGGATATTAACGTCCGTAATATCCACAACGACAAATTTGATGCACAGAAGATTGCACTGCTGGGTCTGCGTCCGGATTTGAAAACATCCATTGTGCCTAGCGATGATGTGGCAGCCATGAAAGCGATTCTTCGGGAATATTATGCAATGAAAAAGGAAACTTCCATGTACATCTGCCGGTTAAAAGACCAGCTTCGGCAGGTTTTTCCGCAATTTATTCCTGTGTTTTCCAAGGTCAACGGTGTTGCAGCCATGGCAGTTCTGTACGAGTATCTGACTCCGGACTCCATCCTGGCGGCTGGGGCAGATGAACTGGAGCGGTTCATGAAAACAGTCATCTCCAAAGGCCCTCTCCACATCCGAAAGAAAGCAGAGGCACTGGTGGAAGCAGCTCGGGACGCTCAGAATTTCGGCCATGGGAATACCGGCGTTTTTTATTTGATCCGGCACTACATAGAAATGATCCGTCTTTTGGACGCCCAGACGAAGCAGATTCTGACGCAGGTAAAAGTCCTTCTGAAGGAACAGAAAAACTCTCAGATGGCAAAACAGGTTCGCTTGCTCCAAAGCATACCGGGAATTGGCTTTCTTTCTGCTGTCACGCTGGTCTGCGAAATAGGAGACTTCTCTGCATTCAAACGGCCCAAGCAGCTTTTCGCATACTTTGGTCTTGATCCAGCCGTCAGGCAATCCGGAAATTTCAGCGGTGCCGACCTGAAGATGTCCAAGCGAGGCTCCCCATACGCCCGACGTTGCATCTATGTTCTGGCGATACAGTCTGTCAGCCTCCGTGTGGACGGCACTGCGAAGAATCCGGTACTGAGATCCTTCTATGAAGAAAAGTGTAAAAGCAAGTCCAAGATGACGGCTCTGGGTGCTGTTATGCACAAAGTCTGCAATATCATCTTTGCCGTTCTGCGGGATGAACGTCCATTCGTTCTGATTACCCCGGAAGAACACCGGACAGCATATTTTTCTGCTTCAGTCAAAGCTGCCTGATTTCCGTTTTCCAAAATTTCAGAGGCCCGTACCGCCGAGCCTCTGTTTTACTGCGCTCATTTTCTTCTGAGAAAGAATTTCAATTTACTGCTTGATTTTTATTAGCAGGACTGTTCCAAAGGGTTGACGTAGGCCGATCTTAGTCGAACTTGCTATTGACCATAGCAAAAAGTTTTTCAAATCGTCCCATTGTTTCGTCTGAAAATACAAGGCTACCAATATTCTTAGCCATATAATTTGCAGGTGAATAATGGTTAAAGGCCTTATTGCCGTTAAGCCGTTTTAACTGCGACATTATTGGTTTATTCGCATCGAGCTCACTAATTTGAACCAATTTTCCAAATGCTCCATTAAACAGCACAAGGTACTCTTCCTTGTCAAATAAATCCTCAATATCGGCGTAAGCTTGCCCCATGATCGAATGGTAATACATAATTTTTTTATCGGCGATAATTTTTTGCTCGACCATGCGCTTCAAGCGAGCTTGGGCTGCCTGATCTGTAAAGGTATCAAGCAAACACACCGTGGATAGCTCATTGCCCCTCATTAACGAAATAAAAGTTGCAATCTTATCAGCGCCACCTACCGGGACGATGGTAATATCCTCAGATAATCCCTCTTTCCCCATATCCTTGAGAATGGTTGAAAAATGGTTGAGATACACCAAATCAGAGATTCCTTCTACCAAAAGATTTTTGGGCGAAACATACAAATTTTGGGCAATTGTATATCCCAATGCCGCTTGCAGAGGGAACAGTGTGTCAGAATCTTTTTCTTCTACAGCGTCTGATACAATACTGCCAATCTTAGGATTTTGCGTATCGTAAACAGTTCGTACCTCATTAAGCTTGAGAGAATCAATCATAAACGGAGAATGTGTTGTATATATGACTTGATATTCTGGTGCCAGTTTCTCGTCAATAAAACGTAGTAGGTCACTCTGTGCAGATGCATGAAGGCTAAGGCCAGGCTCATCCAGTAACAAAATATATTTATTATCCGCGTTCCCTTGAATTTTGCTAAACCAGACGAGGAATGAGAAGAACCACAAGAAGCCTTTACTACGATTTTTCAGAGGTAATGTTACTCTGTGCTTGGAGTTATAGATTCTGATGTTGAGGTAGCGAGCATTATTATCTGCATGTTCAATATCAAAGCGAATTTCGAGGTTTTGGTTGGTTGTCCAATATTCAAACATATCATCAGTGATAGAGTTTGATGTTGCCTCCAGTTGAGCCTTGAAAGCCTCAAAATTTGTCTCAGATTGAATGTCAGAAAGCTGTAAGCCACTCAACTCAAATAATGCTTTTGCAATTTTGAACTCTTCGCTTGACAAACTTCCTGTTGGTTTTCCTGCGGAAAATTCGTTCAAATTGATTCTGCAAGGGAGATTAAAATAATCACTGAAATACCATAGCTTAGGAACAGCTGGCGAGATATATGTCAGGTAAATATACCCTTCCAACGGGTTTTTCCATTTCCCGGCTCCCTTTTTAATTTTATTTAACTCGGTCTGGATTTCTTTCATTCCTGGAGTAGTCTCGTTTTCAGAAACTACATCTTCCAAAGCCGAAAATGAGGCTGCGTCCCGCAGAAGTTCTTTGCCTTGATCGCCCACATCAAAAGAAGTAATCAACCAATTTTTGAACACATTGAAATTAGCTGCAACACCCGTAGTGGTGCGAGTGTTATCATAATAAGATGTCAGCGAAAAAGTCTGCTTTGATATGATACCTTCCCCATATTCATCTTCCACAGATTCAACATCCTCATCCGACAATTCATACTCGCAAGTAAGGACAGCTGGATTTTTACTCTTAGCCTTTATGAGTTCACTTCGAGGATAGTCTAAATCTTTATCAAATTGGAAGTCTACATTATCCTCAAAATAATTTGACTTTGCCAACGCTTCGAGCAATGCAGTTTTTCCGGATTCATTTTTGCCAACAATGCGGGTAATATGGTCTTCAACAGTATACGACTGCTCTGTTAAAAAGCTCTTATACTTGTGTATTGTAACTTTCTTAAGTAGCATATACATTCACCTCTTTCAATCATATAGTGATCGTCTAATGGCATCTCTGTAAACATTTTGTTCAGGCAAGTCAACGGCAGAAAAAGCCTCTTGCACCTTGTAAACAGTAGTGCAATACTCCTCTATTACGCCCAGTGGCTTGATTGTGCCGTCTTCAATTGCCGCGTCTGACAGGTAATCATAAGCGACAAAATGGATTGCTGCGGGCTGTGTTGGAAATTGTGGTAATTTGTTTTTTCCACCCAGCCGCTCAAGCACACGCTCGTACACAGGTTTAGGACAGACAAAGTACAGTCCGCTCCGGCATAATTCTTCTCTTTGCAGAACCTGCCCTTTATAGATGATCTGAGGTATAATTCTTTTCGATACGTTCTCCCAGTTTAGTCCGACCGTATCTTTTTCAATTTCATGGCGTTCAATTAATGCTCTACGCGCATTTTGATAAGTACCAGTAGTATCGATTGTTTGCACTTCAATTGCAGTAAACTCAACGAGCTCTCCGGCTTCATCCAGTCGAGCCAGAATCCAATCTACATAATAAGAGCCTCTACCCTGACGTTTTGGGAGAGGAAGCTCGCCACCCCATCCATGCCCAAATACGGCAATTGCGCCGCCTTCTTCTTTAGACTTTTCAACGGCCAAGCGCCCCGAATAAAGATTGTAGCTCTGGCCAAATGCTTTCAGTGCTATTGTAGCCAGCATTTTGTAGTTGTCTGCGTAAATTCTATTGGGGCAGCAAATCACAGCGGGAGAACCTTCTGATACTTGCCTTATAGCGCATACACCGGATAAAGTACGATTAGTCTTATCTCCGAGAGCCTTCGTGCAGTATGAGGAAAGAAAAGGGCATACTTGTTTAGATGTATTATCAAGTGCAGTAACTGAGGAGTCCTCTGCTCGGTAACCAAAAAACTCCGAAATATAGCCCGACATAATCAATCCTCCATTTCTAAAATTGAACGTAGTGACAGCCCTACAGCCTGTGCCAAGAGCGGCGGAACTGCATTGCCTACTTGTGCGAACTGTTCTGCAAGGTTTCCTGTAAAGACAAAATGATCGGGAAACGACTGTAAACGAGCCGCCTCACGGACTGTAAACGAGCGATTCTGTTCATAGTGGAAAAACGCTCCCCAATGTGGATCGCATTTTGTGAGTATGGTTGATGCCAGCCCGTCCGGAAGAACTCGTCCATATCTTTTAGTGTGATCAGACTTTCGTGCCTTTTGCATTCCTTTTGGCAGCAGCTCATCCGGAATATCAGTCCAGTTTCCGCCAGGTTGAATATACTCCAGGCGTTTAAGGTTTATCGGGGAAAGGCGAGGTGCCTCATGATTCATTACACCTACGGAACCTAAACGAGATCGGCGTTGGTAGTCGCAGAACGCATCACAACGGTATTCTTTAATAACCTCTCCTTGCTCCCCGCTTACTAACGGAGGTAGGTCTCCGATTGCCTCATAAACGGTGACAAAATTTGCATTAGCTTCAGGTGAAGGTTCTTTGATAATCGATTGACCATCAAACGTACTGGTAAAATTTGCTCGAATCGGGGCATGATAAATCGGCTCAGGATAGGCCCCCGCAGGTAAAGCCCTTCCCCGCACTCCCAGTATAATGGTGCGCCAACGCATTTGAGGAACGCCATAATATGGCGCACCTAGAATCCGCACATCTGCACCATATCCCAATTCGGCTAAAGCGTCCAAAATCGCATGGAGTGTTGCACCATGCTCAAATGAAACCAAGCCTGGAACGTTTTCAATTAGGACAGCACGCGGAGCAAAAGCGTCAACAAAACGAAGGTACTCTTTAAAAAGATGATTTCTTTCATCCAAAGTAGTTCGAACTGGAGCATTGATAGAAAATCCTTGGCACGGAGGGCCACCAGCAATTAAGTCAAGTTCTCCACGTTCGATTCCCAATGTTGTACGAACTTCATTTGCATCTAATGTTCGAATATCGGCAGTAAATACGTTTGTGTGTGTGTGGTTTTTTTTATAGGTTTGAGCATATACCGGAACAATTTCAGATGCAAATAGGCTATGGAAGCCTGCCTCAGATAGTCCTTCAGAAAGGCCGCCTGCACCTGAAAACAAATCTATCATTTTTAATCTCTCAGAGTTCATAGTTCAAAATCCTTTGTCCATTCGTATCTTAAATGCTTAACATTACTCTCCAACCGACTGAAGTTCCATAATATCAGCCAAGTCACATTGTAAAACAGCGCAAATACGAACAAGAATATCTGTGGTTACATTTTCATTTTTTCCTAATTTAGCCATTGTTCCAGAACTTAAATGCGCCTTTGTCCTCAAGTCTGTTTTATTCATACCTTTATCAATTAGCAGCTTCCACAACTTGTTATAGCTGATTTCCATTTTACACCTCATCGTGCTTTTGAATTTCTTTTATTATATCGCAAAGCTCGAAAAAATGCAATTAAAATCTATGATTATAGATTTTTTGTTCATCTTATGGTGTAATTAGCTATTTCTTCGCTTCTGCCACACAATGTCATACCCCAACGCGTCTGCAAGCTCCACCGCCTCACCGTAGCGGAGCGAGCCGCGCTTGAGCTTGCCGGAGAGATTGGGAACGCTGCGGCTCCAGCCGTACTCGTCGGAAAGATAGTCCACCACCTCGGTCATGGTCATTCCAGCGCGGACGATGTAGGACTTGATCTCATTGCGATAAGTTTCGGATTTTCTCATATTCAAACTTTCCTCCTGTTTTTTCGATGCGCCCTATGGTAAAATGGGTTTGTTAAATTGTGACACCCGTTCGCCATAGGGCGCTGGTTTTTGATGCACGGCTTTCGGCTGGAAATACTGCCAATGATACGTTGGTCACGGGCAACACCCGCAGCTTTTGCCGTTTGATGTGCCTTTGTGTGAAACGGCGAAATGTCAAACCAGACAGCAAACGTCGTTCGCTGCCGGATAGCGCTCTGTTCCATGCAGATAACCGCACAGAGCAGAAAACTATTTCGCTGTTTTCACTTGCTTTGATTTTTATATTCGATTTTGCCGCTCTTTCCGAACGTCGTTCCTGCCCGGAGGATCGCTCCCGGCGTTTCGTTCTCCTTGGTGCGCTGGATGCGGCACTTCGCCAGAGGACATATCCCGTTCGGACGGTCATGCAATTTTCAAGGTTCAGGTGCGATTGCAAGACCATTTTAGCGAAAAATATAGCCCTCTCCCGTATATCCAAGATGTCGGAAAACGCGCCGAAAAACGCAGATTTCCACGCTTATGGACAAGACCGGAAAAGGGCAGAAATTTGAAGAGAGGACACCGCTATGCAGCCAAAACTCACCATTCAGGAACGGCTCAAAGACCTGCGCGTGGAGTGCGGTCTGACACTGGAACAGCTATCTGCGGAAACAGGTATTTCAAAGTCTGCGCTGGGAAAATACGAAGCCGACGATTTCAAGGACATCAGCCCGTTCAGCATGGTGGAGCTGGCAAAGTTCTACGGCGTGTCCACCGATTACCTGCTGGGGCTGACAGAACAAAAAAATCACCCAAACACAGAACTGGACGCTCTGCATTTGGGTGATGATGCAATCGAAGTCTTGAAAACGGGCAAATTCAACCACCGGCTGCTGTCGGAGCTGATCTGCCACAAGGATTTCCAGCGGTTTTTGCTGGATGCTGAGATTTACGTTGACCGGATCGCGGATATGCGAGTCAACGATATGAATGCCGTGCTGGAAGCTGTTCGGCAGATGGCATTGATGAAAAACGGCGGCGAGGAAAATGACCTGCATCTGCGGACGCTGGAAGTCGCGCAGATCAGAGAGGACGAGTATTTCGGAAGCTTGATTGCAGATGATCTGAAAGGTATCCTCCGTGACATTCGAGAGCAGCATCGTCCCGACACCATGACTGCGGATGAAGTCTCCCTCGCAGCAACCGTACAGGGGCAGTTGCAGGATGCGATGAATTTTGAGGGCAGTTCCGAGGAAAAGCAAGTCCGTTCGTTCCTCGCTACCTTTGGCATTGATTATGACAAGCTCACCAAAGAGCAATTCGTCTCGCTGATTGAAATACTCAAGCTGTCCAAATACTTGAAAAGTCCAATCAACCAGCGAGGGAAAGCACGACCACAGTTGCAGCACGGGAAAGGCAAAAAGAAACGCAGATAAAAATGAAGAGGACATATCCGGCACCGTGGATATGTCCTCTTCATTTTATTCAGAATGTGTAATTTGGGATTGTCACATCAAAGCTCTTCCACAAATGGTGTAATCGTGGTGTAGTAAGCGCCGTTTGAGCGATGAAAATCATTGATATAACAGGCTTTTTCGAGGCTTCTTAGGATACTGCCGTGGCATAAAAATAGGATTTTTACCATCTTCTAAACTCCATATTTTGCAATATCCGATTTTTACTGCCCCTTCTCTATATCTCCCGGGGCAGTTTCAAAACTGCCCCGGGAGGTTTTCGT
>ULUA01007461.1_pt1 | contig 10094 bp, 7 predicted proteins | sample 1958081 | NCBI WGS metagenome assembly ULUA01 (sample SAMEA4835748, study PRJEB28245) | human gut metagenome | biome: gut microbiome; material: fecal sample | place: Denmark | collected 2008
AAGAAAAGGAACTGACGGAGCTGGAAATGGTATTTAGGGATGAGCAGCATTCAGCTATCCGCGATACCGTCCGAAACCAAGTCGAGCGGTACGAAGAAGCCGTAAGGCGGCGGGCAGAGCAGCTGGAGCGAGCGACCGTCAAAGAGCGCAAAGCGAAAAAACTGCTCGATGATGTGAAGAAATTGAGGGAGGAATAGGCGCTGACAATTCAGATGTATTAAATGACGGTGCAGAAGATTATCACGAATCCGGGCCTTCCCCTTTCCATCTGGGGCGAAAGATATGTTTTTGCGGGGATAGGGCAAGGCTATACGAAGCGCCCATACGAGCGGCCTTGCCCCAATCCCCGAAAAAATAGGGGCTTGTCGCTAACGATAGGAAAGAGCGAAGATATGTAAAGCCCCCCCCGCACAAAAATCCGCCCTGATAGCGTAAAATTTCTATCCCCGAAATCCAGCATATGAAAAACAACGGATACGAAATTATTTCTTTATATATAATTTGTTTATTTCCGTTCTCCTGTCAACCTTTGTGATAGATTTTAATTACAAAGGCCAATTGATGTATGGGAAAAACAAATCAGCTACAACATTATATTCCACAATGCTATCTACGTAATTTTTCCGTAGATAAAAAATCTATTCATGTATATGATAAGAAACTGTCTAAATCTTATCGAATGGCTATAAATAAATGTTGCTGCCAAAAAGATTTATATTTAATCAATGAAGCATCCATTGAGAATCAAGATAACAAAATGGTAACTCCGCTATTCTTTGAGAGTAATTATTTTGCTGCATTTATTGAACCTCAATACAGCAGGCTGTTGAAAAAAATTATCCAAGCTCAAGAACTATATCGTTCAACGAAGGTTAACACACCTATATTTTCATTTGATGAAAAAATCTCATTTGCTTATTTATTGGGTGTGCAATGGTATCGACTACCGGCTCGCAAAGAACAATTACATAGATTTAATCTTGAATGTGCAAACGCAGAAGCAGAGATTATTAAAAGTTGTATGGCCTATATCAAAGACGACCCAAAGTTTTTAGATCTGAAAGTGTCTGCAAGCTCTGATCCTGCAATTGACCATGCCGACGTATATGCAGATTCTGAATTTTTAGGAGAATTGGCAAATATTCTGGCTGATAAATATTGGGAATTTTATTATACGGATACAAATCAAATATATACATCCGATTATCCTATTACTATTGAACCTCATGTAAAGGATGCGCCAAACTATTACGAAGGGTTTGGAATGTATGGTGCGGAAATTTCTATGCCGATTAGTAAGAATATTGTTCTTGTAATTTGGGATTCTCAATATTTTCAAGATAAAAAAGACATTGATTGCCTCTTTTCCGAACTTGACAATAAGGGAATTAGACGCTATAATTCTATGAGGTATTATTATGCCAAAGAAAGATTATTTTGTTATAAGGATGAATATGCATTAGTGCGACTGATAAAATACATTAATAATGGAGCAGAAATATTTATTAATGGTGATCCTCAAATGAAAGTATATCACGGGTAAGGTATATAAACTCGTATGTTTCTAACATTCCCATTTAAGAAACACGATCTCTCAAAGTTTGTTAATATCTTTTATCAATTGCTTGAGGTTGAAAAGCCATTATAACAGACAAAAACAAGATTATTCCTTTTCATCAAAAAAATGTAATAGCTTAATTTCTCAGGTTGTTACAATCAAAATATGGAAATCTTTCATACCCATTGTTTTGAACGCGCTTGTGTTTTTGACAGTATTATATGCATTAATAAGAATGAAACATGGGACATCCTCTTATAATTGTGCTCAATGGCTGGAATCAGTTAAATTATGTATCAAAAAATCAATTTACATCATTATTTTACAATAATATTTAATTTATTTTGTAAAATCTCTATTGGGAGACTTGAAAGTTATACCATAGTTTCCCAATAATTTTGGTGGCAAAATTTGTCAGTTTAAATTATTGACCGTAGTTCTTTATTTTCTCAAGATGATAATCTATATATGTATCACACGCTCCGCGGACAAATTTTGCGACCTCTGTTTCTGGGTAATGCTCGACAATAGTTTTGTAATTACGGTATTCTAGTAATGTCTGTGCCGCTAATTCATGGTTAGTCATCATAGCACAAGCGGATGTAATCATTTGGGCAGAGCGATTGAAGGCATTTTGTGCTAGTATTTCATACTCCCACTTGCGTTTTTCTACGACCTGTCCCCAGTAATACTCCCCTTTATAGTATTGAGTCAGCATCCAGCAAAAACCGAATGAATTGCGTAGTCCAATGGCAAAACGCAGCATAAAAAAAGCCTTTCGATCCGGGTCTGTGGTGATGCCGATGCTGCGCTCCAATGCCTGCATCTGGTCGGCAAAACGGTATTTGAAATCGGAACAGTCCGCAATAGCCGTCTGTTCGAGGGCAAAAGGATCCCATTTCAGCGATGTGTTCAAATGCCCTTCGAACGAACGGCTGACAGCTCCCAGATAACGTACTGCATCCTCATAACGCATTGCCCGTAAACACTGCGTGCCTGCAATATCGTTCAAATAATCCTTGTGCACATATCCCCGCGCATTGAGAAATCGGTCGAATTCTGTTCTCGGAGCGGCGACTCTTCGATAGTAGGCAAGCGTATTGGCCAGCCCGATGCTGTCGATCAGCTCGAAGAAGTGATTGGAATATTCTTCATTCCCGTATTCGTTATTCCGACGATAGTGTTCCAATGTTCCCAAATCCGAAAATGTCACCTCGATACATTGTTTTTTATCGTTCCATCTATTTTCATAATGGCCACGCCGCCCGACAAGTTCCCGCAATCGGTTGTCAGCCATGTTTGCCAGTTGCAGCGCCCGCGTAGTCTTACCTGCCTGGAGCATACGAGGACAAACCTCAGACAACAGAATACGCCTCAGCATATCGTTCCAGTAATAGTAACTTATTCCGGATATGAGTTTGTAGCCAGCAGCGGTCTGCTGAGCGACCTCTTGTGTCAAACCGGCAACAATCCGTTCGTCAAGCCAGCGCAACTGCTCGAACAAACGCTCGTCATAGGTGTCGGAGAAGACATATAGCTTAGTGTCGAGATAAATCCGGAAAACCGCAACCGACTCCTTGATGAACCTTGTTCCGCGCGACTTTTCGGCAAGGCTCAGTATATAGGAAGCTTCATCGGTACGTCCGTCCAACTCTGCGATGAAGGCCGCCGTATAGTACCACATAGCCCTATTGTGCACTTTGTTTTCATGACCGACATGGAGGGCGAAGCGATAAAGGCGGCGGCACTCCTCTGTAAGCTCTGCTTCATCACCGTAGCAACATCCATCTGGTTCGTATTTTCGTACGAACCGCTGCAATATACGGGGAAATTCCGGACAATCCGGAGCATATCGGTAGACGAACTCCAATGCCTCAACCGTCGAAAGGTGCTCCCCGCTCCTCTCTGCACAATAGAGCATCGATTCGATGTCGCCGGCTTGAGCGAAGTAGGCTATCGCTTTGCATTTATGGTTCAGACGATAATTCGCACCTGCAATATAGGGTAAAAGCATCCGTTTCATCAAATTGCCGTCCGAGAGATTTGCTCCCTGGGTATTCCATAAATCGACACATTGCCCGTAACGCCCTAACGTAAAGAGTGCCCGAACGGCCTGTAACAAATAACGATCTTTCAAACGCACTCCGTCATAGGCTATGGCTTGTTCGGCAATCTCCTCAAGCGTTGAACAACAGCCAGTTTTCATGGAGGGGTAATACCAGCGTGAATTACGCTGCCGACGAATGTATTCGTTCGTCTTAGCCAACAATAGGAAATCAAGCGTTTCCGGATCATGCTCCTTCAAGTAACTGGCAAACGCATTCGTACCCTTGTATTTGTCGAGAGCATACAACTGTTCGAACTCTTCGAGCGGCATTAGGTAAACGATCTCTCGGATGGCTTCTATCGGAATATCAGGAGAAGTGATTTGTTGCCATGCAAGGCAGTTCTGCAATAAATCACTTTCTGCATCCGGCACCTGCCTGCCAGCCTCTTCATATACACGATACATATAGTAGCCGCCGGGGGAATACCAAGCCACCGAACAAGCGTCGACATACTGAGGCAGAAGCGATAAAAGACTAATCAAGACTATATATACAAGAAATTTCATGATCCGTGTAGTATGATAACTGGTTGTTGTCAAAGTGATAAAGGATGTTATTGCGGTATGGCGTTCCGAGTGCCCGTTCCACGAGTGCTTTTACTTGCAACACTTCCACGGCAGAGGGACGTTCCATACGAATTTCATCTCCGGCAACAAGTTGCTTGCCATCTGCCGTATGAGGGTGTTTCACGCGATAAATTCCTTTGGCTTCTCTGCGATAAAGCCGGTTGTTTTCAAAGTCGGTCATGCGCAGTATGGCCTGAAATTTCCCGTTACGGAACCACACGCCCCAGCCAAAAACTGGATAGGCAAAATCGAGAGGAATACCGTATCGCTGTTTTGTAAGATAGGGAATGCAATCCTTTGGATCGAGAATCGAATTGTAAGTACTGCTGTCTTTTATCGCTCCCGTATTGTAGAGCATCAACACACCTCTGTCTGCTGGCGGGGCCTCCTCGGAGAGTTGATGTAGACGAACCGTAACGCTCAACGCGATATGCAGTGGTTCCAACCGATTTTTCGCAGCACGACATAACGCTGCATAGCTCCTGCGCGTAGTAGTAGTCCAGTCGCAATCGAACTGTATCTCGCCGATTAGACCGCATCCGTTATAGTTGGCCATCGCCAGAAGCCGCTCCGTAATCAGCTCCGCGAACACAGCCTCCCGCCCGTTCATCGCGCGCAAGGCGTCGAGGGTGATATAGACCGTCGGCACAATCTCTGTCGAATCCGGGATTTCGCAAAGAAAACGTGTAGTGGCGATTGGTACGATGTCAAGAGCCCCTGTTTCGTAATTCTGCTCTGTCGCAACGTCGAACATTCTGAGATAGATCCGCCCAACGTCGTGCCGCCCAAGAAAATCCAGTTCGGAATTATCGGGCTCGAAAGTGGTTTTCCAATGATAGATGGCATTGGTCGATGCCCGCACGGCATCCGCCCGCAGAACCGATTCTTCCGATGACTGCGAAGTAGTGCCGCAACTGGCCGCAAACAACAGGAATCCGAGTAAAATATTTTTCATTCGTTATATGATTTTCAAAGATTTTCATATAACAAATGTCAAAAAAAGATTTCTTACAATCGAGGAATTTGCCCGTGGCTGTACGAAATCATATTAAGAGTGTACAATCGCCATTATTTATTTAAGCTATATACACTATCGTTAATCAACAAAATCAGGCCATAAATCTTTATCTTCGGGTTCTATTACCTCACCTTTGTTATTTATATAAAGAAAAGTTCTATTTAACCAAACTTGCGCTATACCATTTTCAAATTCACCTACCTCATCATAAATAATCGGAATTATTTCTTTCCCGTGAATATTGATATATCCCCATTTATCATTTAACTTAACGCCTGCATAACCTTCCGAGAAACATCGAATCTTGTCGTATAATGAACCAATCTGTTCCCCTGCGGTATTTATAATTCCGGTTTGATAATGGATTTCATAATAACCATATATGTCTGAATGTAATAAAAATGTAATAGGAATATGTTCCCTTTTTAATCTTATTAGAGCTAAGCCCTCTTCATTGAAATCGGATATGTAATCATATTGGAACGGTATAATTACTTTACCCTTGGAGTTAATAGCTCCATAAGCATTGTTTAGGCAAACAGGAGCCAATCCATTAACAAAGTTTCCAGCATTATCATACATTGGAGGAATAACTACTTTACCATAAATATCGACATAACCGTATTTTGAATTTAATGCGATACAAGCTAATCCTTCTGAAAAGAATGCCCCCCAATCATATATTAGAGGAATTATTTCCTGACCAGATGTATTTATATAGCCTAGTTTCCCATTTAATGTAACGGAAGCTAAACCCTCTGAAAAATTTTCAATACGCTCATACTTAGGAGGAACTATTTCATCTCCTCTATTATTTATAATTCCTATTAGACTTCCAGTTCTGACCGTTGCTAATCCTTGTACAAACGCCGAAGCATAATCATAATGACATGGAATAATTTCGTCAAAGTAAAGATTAATATATCCCCATTTCCCGTTTTTCGTTATTTCATATTTACGGACAGCGGCAAGGCCGTCATAGAATTTTCCAATATACTTATACTGAGGGCGAACCACCTCAAGCCCATATTTATCAATAATACCCCATAATCCGTTTTTCTGAACACCACGTATATGGTCATAGCAGGCACCAATATTGACTGGTATTAAATTATCGGAAATAGGATCACCTATTTTATCATATTTTACAGGGGTTATTTTTTTGCCATATTTATTGATAAGAACCTGTTTATTATTGTATTTCGCAATTGCAAAACAAGCGTTTTGAGGCCAAACATCTTGATATTCAAGACTTGATATTCTTTCGCCGGAATTTATACTAAAAATACCATAATAACCTTCTGAATGCTTGGCTATGACAAGATTATCATTGAATTTAAAGATTTCATCATATATTGCTGGAATAATCTCATTACCATCACGCTCAATACATCCCCACTTATTATTTCGTGAAACAAAAGCACGCTTTGAATTGATAATTTGGAGCTGCTCGTAAACCAAGTACTCATTATTACTTTGATATAAATCTTCATAAATATATCCGAAATGGCACCCGTTTTTTGTTGCTTTGGCATAACTACCAAAGCAATACTTATCTACTACAATGTCATCATCTTCCAACATATAGTCTATCCAATTGTGAAAAAAAACAGGACGATACATGATAGCAGTCTCAGTATGATAATCAAAAGAAAAATGGCGCTTTGAGTAAAACAAAAATTTCTTAGAATTATTACAAATACATTCTATGAAATATGCCCCACTTTCTAATTCTATCCAATACTTATCATCAGCTTTTGCCATGCCATGATATTCTGCATCAACAAATACTTCACAATCTGTATCTGCTAATATGCAAAGTCGAAAAGCCATAATTAGAAGATCTTATAGAATTGGTTATAACGAAGATAATAAAATTATGAAAAATACATAAAAATATTCATTTTTCAATAACTTGTTTGGTTTATATTTAAAATAAGCTATATTTTTGTCCATAAAGACATACTCTCCGGAGTATTGTATTGATATTTTTATCATTCCGAATCTTTTTCAAGATTTTGTTTTACCCATAGTAACATAATAAAACTGCATCCATGAAAAAAATTATGAGATGTATCAATCAATTTTTCCTTGTTTTTTATTTTGTTATATTCTTTTTCACATTTCTATTGAAATAAATGTGAAAATAATTGTGAACGTTATTTTCTAATTCTATGTTGTTGGAGGTAATGATGTTGTAGGGAACCTACACATCATTACCTTATTATTTTCTCCAAACAATATAACTGGTATTTTTGGGCAGCAGATCATTTTTCACTCCAAACTCCACGCGGTAACCGCCTTCATTTACGGCCCAGCCGAACACCGTACTGCCGACCAGATAGATAGCATTGGTCATACCCAGATCGACCAGTGCCTGCGCAAAATCATGGAACGATTCGGGGGTACTGCAATCTACCATCATAATTTCACCATTCCTGTCGCACAAGGCTCTGCGGATCGATTTATTCTTCGGTGCATTCTCAACCAGCATGCCGTTATCTACCAATGGATACTGGCGGAAAAAATAGCCGCCTTTCTCTGTTGCCTCTTCAAACAGCGGTGAATTATCAGCCCTGCCTATTGTTATCTTTCCGTCAATGATTGCGCAGTATCCTTTTTTAGATAACCCCCATGCCAACGGCTCACCTTTGAGTACAAATGCCCCAACGATCTTCCCGTTGTCCTTGCGGATATCCGCAGCCTGAGCTGCGAACACGATAGTCGTATCTTGTCTATCCAGCGGTCCGACATGCAGTGTCATTCCGGCATTATGTGGAATATAGATACGTAACGGAATATCGTTGACCGTGGTGTCCCGGATTTCGCAGAATCCCGAAGCCTGCAAATCTACTATGCGTCCAATCCGTTGCGATCGGGTGATGACGGCTTCCGGCTGCGGCTCGAAGTAAGACTCACCCTCATCCGGTTGTGAACCGTTCGTCAGCACCCATGTCAGCCCGATGACGGATATGAGCAAAGTGCACCCGAACATGATTCGCCATCGCATCCGACCGTTCCCGACTGGATGTGGCTGTGGAGCATGCTCACCAATGATACGAATCTCGTCGTCCTGAATATCTTTTTCTTCTTTCATGTTACTTGGCCTCCTTTTCCAAAAGTTCTTTCAGTTGCTTCAATGCTTCCCGAGAAGCCGAGACAGAGTGGTTTACAGTTGCTATATCCGACAGCACGAGCCGCTGTTTCGCCACATTAATGTAATAAATATAGGAGCGATTTATAATCAGGCTTTTACCGATGCGGATAAATGTGTCACCTTCTGAACCGAGTTGTGAGGCGATCAGTCTTTCGAGCTGTCCCAATTGGAACGACAGCATCCGCATTTCCCCGTCGGCCTGTACGAGTGTCGAATAATTTCCGTCCGAGGAAATATAGACGACTCGTTCTGGTGCGATACGCACCAAATCATTCGACGTCGATATGATCAGAAACTTTTTCATCGGATTTGTTCTGTAAGCAAATGTATGAAAGTTCCGTCCGAAGAGCAAAAAATATTTCCAGCAATGTATGAAGTAGCAATTCAAATGTATGAATTTTAAATCTTCCAAACCTTTTTAGCCAATAAATTTATCCTCCTTTACTGTGTATTTTTTTGTATTTTGCTTGTTCTGCCAATACCAATAAATATTTCTTCCGGGCATTTATTTCTCTTGCGGGATAAGTAGCCTATTGTTAATGTTCCTAAAATAGAAATTTATCGTTACCAATAAATATACGTTGATAGTTTGGAGTGGCTAAGAACCTCCTCATTTTGCGAAATGGAAGGACTCAAACAGAGTATCTATTGCGATTTTATCCATAAATAGCATACGGTACTTCGTCAATGAATTATTAATCAAAGCTAATAGGATCCAACTTTAATTTGCACTTTACAAACATGGCTATATTATAGGATACGAGTGTAGCTTTTTATTATTGAAAATTTATCCGTATCTTTGTAGCAGTTATTTGAGGTTGGAAAGTCATTGCAACAGATAGAAAACAGAACCGTTGCCTTTTCGTTACCTTATCCCATCAAAAAAAACGTAACAGCCTAATTTATTAGACTGTTACAATCTTTCAAAGGAAATCCAACAAGGTATCCTCTTTTTTCTATGCCGGATGCCGCCGGTCTCAATAGCGGTAATGCTCCGCCTTGTAGGGACCGTCGGGACTCACGCCGATATAATCCGCCTGTTTTTCGGTCAGGCGGGTCAGCTCCACGCCCAGATTGTCCAGATGCAGGCGCGCCACCTCTTCGTCGAGATGCTTGGGCAGGCGGTAAACGCCCACTTCGAGCTTCTCCTGCCAAAGTTCCATCTGCGCCAGACACTGGTTCGTGAAGGAGTTCGACATCACGAACGAGGGATGGCCCGTAGCGCAGCCGAGGTTCACGAGACGGCCTTCAGCCAGCACGAAAATCGAATGTCCGTCTGGGAAGGTGAACTTATCGACCTGCGGCTTGATATTGGTCTTCACGGCGCCCGACTTTTCGAGCCGCGCCATCTGTATCTCGTTGTCGAAGTGGCCGATGTTGCAGACGATCGCCTGATCGCGCATCCGCTCCATATGCTCCAGCGTGATGATGTCGCAGTTGCCTGTGCAGGTCACGAAAATATTGCCTTCGCCGAGAGCGCTTTCGACGGTCTTCACCTCGAAGCCCTCCATCGCCGCCTGCAGGGCGCAGATCGGGTCGATCTCGGTCACGATAACGCGCGCTCCGTACGAACGCATCGACGCGGCGCAACCCTTGCCCACGTCGCCGTAGCCGCACACGACCACCACCTTGCCGGCGATCATCACGTCGGTCGCACGCTTGATACCGTCGGCCAGCGACTCGCGGC
>ULUA01065527.1_pt1 | contig 10088 bp, 8 predicted proteins | sample 1958081 | NCBI WGS metagenome assembly ULUA01 (sample SAMEA4835748, study PRJEB28245) | human gut metagenome | biome: gut microbiome; material: fecal sample | place: Denmark | collected 2008
ACGGCAAAACTGAGGTAGCCTTGCGTGCTGCCTTTAAGGCTGTGCTTGACGGCAAGCAAGTGGCGGTGCTGGCGCCTACAACAGTGCTGGCACAGCAGCATTATATTACGTTCAAGGAGCGCGTGCGCAATTTCGGCGTAGAGGTTCGCTTGCTGAACCGTTTTTGTACGCCGAAGGAGCAGCGCACTGTTCTGCAGGAGGTGGCTGACGGTAAGGTGGATATTCTTATCGGTACGCACCGTCTGCTGCAGCCAGATGTGAATTTCCCGAGTCTGGGCCTGCTGATTATAGATGAGGAGCAGCGCTTTGGTGTTGCCCAAAAGGAAAAAATCAAGAAATGGCATCTCGGTATAGATGTCTTGTCGCTTTCGGCAACACCTATTCCGCGTACTTTGCATATGGCGTTGGTCAACGGCCGTGATATGAGCGTTATCGAATCGCCGCCGGAGGATCGCTTGCCTGTTGAGACCTATGTCAGCGAATATAACGACGGCATGATTAAGGAGGCGCTGGAGCGTGAGCTGCGCCGCGGCGGCAGAATTTACTATATCAGTAACCGCGTGAGCGCTTTGGAGCCGCTGGCTGCCAAGCTGCGCCGTCTGGTACCGGGCATCAGCATTAAAATTGCCCACGGGCAGATGAATGAGGACGCATTAGAGGATGCCATGATTACCTTCTATGAGGGCGGCTGCGACGTGCTTTTGTGTACGACGATTGTGGAAAACGGTCTGGACGTACCTTTGGCGAATACGATTATTATCGACGGTGCCGACAACTTCGGCCTTTCGCAGCTCTACCAGATGCGTGGCCGTGTAGGACGCAGCTCGCGTCTTGCTTATGCTTACTTTGTTTATCAGCCTAATAAGGCGCTGAGTGAAATTGCCGAAAAGCGTCTGCAGGCTATCCGTGATTTTACGGAGCTGGGCGCAGGCTTTAAGATTGCTATGCGTGATTTGGAAATCCGCGGTGCCGGCAATTTGCTGGGGCCGCAGCAGCACGGACATATTACCGGCATAGGCTTTGCCGCTTATTGCGAGATGCTGGAAAAAACCATTGAACGTCTGAAAAACGGCAAGGAGGCCGAGCCGGAGCCGGAGCCGGTTCTGGAAATTCAGGCAGAGGCCTATATTCCGGACAGCTATATTCCGGATCCGCGTTATAAAATGGAGCTGTATCGTCGCTTCAGCGAGCTGGAATATTCACAGCGGGAGGATTTTCTGGACGAAATTATCGACCGCTTCGGCAATCCGCCGCCGGAGGTGGAAATGCTCTGGCGTTTGGCAGCGCTTAAGGGCTTGTGCCGAGTGCTGAAAATCCGTGGTGTAAATGTGCATCAGGGTATTATCCGCCTGACCTTCGGCGAGAAGGCACAGGTAAACCCGGAGGCAGTTCTGAAGCTGCTGATGCAGCATCCTAAGACGATGACATTGAAAAACGGTCAGGAGCAGCAGCTGACGTACAGAATGGGTACGTCAAAGCAGGAGCCCCTGGCGTGGCTGGAGCAGACTTTGCCTGCTTTGATATTGGAAGATTGAGTTAAAGGAGGTGAAAGCAGGAGATGAGCAGTGATAAATTTTTGCGCGGCGCAATGATTCTGACATTGGCAGGACTGATGGTAAAGGTTATCGGTTCTGTGAACCGCATCCTGCTTTCACGTCTGCTGGGCGGCGAGGGTATCGGACTTTACCAGATGGCCTATCCCGTATACCTTTTGCTGCTTGCGATTTCTGCGGCCGGCATTCCGGTGGCAATATCGATTATTGTCGCAGGCTTTCTGGCGCAGAAGGACTATGCTAATGTGAGTCAGGTGTTTCGCATTTCGCTGCGCCTGATGGCCTGCGTGGGCGCTGTGCTGGCGGTTTGTCTGGTGCTGGCGGCTGGCTGGCTGGTGGATGCCGGCGTGATTACCGATGCGCGTGCCTATTATTCGCTTATAGCGCTGACACCGGCAATTTTCTTTGCTACGATTTTAGCCAGCTTCCGCGGCTATTTTCAGGGACATCAGCTGATGATACCGCCTGCGGTATCGCAGATTGTAGAGCAGTTTATCCGCGTAGTGACGATGGTGGTGCTGGCGTATGTGCTGCTGCCCTACGGTCTGGAATACGCTGCTGCCGGTGCTGCCTTCGGCGCTGTCCCGGGCAGCTTGACTGGTCTTGTGGTTATGGGCTGCTTTTATCGCTATTACCGCAAGCAATGGCAGACTGATGCAGTGAAGATGCAGGCACCTGCTGCCGAGCTTGTGCGCAGCAGAGCATTGATTAAGCGCCTGCTGCTGTTGGCTTTGCCAGTGTCCTGCGCCAATATACTCGTGCCTGTTACAAGCAGCATTGACGTATTGCTGGTGCCCGGCCGATTGATTGACAGCGGTCTTAGTGTGGAGCAGGCGACGGCGCAGTTCGGCTATCTGGCAGGCATGGCACAGCCATTGCTGTTAATGGCCACGATACCGACGATGTCGCTGGCAACAAGCCTTGTGCCTGCTGTTTCCGAAGCCTTTGCTTTGAATAAATGGCAGATTATCAAGCAAAAGGCGGCAACCGCGATGAAGCTGTGCTGCCTGATAACTGTGCCTGCTTCCGTAGGCATGTGGGTATTGGCGGAGCCTATCAGCCGTCTGCTGTACGGTACGGTGAAGGCCGGCGTTGCTATTATGCATTCGGCGCCTGCCATCTGCCTTTTAGGTCTGCAGCAGGTTACAACAGGTATGCTGCAGGGAATGGGGCACACCAATCTGCCGATGCTGAATATGCTTTTCGGTATTGCAGCCAAGCTGGTTGCTGTCTGTCAGCTGACGAATGCGGAATATGGTATTGCCGGCGCAGCATGGGCAACGAATATTAACTTTGGTGTGACGGCGCTGTTGAATATTATAGCGTTGTATAAATTAAGTATAAGATTTTCCTGGCTCAGTATTGCGAAAATCATTGCCGCAGCAGCGGTGATGGGTGCTGTTGCCGTAGAAGCGCATACATTGCTTGGCGGTGCATCGCCTGCTTTGGCAACAATCGCTGCTATGCTGGCTGCCGGGATAAGCTATATCATATTGCTGCCGCTTTTAGGCGTGCTGAACAGACAGGAGCTGCGTCAGCTGCCGGCAGTGAAACGATTTTTTAAATAATTAAGAAAGAAGGCGTATTATCATGGGAACAATTACAATTGTCGGCTTAGGGCCCGGTGCTGTGGGACATCTTTCGTTGGAAACTATGGGACTTCTGCAAAACTGCGCTCAGGTTATCCTGCGCACGGCGGTGCATCCTACCGTTGCCGAGCTGGAAAAGCAAAACGTAAAATTTACCTCATGTGACGATTTATACGAAAAGGCTGCTTCCTTTGAGGAGGTATATAACAGCGTTGTCGAGCGTGTGCTGGCAGCAGCGCACAACGGCGATGTTGTTTATGCTGTACCCGGCAGCCCGCTTGTTGCGGAAAAGACCGTTGTTTTAATGCGCACCGCTGCAAAGGCGCAGGGCATTAAGCTGGTTATTAAGCCTTCTATGAGCTTCTTGGACTTGGCTTACGTTGAGCTGGGCATCGACCCGATTGCCGGCCTGCAGATTATTGACGCGCAGGATTTTGCGGAGATTGCCAGTGCCGGACAGCATCCGCTGATGATTACTCAGGTGTACAGCCGGATGGTAGCAAGCGATTTGAAAATTGCCCTAATGGACGTACTGCCTGACGAGTATGAAATTTATTTCCTGCGTAATTTGGGCCTGCCTGATGAGGAATGCCGCCCGATTAAGCTGTACGAGCTGGACAGGCAGCCTGATATCGACCATCTTACAAGTGCTTACATTCCGCCGATGGCTGAGGGAGCAGAGGATACCGTATTTGAAAAGGTTGACGATGCGGAAGCTGTTCCCGGTATCATCACCTTTGGCGATGATGAGGACGATTTTGCCGATGAAGGCGAAGAAGAAGGCTATGCGGAGGACTTTTTGCCGGAAGCAGGCTTTGATGATTTCGACATCCAGCCATTGGCTGATGTTATGCGCACTCTGCGCGAGCCTGACGGATGCCCTTGGGACAGAGAGCAGACACATAAATCCATCCGCAGTAACATGATTGAAGAGGTTTACGAATATCTGGAGGCTGTGGACGCTGACGATGTTGACGGTATGCGTGAGGAGCTTGGCGACGTGCTCATGCAGGTTGTTTTCCATGCCCGCATGGCACAGGAGGCAGGCCGCTTTGATCTACAGGACGTTATCGACGAGGTTGTAGATAAGCTTATCCGCCGTCATCCGCATGTTTTTGGTGATACCCATGTTGAAAACAGCGATGATGTGCTGGTAAATTGGGAAGCTATCAAAAAGCAGGAAAAACAGGAGCGCAAGCATGTGTTGGACGGCGTATCCCAAGGACTGCCGGCGCTGCTGCGTGCCTATAAGCTGCAGAGCAAGGCTGCCAAGGTAGGCTTTGACTGGCAGGACAGCGAATCTGTATGGGCTAAGGTACAGGAGGAGCTTGGCGAGCTGCAGGATGCTTTGCAGGCAGGCGACAAGGCTGCTGCCGAGGGCGAGCTTGGCGATGTGCTGTTTGCCGTGGTAAATTATGCGCGTCATAACGGTATCGAGCCTGAGGTTGCTTTGGACGGCACCAATAACCGTTTCGCTTCCCGCTTCAATTACGTGGAAGAACAGGTTGAAGCCAGCGGTAAAACATGGCAGGATTTCACTTTGAACGAGCTGGATGAATTTTGGAATCAGGCTAAGGAATTGGAGCGTAAGAGCGATTTATAAGGTAAATTTGCAATAAAGTTACTAAAATAACGCTATTTTCCCCGTAATTTATAAATATTTTCGGAAAAGGCTTGCAGGAAAACGTTTGACAGTGTAGAATACTATTGCTAGTTAAATTTGAGTTACGTTACGAAGTTACGTGCTCCGCAAGCATTTGCCAAGCATTTGCAATAATAACTAAAGTCATAATTAAGGAGGAATTTTTGATGAACAAGACTGAGTTAATCGCTGCTGTTGCTGAAAAAGCCGGCTTAACCAAAAAAGACGTTGAGAAAACTATCACTGCTACCTTGGAAACCGTTAAAGAGGTAGTTGCTAAGGGTGACAAAGTACAAGTAGTAGGCTTTGGTACTTTTGAAGCACGTGCTCGTAAAGAACGTGAAGGTAAAAATCCGCAAAATGGTGAGAAGGTAGTTATTCCTGCTGCAACCATCCCTGCTTTCAAAGCCGGTAAAGCTTTCAAGGATGCTGTTAACGTAAAATAATAAGCTGTTTTAGTGCTTTAGGCCCGGCAGCTGCTGCCGGGCTTTTCTAAAGATATACTGCGGAATACTCAATGCTGGGGGGCTATGATATGGTTAGACGTCGTGTAAGACATAAATCTAAAGCTTTTAATGTCTTTATGATGCTGCTGTTTGTTGCCTGCCTGTTCGTTATCGGCAAGCAGGAGTATTCTATTTATCAGATTAAACAGGAACAGGCTGCTACACAGCAACGTATTGCTGCTTTACAAAAACAGAAGACTGAGCTGGAGGCAGAGCGTAAACGTCTGGATGACCCGCGTTATATTGAAAAGCTCGCCCGTGAGGATTACAACATGGTGGGTAAAGACGAGGTGCCGCTGTTTATAGTTGATGAGAAAAAATAAGGCAGAACAAGAAATGATAGCTTTTGTTCTGCTTTTTTTATTGACACCATGAAAAATTAAAGAGTATAATACAAGAGTATTAAGAATTTTTAAGGGGGATTTTTTTCTCGATGTCACTTGAAGTAGGTGCAATTGTAGAGGGTGAAGTTACAGGTATCACCAATTTTGGCGCATTTGTCCAACTGCCTGAGGGCAAGGTTGGCCTGATTCACATTTCTGAGGTTTCTAATGTTTATGTAAAAGACGTGCATGACTTTTTAAAGGAGCACGACAAGGTTAAGGTTAAGGTATTATCTGTAGATGATCGCGGCAAAATTGGTCTGTCTATTAAACAGCTCACACCGCCGCCTGCAAATCCGCAGCCGAGACCGCAGCGTCCGCAAAATGATAACCGCGAGCGCCGCAACAACAATGGTATGCGTCCGCAAGGCGACAATCGTGAACGCCGTGGCGGTATGCGCCCGCAAAGCGCAAGACCTATGGCGCCCGTTTCCTTTGAGGATAAATTATCCAAATTCCTGAAAGACAGCGATGACCGTATGCTGGATTTAAAACGTAATACTGAGTCCAAACGCGGTGGTCGTGGTGCCAGACGTGATAAATAAGCAAGCTGGTAATTAATGAAATGGCACTCCTGAGAGTGCCTTTTCTTTTATAGCATAGAAAAATGCGATACGACACGTTTAAACCGCTGCTGAAGGAGATATGCTATGAGGCAGATTGCGCCTGCAGTCTACAAGCTGCGCAAAATAATTAAAAATTTGCTGCGGCCGGATGCTCATTACCTGCTGGCTGTTAGCGGCGGTGCCGATTCTCTGGCTTTGGCGCATGCCTGTGCTGCTTTGGCAGCCCAGGGATGGGGAAGCTACAGTGTCTGTCACGTTGAGCACGGACTGCGCGGTGAAGAGGCTTTGCGCGACATGAAGGCTGTGCAGCGTGCATGCGAAGCATGGGGACTGCCCTGCTTTACAGAGCATGTGCAGGCTGCCTCCTATGCGGCGCAGAACCGGCTTTCTACAGAAGATGCTGCGCGCCGCCTGCGTTATGCGGCGCTTAGGCGCATAGCGGCGCAGCAGGGCGCTGTGGCGATTGTTACGGCGCATCACGAGGGTGATCAGGCGGAAACACTGCTCTTAAGGCTGCTGCGCGGCGCAGGGCTTCAAGGACTTGCCGGAATGCGGGCGCAGCAGGGCGATATCATCAGGCCGCTGCTGACGCTGCCGAAAAGCCTGCTGGAGGAATACTGCAGCGCAGAAGGCATTGAAGTATGCTATGACAGCACCAACGCTGATACGGCGTATACGCGTAATCGTGTACGTCTGGAGCTTATGCCGTATCTGGAGCGCAGCTTCAACCCCGCTGTGGTGCCGACGTTGGCGCGTACTGCCGCCTTGCTGGCGCAGGATGCGGAATGTCTGGAGCAAATGGCTGACGATGCTTACAGGCAGCTGGTGCGCAGGCAGGATGATGCTGTCAGTTTTCCGGTGACGCAGCTTACGGCGCTGCACAGTGCCGTAAGGCTGAGAGTATTGCGACGCGCGTATTTCGAACTGGGCGGCGAGGAGCTGTCCTTCGAGCGTAGTCAGGCGATTGACTCCCTGCTGCTACGACGCAGCGGCGGCAAGATCATCCAGCTGCCGCAGGGAATAAACGTAGTCTACAAAAATAAACAGCTTATTTTTACTAAAAAATATAAAGTGTAAGGAGAATGGAAAAATGCATGACGATATTAAGACAGTTTTGCTGACCAAAGAAGAAATTGATGCCCGCGTACAGGAAATGGGTAAGCAGATTGCAGCTGATTATGCAGACAAGGATTTGGTTGTCATTGTGCTGCTGAAGGGTGCTGCCTGGTTCGCTACTGACCTGACCCGCGCTATTGATATGCCGCTGCGCGTAGACTTCATGGTTGCTTCTTCCTATGGCAACGGAACCAGCACCAGCGGCAGTGTGAAGGTTAAGCTGGATGTCAGCGAGGACATCAAGGGCAAGGACGTGTTGGTAATCGATGATATCATTGACAGCGGCGTTACCTTCGCTTCTATTACCGACATGCTGCGTCACTACAAGCCCGCAACTCTGAAAACCGCTGCTCTGTGCGACAAGGCCGAGCGCCGTGTAAACGGTCTGGAGGCTGATTATGTAGGTTTTAAAATTCCTGACGAATTCGTTGTAGGCTACGGTCTGGACTATGCAGGTGATTACCGCAATCTGCCGTTTATCGGTATCCTGAAGCCTGCTGTATACGCACGCAAATAAAATCCTACAAATTGCATAAAACAGTTGCTAGTTTTTCCTATCTATAATATAATAAAATATTATGAGCTAAGTGGAAGGAGGCTACGTGCTTGAATAAATTTTTTAAGAACGTACTTTTTTATCTGCTGATTATCATGGTAATTATCTGGATGTTTGACCTTTACGGTGAAAAGAATTCTAAGCCTGCCGATATAAGCTATACCAGCTTTATGCAGCATGTACAGCAGGACGAAATCAAACAGGTAACTATTGTTGATAATGTTATCAGCGGTAAATTAAAGGATGGCAAGGAATTTTCTACCGTTGCGCCTAATGACAGCAAGCTGGTAGAAAAGCTGGAAGCAAAGAAAGTAGACATTAAGGCAGAGCTGCCGCCGCAGCCACCTTGGTGGATGAGCATTCTCAGCTCTATTTTGCCGATGCTGATTATTGTAGGCCTGTGGTTCATGCTGATGAATCAGGGCGGTGCCGGTGGCGGCAAGGTGATGAACTTTGGCAAGAGCCGTGCGCGTCGCTACGATGAGGAAAAACTGAAGATAACCTTTAAGGATGTTGCCGGTGCTGATGAAGCCAAGCAGGAGCTGGAAGAGGTTGTTGAATTCCTGAAGCATCCGCAGAAGTATAATGACTTGGGAGCTAAGATTCCTAAAGGTGTTTTGCTCTATGGCCCTCCGGGTACAGGCAAAACCTTGTTGGCGAAGGCAGTTGCCGGTGAAGCGGGAGTTCCGTTCTTCAGTATTTCCGGTTCTGACTTCGTAGAAATGTTTGTCGGTGTCGGCGCATCTCGTGTACGCGATTTGTTCGACCAGGCAAAGAAAAGTGCACCATGCATCGTGTTTATCGATGAGATTGATGCCGTAGGCCGTCAGCGCGGCGCCGGTCTTGGCGGTGGCCATGACGAGCGCGAGCAGACTCTGAACCAATTATTGGTTGAGATGGACGGTTTCAGTGCTAACGAAGGCATCATTATGATTGCCGCAACCAACCGTCCGGATATTCTGGACCCGGCGCTGCTGCGTCCCGGCCGTTTTGACCGCCAGATTGTAGTAGACCGTCCTGATATCAAGGGACGTACCGAAATCCTGAAGGTACATGTTAAGGGCAAACCTATTGGACAGGATGTAAATCTGGACGTAATCGCTCAGCGTACTCCCGGCTTTACCGGTGCTGATTTATCCAACCTTGTTAATGAAGCAGCGCTGCTGACTGCCCGCAAGGACAAGAAGGCTATCAATATGCCGGAAATGGAAGAGGCTGCCGAGCGTGTTATCATGGGACCGGAGCGCAAGAGCCGTGTCATCAGTGATAAGGAAAAACGCCTGACTGCTTACCATGAAGGCGGTCATACTATCGTCGGTATGCTGCTTGAGCACACTGACCCTGTACATAAGGTTACCATCATTCCGCGTGGCCGTGCGGGTGGTTATACCCTGAGCCTGCCTAAGGAAGATAAGTATTATGCAACCCGCAGCGAAATGCTCGATGAGCTGAAAGTGCTGCTGGGTGGCCGTGTTGCCGAAGCTCTGGTGCTGAAGGAAATTTCCAGCGGCGCCAGCAATGATCTGCAGCGTGCAACGCAACTGGCTCGCCAGATGATTTGCGAATACGGCATGAGCGAAAACATCGGACCTGTAACCTTTGGTCATCGTCAGGATCAGGTATTCCTGGGACGTGATATTGCCCGCGACAAGGATTACAGTGAAGAAGTGGCAGCCGAAATTGATAAAGAGGTACGCTCCTTTATGGAAGATGCCTATGCTGCTACTGAAAAGCTGCTGTCCGACAACATCGACAAGCTGCATGTGATTGCTAAAGCTCTGATGGAGAAGGAAACTCTGGAAGAGGAAGAAATCAACCAGCTGGTAAAATACGGTCATATCCTTACCGCAGAAGAAAAGCTGCAATTAGTACAGCAATCTGTTGTGGATGAGGAAGCAACTGCTGCTCCCGTTGCCGAAGCTGACGCAAAGGCTGAAGCGCCTGCCGCCGAAGCAGATGCACCGAAATCCGCTGCGAATGCAGACGAAGAAGCACCCAAAGAATAAAAGCAAAAAATTAAGAGGCTGGGTTTTATCCCAGTCTCTTTTTTGCGTTCGCATATATAATTTCCTTTCGCACGTTCCACACACTATAAGCCGCGCCGGACAGGAACGGATGCTGGCTACAGTCGAGAGTCTTTGTTCGCACAGCCTGCGCTGTTTTGGGAACTTCTCCTT
>ULUA01043688.1_pt1 | contig 10013 bp, 7 predicted proteins | sample 1958081 | NCBI WGS metagenome assembly ULUA01 (sample SAMEA4835748, study PRJEB28245) | human gut metagenome | biome: gut microbiome; material: fecal sample | place: Denmark | collected 2008
CTACAGCTGTAGGAACCTGCCACATGCTTCCGTATTGCCATTTAAATGTATAGGGGAGCATCAGGTCACGTTTTCCGACACCCTGGAAGAATATTCCTAAATCAAAGCCCTTCCAGTCCGCCGAGATATTGAATCCGTAACGGTAACGCGCCTTGTTGTTACCGATAATCTTCATGTCACCCGGCTTGTCAACCGTATTCTCTCCATAATCCACGACACCGTTGCCGTCAATATCCATAAATCTGATATCACCGGGCACTTTGCTGATTCCGCCGTCCAGTTTGGACTGGTCAGGAGCCGAAGCTATCTCATCGGCAGACTGGAACAGGCTGGATTCATATCCCCAGATGTCACCGACTATCTGTCCTTCATAATATGGAGAAGACAATGACTTGGTCGGATTGTCATATTTGGTGATTTCCGCCCGGGTGTCAGAAAGATTGAATCCCACACTGTAATGCAATCCGTTGTCCAGCTGGTCATTCCAGGTTAATGCCAGTTCCCAACCGCGTGTTACCATATCGGCGGCATTCTCCAAGGGCTCACTCATACCTAGGATATTAGGCAATATTCTACCCGGTCCCAACATATCGGTCGTTTTACGCTGATAATAGTCGAATGTACCCTTCAAATGGTTCTGCAGAATGACAAAGTCAAGTCCCAAGTCCCACTGGGTAACCTTTTCCCAGGTAACGGTATTGCTTACAAGACCACCGGGCAATACATATTGGGGCTGTTTTCCCCCCATGATATATCCCAAGGTACCTGTTCCATAATTGGACAGATAAGCGTACCACCCATTATCCAAAGCCTGGTTTGCCAGACTACCGTAAGAGGCTCTTATCTTCAATTCATCAAAAAATCCGTTAGTGGCTTGTTTGAACCAGCTTTCTTCCGATAATTTCCAGCCCAAAGAGAAGGAAGGACTAAATACGGAACGGTCATCTTTCGGGAATTTGGACGACAAGTCATAACGGCCGTTCACCTCCAACAGATAACGGTCCGCAAAACTGTAGTTTACACGGAAGAAACCGCTTCTTGTGGCCCAGCTGTCATCCGAGTTGCCCACATATTTCTCTCCAGTAGCGGCGTCCATTGAGGGAAGGTCATTGGAGATAAGCTCATCCCGGCTTGCCGAGAAGCCACGGGTATGCTTGGTTTCCTGATTGTAACCGGCCATTACTTTAAAATAATGTTTGCCCAAAGTTAGTTCATAGTCACCGAACAGGTTGAAAGCGTTGTATGTGTCATTGGCCTGGCTTTCTGACACGCCGCTTGGCCTGGAGTGTTGGAAAACCTGTAAGAATTTGCCATCTATACCGTATTCGTTGAATGTTTTTCTGTGTACCTTGCCATGTTCCGCATAATAGTTGAATGTATAGTCCATGTTGATTGTCAGTCCTTTCAATGGGGTAAGTTTCAAGGCAAGGGTGTTCCAGAAGTCATTCTTCGTGGTCTTACGTGAACCCATCTCATCCAAAACTGCGGCAAAGTTGGTGTAATTACCTTGACCTGACCAGTTACCATCAGGATGTTTTACAGGCATGAGAGGTTGTGTGTCGTTACCGATCCATGACTCTCCGTGCACGGCATCCTGGGCAAGTCCGTCCAGTTCGGTACGGATATAGCTTGTCTTCATGGATACGTGCATCCAGTTGTTGATGTCATAATTGATATTGTTCACCATATTGAACTTACGGAAGCCCTCATCCCCGTAACGCATCAGTGATCCCTGGTCCATATAACCCACCGAGGTATAATAAGTGGCCTTGTCGCTACCACCGTTAATATTTACATTATATTTTTGGACAGGGTAAGTTTTCTTATACATCTCTTTCATCCAATCCGTATTTCCGCAATAGGCATATTTGCCGGCCTGACAGTTTCCGTACTGCCAGCTGCTGGGGTCCTTTGCCACAAAGACCGGAAGGTTGTTGACCGGATCATAGAAATAAGCCTCTATATGCTCCATTTCCTCCTGACTGAGCAGGTCACGGCCGCTGGTCGTATTGTTTGCGGCGTTCATCCAGTGCGCATATTCCATGGAATTCATATATTCCGGACGGGTTGTCGGGCTGTTGAATGAGACAGATGCATCGAATGACACTTGTGTAGGCATATTCTTGCGGCCGCTCTTGGTTGTGATAAGGATAACACCATAAGCGGCACGGGCTCCATAGATAGAGGCAGAAGCTGCATCCTTCAATACGGATACGCTTGCCACATCTTGCGGATTGATCAGGTTCGGGTCCATCTGTACTCCGTCAACCAAAACCAGCGGGCTACCACCGTTGATGGACGTTTCACCGCGGACATTGAAGCTTGAGCCTTTTCCCGGCTGTCCGCTGGTGGTGATGTTCAAGTTAGGGATTGTTCCTTGCAAACCTTGTCCCAGATTGACGATGGGACGGTCTGCCAGCACTTTGTCATCGACGGCAGAAACCGCACCGGTCAGATTGGCTTTCTTGACAGTCGCATAACCTACAACAACAACCTCGTCCAAGGTCTTGCTGTCTTCTTTCAGTGCTATTTTCAAGGGCTTGCCCTCCCATATGATTTCAGAGTTCATATAACCCACATATGAAACGACAATGACATCACCCTTCTTTACGTTTGGAATACTGAAATCTCCGTCCAGTCCCGTTATTGTTCCGTTCGTTGTCCCTTTGACAACAACAGACGCACCGATGACGGTTTCACCGTTCTGATCCACAACCACTCCCGTACAAGCATTGTCCTGTTGTACAGAATGCATTTCTACAGCCGCTGCATGAGGGGCGGCCTGAACATATCCGGTAGAAAAGCCGGATAAAAGTAACATAGCGCTTACTAACTTTAGTCGCTCTTTTTTCATAGCTTTAATATTTGAAGATGTGTTTTATGAAAATTTATCTGTGATTTCTATTTCGGTTTTAAGCAGTTTTTCTAATTATGATTTTTTCAATTAACAAGTTAATAAATTCGCTCTTTTTTAAAGGTTATTTTATTTTTCAACGCAAATATATAAATATAAATTAAAACACAATCCAATATTTATAATTTTTTTGATGAAAAAATACCGTTTACGTAAACGGTGAAAGAAGTTCCGATATCTGTAACTTCAAAATAAAATTTATCTGGTAGTATAACCATGGTTGTATTTGATAGTAATTGTATAGAGGAGCTTGTAATGCCGTTCTTTTTACTGATATACATCCTCGGAGCTTAGGTTTAGGGATTAAAATGTCTACTGTATTACGAAGCATACCAAGATGTCTGACTGGCTGTGTAATATGGATTCTACGTGAACGAAGATCAAGGATATTATTCCATAATACGTATATTAAAACAGATCTCGTAATTGGGGCATTATTAGATTACAAATCTGTGATGTAATTAAATCAACGTCCTCACCTTTCGTTCTTAATTTTACTAACCCTTTATAAAAAACAAAAAAAGGAAGCATTTAACTAATTGATTCTTTAACATTTCATTTTTTATTGTTATTTTTAAGGCAGATAATCTAATTAAAAACTCATGGGAACATTAGGATGTATCAACGACATGCTGCAACGCGATAAAGAAAATCGAGAGTTGCGCAAACGGAATCGGGAGAGGCTAACAGACACCTACCACCGGTTATTGGATACAGGAAAAGAGACTGACCTCTCTCAGATGACGGTGGAAAAAATGGAAGATATCCGCCAGAAAACTTTGGAAAAAGAAGAGCTGGATAAGGTTGCCTATTTTAAGACAATGCTTTATTTAGCTTTAGGAATGGTATTGATTCTTCTCTTGGTATGGTTGCTTGTGGGGTGTAGCGGTAAACCGTCCAGCAACAATCAGCCTGCGGTAAAGAGTGATTCAGCTTCGATTACACAAGGCGCTCAAACAATCTCCGTTCATACCCAAGACACGATCTGCCATCTTCCTGTAGCTACTCAGAGTGTAAAGGATTCTGTGTTTACAGAGCAAGAACTGCAAAAGATACAGAATGAACTGCGAAAACGATATGCGCGTTCAGAAATAGAGGGCACTCGATTAGACGGCAATATATCTGGATCGGGCATAAAAGGTAATCATCTTGTTGTAAATTTATGTCTAAACTCTCCGGAAGCCAGAGCCGTTTTCCGTAAGAAGGTCATGGACTCACCCGCTATCCGTTTTGAAGGACCCATAGAACCAACACCCAACAATCAACGATACACTTCCGACACTTTGGGCATCCATTTATATCCTGAATTCTCTGCATACCCATACACGGCTCATACCGCCACTTTTGTTTTATTCAACCAGAGCGAGCACGAGATAGGGTGTGGAGACCCATACCGGATTACTTATGAAAACCAGCATGGAGTCTGGCGAACTCTTCCCATAAATACAAACTTCCACTGCGTTGGCTATATCATCAAACCTGGAAAACAATTTCTGTTTAAAGCTCACTTAAACCCGAATGTCCTGCCCAACCGACCGGGCAGATACAGGTTCTTCTATGAGGTGGAATTAACCGATAAAAAACAGAAAATTATGCTCATGACCGAATTCCGGCTGGCAGACATCAAAGAAGCTGTTCGTGATTCTTCCGATGTAATCAGCGTGAATATGTAAATTATCCCAAAAAAGTTGATATAAAGCTTCTTACGAATATTGTATGTTTTCGAAATACCTTTGTTTTCACAAATTGTTTTGCCTATGAGAAGCTGTATTGTATTCTTGATAGCCATTTGCCTTCTTTCAACCGGTTGCATCAAACGGCGACAGAAAACGGAAACGAAAGAATATTCTACCCTCCCAATGGACACTTCCCTTGTAGTGGTGGATTCAACCATATTGTTATATTCCAATGTGAAGACTTCCGGCAAAGAAATCCATGCCATATTAAAAGAACGGCCTGAATATCCGGGCGGTATGGATGAAGTTGTAAAATACATACAGACCCACATTCAATATCCTTTAACTGCCATCAGCAAGCGAATACAAGGAAGAGTTTGGATAGAGAGTGTAATTGACCGAAACGGAAAGGTGATACAGCCTAAAATAGCATATAGCGTCCATCCCCTGTTAGACCAGGAAGCCCTCCGCATTATAAGAATGATGCCAGACTGGAAGCCGGGGAAACTGAACGGAGAGACCGTGAAAGTAAAATACGTTTTTCCTGTAACCTTCCGTCTTGAAGATCATATGGTCCTTGTTGATGAGGGTCCCAAGCGTAATCCGAATGATACGGGAGCTGTAGAAATTGAGTATATTCCTCCCGTAAATTTCGATTCAGTTATCAAGAAATCACCCTCAGTGAAATGGGGATTATTAGTGGATGATACAGAAGGAGTGATCAAGATTCATTTGGACGATTGGACGCATAAAGAAATCAAGAGCAAAAGTAAAGACGTTAGAATCATTTCAAGCTCCTTGTCAAACGATAAGGTCTATGTATCCATTTTCAGTACAAGCCATTATCTTACGTATAAAGGTGAATACATTTTTTATCGGGAGGATAAGCAAAAAAGATTACATGAAATATACTGTAAAAACATAGACAAAGAGTCTGTGGCCCTTCAGGTGGAAAGAGGGAAGGAAGCCGAAATCGGGATTGATTTACCGAAGAATGCTCAACCGGGTGATTACCTCTTGAAAATTAGAGTTTATGATGAAAACGAAACTTGCTTTTACAACATATATCAATGGTTTGAAGCCTACACTTCACAGCAGGTTTCAACCAGAGAAAGACCTATTCCTGTAGGACCTGCCAATTGCAAGAAGGTTTTCCCTGACGAAGAAGGTGTGTTTGATGTCGTGCAGCATATGCCCGAGTTTCCGGGTGGTATGCTCAAATTGATGGAATTTATCAGACAAAACATACAATACCCTCAGGCTGCCAAGCAAAACAAACTGGAAGGCACAGTTATCATGCAGGTGGTTATCGACAAAGATGGAACGGTGACCCAGCCTCGAATTCTTTGCAGTGTCAACCCCGTTTTAAGTGCGGATGCTGCATTATGTGAAGAGGCACTTCGCATTGTTTCGATTATGCCCAAGTGGGAACCGGGTCATCAACATGGAGTGAACCTCAAAGTGAAGTATACATTCCCTATCAAATTTGAAATACCGGTTAATTAACTGTCTGAAGAAGGTAATTGTAAACAGATTTAAATATAAACAAAAATATAAAGAATTCTGATATTGAATTTAAAAAAACTGTCATCATGAAAAACTTTTTACTATTTGCTACCGGAATAAGTTTCTGTATCTTTATCAGTTGCCAACAGACTTCATCCCACAAACCTTTTGTAGAATTATCTTCATTGGAACTTTCGGAAGAAGAGATGCCTATGGTATCCATCAGTAATGACTTTGCTTGCAGTTTTTTTCAAAAGATAAATGAACAGGAGAAAGGACAAAGTTTTTTCATTTCTCCTCTGAGTGCCCAATTCAATTTAGGGATGGTTGCCAACGGAGCCTCAGGAGAGACTTTACAAGAAATAGAATCTGTACTTTCTGCATCTGGAAGCAAGCTTCAATCTATCAATAGCTACTTTTTAAAACTGATGAACAATCTACCTCAATTAGATTCTACGACTATCTTCCAATCAGCCAATTCCATTTGGATTCATGACAAGTCACCTATAAAGGCTACCTTTCAACAAATTAACCAGAAGTATTTTCTTGCAGAAACACAGAATCTGGACTTTTCAGATCCTAAATCAACCGATATTATAAACCAATGGACAAAAGAACAAACTCAAGGACGTATCTCTAAAATCTTGGATCAAACTATGGGTAATTGTATTCTCATCAATACGTTGTTCTTCAAAGGTGGATGGATTTTCCCTTTTGATCCGGCTGAAACCCGGCAGGAAAACTTTTATCCTGTGGGTGGAAAGAAGCATCCGGTCAGCATGATGCACCTGTCTGATCAATGGTTTGCTTTTCATAAAGCGGAATTGTTTGAAATGGCTACCCTCCCTTACGGAAACGATTCGTATGCCATGACAGTGATTCTTCCCAAGAAAGGTGTATCCATTGACTCCTGCATAGCCACATTTAGTGAAGCCAAGTGGAAAGCATGGCTGTCCGCATCAGATAGTATAAGTTGTATGCTGGACCTCAAATTACCTTCTATCAAGTTGGATTACAAATCCAACATCATTCCTACCTTCCAGAAAATGGGCATCCATGATGCTTTTAATGCAAATTGTGCAGACTTTTCACGTATGACAGATATGTCTGCCTATATTTCTGAAATCGAACAATTTACCCGATTGGAAGTAACGGAAACAGGCACAGTTGCAGCAGCAGCGACTATTACAAATGTTGTTTTTGAATCAGAAATAGTGCCAGAGATTACACCTTATCCATTCCATGTCAATCGTCCATTCTTGTTAGTTATCCATGAAAATAAAACAGGTTTAATTTTGTTTATGGGAAAGATGATGGATATTCTGTAATCTGAAACACAGAGCATTACAAGGGAGAAAAATAACTTTAGCAAGCAGAAAACTTATCTATAGTATCCGTATTGTATAATCCTCAATATTAGAACGTGCCATGAAGATACCTATATTTTTCAAAAGTATGATGACAGCCATTCTTTTCTTTCTTATTCCTTGGGAAGGGAAGGCTACCGGTCTATCCGGTGATGTCATTTATCTGCAGGGAGAAGAATGGGTGTTATTGGACAAGCCCATCAACCGGGATTCTATCCTGTTTCATCGGTTGATGGAATTTTTGCCGGACAACCATTGCATTACTACCGCCAATTGGGAAGGCTATACCGCCTATTGGGAAGTGCAGCAATCTCATCTGTATCTGCATCATTTGGAAGTCTGTGTCTATGATAAACAGAAGAAAGAAGAGTATTCCCTCACTTATCAGCCAGACCAATTGAAAAAAGTGTTTCAACCTTATTACCAAAACGGGAAAATCTGTGCCCGCTGGTTCAACGGAGAACTTCGTGCCGGGAAAGGTGAGCTGGTGCGTTATGTACACAGCGGCTTCGACCGCAATCTAGAGACGGAACAAGTGATGGTGCTTCAACACGGTCGTATAGAAAGCTGCCAGACTTACCATAATACCCTACGGGCTGGCATGAAAATACAGCATGCTCAGGATGAAATTATCCGGCGTTTTCCTTGGCATCGCTTTCCGGAATACAAAGGGAAACGCATGACCTTTTGGGTAAATAATATGCAATGCAATTCGGATGGTCATCTGGTGGATTTGGATGTAGTGATTATGTCCGTTCGTCCAAAACGGGAAAACATTGATGACAAGAATCATCCTTTGGCAAAAGCATTTAAAGAAGTACTGAAGAGCATTTATCCTTGGGAGGTGTTGTTTATCAACGGAAAGTACACGATTGAATTTAAGGATTTTGTACTTACCATTTGGGAAGACAAGCTAAAGTCCACTCAAGCAAATGATACTACGGAATACACCCTCATAGGCAAAGTCTATCAATGTTTTTATTGAAGGAATCCGAAAATAGAGCGAAAAACAACTTTCCCAATTGAGGTGGTAGCGGGACTTGAACCCACATGATAGGATTGATGTAGATTGTCAGGTTTTATTTTCAACCTATCTAACACTTAGCAAGGATTTTCACCTTACGAGTAACCACACTCAATTAGCGTCTACTAATTCAGCCATACCACCAAATTTGCGTGTCTTTCCACGCTGCCAGATTGTACAGTACCAACTAAATGCAAGGAATCGAACCTTGTCGCCACTTACCACAACCTCAATCACCGAGCTGAGCTGAACGGCATTCGCGGAAGATAAAGGATTTGAACCTCTGAATCCTTTCGGATTGCCTGTTTAGCAAACAGGTGCAATAAGCCACTCTGCCAATCTTCCATAAAAGTTAATTGAAGGAAGCAAGATTTGAACTTGCAATCGGATGATATTCTACGCTGCCAGACTGTTTACGTCCATCCTTCTTCACCGCTGACAGGCGGCTACTTAACAATTCCGTTTCTGTCATTCCTTCAATTTCGCCATTTTCTCTTATTTGTGCCTCAAAAATACAATAATTTATTTGTTTTTCAAATAAAATAGGGCAAAAATTACTGTTTTAATGTAAATCGCCCCACAATCTTTTTGCAAGTTCATAATTCTTCTGCGCCTCATTCATAGCTTTCTTAGCATAAGTGAGAGTGTACGCATGTTCACGAGGATATTTGCCGGACTTAACACCTTCATGGTATTCTTTAGCTTGTTCCAGCTTATGTTCGTAGAAATCAATACTTTCAGGCATTGATAAATTAATTGTGTTTGCACGTTTATCCCAATACTCAGCTTTGCTTTCGTGTTCAGTAGCCTTGCCGCTGAATGCAACTGCTTTGCCTGTATTGTTCCAAGCGTCCTCTATTGCTTTCCTGTGCCGTCTTTCGCTGTGGTGTCCCACCTTGATAGGTTCACCAAGTGAAAGGAAATCTCTATCCTTATTAGATTTGTCAAAGTATTCTTTGCTTTTACGTTCTGCCGATTCAGCCCATGCCCTTCTACGTTCAGCTCTTTGCTTCGCCCATTCCTGTACATTAAATCCGTCAGCCCGAACGATGGAGTAATAATAGAAACCATCTTTCTCGAAAATTAAATTAAAAACGATGCTTTCATTTTCTTTGCCGTACTTGGTTGTAACCTCAATAACTTCTCCTTTTTCGTGCTTTTCATCGCACTTTGCCAAAAATACATTTGGACAGAATTTGTGATAAGTGTTCATTGCTCTTATTGTTTATAAATTTCTATACTTTGCCATTCTTTTGACATTCAGTTCCCAATCTGTTTTCACGTAATTCTCAACATCTTCTAAACTTCCAATCTTTTCGGGTATTGAGGAACCGCACATATAATATCCGAAACAACCATCTTTCTTATAGATGTATCCGTATGTTGTCCCTGATGGAGATTTGCAAATAGCTATTTTTTCTTTCATTGCTCTATGATTTATCCGTTATACATTGCAGATATCTCTTCTGCTTTCAATTCTTTGGCAAGCTCTCCATTCTTGTAGAAGCGTACAGCAACAACTCTCA
>ULUA01050769.1_pt1 | contig 10006 bp, 10 predicted proteins | sample 1958081 | NCBI WGS metagenome assembly ULUA01 (sample SAMEA4835748, study PRJEB28245) | human gut metagenome | biome: gut microbiome; material: fecal sample | place: Denmark | collected 2008
CAATATTTTTCAAATCCGAAGAAATTTCTAGTATCTTAAATAAATGCTCTTTTTCTTCACCTAAAATGTTTAGCCATTCATAAAATAATTCACATAGAATTTGAATTTTTGAGTTAAAAATATTCTTACCATTCTCAGTCATATCAACATAAATTTCTCTTCTATTGGTCGGATTTATTTCACGAGTGATCAAATTGTTATCTTCCAATATTTTTAAATGACTTGTTACAGTAGGACGAGCAACATTAATAGACTCACTTATTTCAGATGGTTTAGCTTTTTCATGAGACATGAGATAAAGCATTATTCTATTAGGAATTGAAGCAATATCTATAAAAGGATTTAACTCCCCTTGTGTATATATTTTTTCAATTAATGATAGCAAAGTTATAACTGAATAATTATCCATAATACCCCTCACTAATTTAAGTTTAACATAATTACTTTTTTCTGAAAAGATTTCTTAATTCCATTGTCTAAAAACAACTTCTTTAACGTTTTCAGTATCTTTTGTAAAATAATCTTTTTTTCCTTTTGAAGTTGTGAAATTATTTTTTTCATCGATATATATTTTTGAATTAAACCATTCAGTATCTTTTAAAATAGTCAAATTATTCGAAGCAGCAACACCAACTTCTTCACCATTAGTTGAAACAATAATATTTCCATTTAATGGCTTTTCTTCCGAATCCATTCCATAAGAAGTAGCATAAACTTTATCAGTAAATTTAGATATATTAGAGACAAAAGTTTGTGTTGGAAAAACATTTAAATAATTAGATGTATATTCAGGATTACCTGCCGAGCATGAAACAACACACATCTTTGGTTGAATAAGATTTAAAAAATCCATAGTAGATGAAGTTTTAGAGCCATGATGAGCAGCTTTATATAGATCTACCGTTGGGAAATCTTTGTCAGAATAATATTCAGTGAATTTCTTTTCTCCATTTCCTTCCAAATCACCCGTAAGTAAAAAATAGTGATCATTATACTTAAATCTTGTAATGACAGAATTATTATTTTCATCACTTTTATCAGTGTTCCAATAGTAATAATTCCATAGTATTTCCATGGAAATATTATCTGTTAAATTATAAACTCTTTTAGCTCCATTTTTTTCATCAAAACAATCAGAAGCTAAATAATGATTAGCTCCACTATTATCTCTAGCAGTTTTATAAGAATTATATGTCGCTGTTGTTTTACTAGAAATTGAATCTATAACATTATCTACTTTATATGAAGCGAAAATTCCTGGTTCTTTATTAGTGCCAGCAAAACCTTCTATATGATCAGAATCACCATGAGTTACAATGTTTATTATCCGCAATATAATTATTCATATAAGCTTTAATAGTACTTGTATCAGAAACTCCAGCATCGATTAAAATATCATTATCACCAGCTTTAATATAAATGGCATCTCCATTTTTATTATTTCCTAATTGCATAAAATGAATTTGAAAATCATCATATACTACACCTTCTGTAGCATTTGAATTACTTGATGAAGAAGATGAACTCGAAGAATTTCTATCAGGATCAAAAATACCTGTTTTGTTATAATAAGAATATCCAAAGTAAGCACCTACAGCTAAAATCAAAATAACAGCTAAAATTATGAGAAATATTCTTAAGCCTTTATTCTTTTTTACTGCTTTTTTAACTTTTTTCTCAACAGTTTTTTTCATAGCTTCATCAACTACTTCGCCATTATTTTTATCAGCCAAACTCTTGGCATAAGTTAAAGCCTCAAGATAAGTATCAAAAACTTTAATCGCTCTTTTTCCACCTTGTTTTTTTACACCATACTTACCATCTTTAGTTTTATAAACAATATATTTCATATATTTACTCCTAATTACTAATTAATTTTACTACACATCCAACTATTTTTCGATACCAGTAATTCAAATTATCGTTACGCTAGTTTTTTCAAATTAAAAATACTATAATTTCTATTGCGTAGAATCGAGGAAAGAAAATGAATAAGAAATCTAGTGGATTGATATTATCACCAGCAATATATTCAAGATTTGAACAAGAATATCGTTCAAATTTAACAAACACAATATTAAGACATTCTCTAGTTTTACATTCAATCGATGATATAGCCCGTAGTGCAGATAGTCCCGAAACTTCAAATGCAATTTATTCTATAGAATTAAAAACTATGAAAGCACAAAATCAACGATCATCTGGGCGCTGTTGGATTTTTTCCGCAACAAATCTTTTAAGAGAAATAATAGGTAAGAAATTAGATGTTGATCAATTTGAATTATCACAAAACTTTATTGCTTTTTATGACAAATTGGAAAAATATAATTTCTTATTGACTGAACTAGAAAAAAACATCGATGAAAAACATGATGAAAGATTAAATCAAAAACTATTATCCGATGGTGTTGGCGATGGCGGACAATGGGGGATGTTTGTAGCCATAGTAAAAAAATACGGACTATGCCCTAAATCATTATTTGATGACACTATGACTTCTGGATCAACTTTAAGTTTAAATAAGCTAATAAATTCTAGTGCTCGTTATTATGCCGCTCAAATTCATAAATTACATGAAATCGGAAAAGACGAAGAAATAAAAGCACTTCATGAAAATTACGTCGAAAAAGTTTATAATCTTCTCTGTTCAACTTTTGGAGTTCCTCCTTCAACATTCAATTTTGAATATAAAGATAATGACAACATTTATCACTATGAAAAAAATATAACTCCTATCGAATTTTTTAACAAATACATCGGTAATGATATCGATGATTATATAAGCATTATCAATGCTCCAACTAAAGATAAAGAATATGGAAATATATATACTATCGACCATCTAGGAAATGTTATTGAAGCTCCTTCAATTAGACACTTAAATTTACCTTTAAAAAGAATAGAAAATTTAATTATTCAAACACTAAAAGATGGAGAACCTGTTTGGTTTGGAAGTGATGTAAGTTACTATAAAGATAGAAACAAAGGCATATGGGATGACAATCTATTTGATTATTACTCTGCATTCGGTATGGACTTTTCCTTCAATAAAAAAGATATGCTCGATTTCTATCAATCTTCCATGAACCATGCTATGCTTATTACTGGCGTAACACTAGATGAAAATGAAAAACCTTTAAAATGGAAAATTGAAAATTCCTGGGGTACAGAATTAGGAAAAGAAGGATATTTTCTTCAAAGTGAATCATGGTTTGAAAAATTCTTCTATCAAGCCGTGATCAAGAAAAAATATTTAAACGAAGAAGAAAAAGAAAATTTAAAGAAAGAACCAATACATCTCCCTTTATGGGATCCATTTGGTACATTGGCAGATTAATATGGAAAATATAGATATAATACAGCAAATTAAAGATACACTCGATAAAATTAGACCTTTCATTGTTCGCGATGGAGGAGATATAGAATTCAGTCGATTCGATGAAAAATCTGGAATAGTTTATATAAAATTTTTAGGAGCTTGCGTTGGATGTGGAATGATTGATGATACTCTATCATTAGGAATTTCAACAATTCTTCAAGAAGAAGTTCCTGGAGTCACAAAAGTTGAAATCGATCCTGATTCAATTCCACCTGCTATCAATGATTTTAATTTTGAAGATTTAAATTAATTTAAGAACTCGTATATAAATTTTCAAACCAATATACGAGTTTTTAATTACTATCTTTAATAGATTAACAATATATTAAGATATAATTATTAATACATGAGGTGAACTATGCTAAAAAAAATAAATGATATCGCCAAGCAATTAAATTTGCAAGAAGATGAATTTGAAACTTATGGTAATTATAAAGCCAAAATCTTTTCCGACAAAATTAAATCCAATGCTGATGGAAAATTAATTTTAGTTACTGCTATTACTCCAACTAAAGCAGGTGAAGGCAAAACAACCTGCTCTATTGCACTAGCTGATGGATTAAAACTATTAGGAAAAAAAGTATGCCTTGCTTTACGTGAACCTTCACTAGGTCCTGTTTTTGGAATTAAAGGTGGGGCAACAGGTGGAGGAAAAGTTACAGTAGAACCTTCTGAAGATATTAATTTACACTTCAATGGTGATATGCACGCTTTAACATCAAGCAACAACCTTATTTCTGCTATTATCGATAATCATATTTTTCAAGGAAACGAACTCAATATTGATCCTCAAAGAATTGTTTTTCCAAGAGCAATGGATATGAATGATCGCGCTTTGCGACATATCACTGTTGCAGAAGGAAAAAATAATGGTATTCCACATGAAGATTCTTTTGTAATCACAGTTGCTAGTGAATTGATGGCAATAATGTGTCTTTCCGAAAATGAAGATGACTTTGTCCAGAGGCTTAAAAGAATCATTGTCGCTTTCTCCTATGAAAATAAGCCTATTACTGTTGGAGATTTAAAAATTTCAAATGCTGTTTTAAAACTCATGAAAAATGCCCTGTACCCAAATTTAGTACAGACTTCATTTAATACTCCAGCAATTATACATGGCGGTCCCTTTGCAAATATCGCGCATGGATGCAATTCAATAATTGGAACTAAAACAGCATTAAAATTAGCCGATTATGTAGTTACTGAAGCTGGATTCGGTTCTGACTTGGGAGCTGAAAAATTTCTTGATATAAAGTGCCGGGTTGCTAATTTAAATCCTTCTGTCATAGTTCTAGTTGCAACATTAAGAGCTTTGAAATGTCATGGAGGTGCTACAGATTTAGAAGAAAAAAATATTGAAGCTTTAACCCTTGGATTTGAAAATCTTGAAGCACATATTCAAAATTTGTCAAAATTTAATAAACCTGTCGTAATTGCAATCAATCATTTTGCTTCCGATACAAAAGAAGAAATTGAGCTTTTAGAAAAATGGTGTAAAGATCATAATTATTCTTATGCTTTCACCGATGGATTCATCAATGGCGCCAAAGGAGCAAAAGATTTAGCAAATTTAGTTTTACAAATCATTGAAAAAAATGAATTAAAACCAATAAACTATACATATTCTTTAACAGACTCTATAGAAGAAAAAATAGAAAAAATTGCCAAAAATATTTATCACGCCAAAAATGTGGAATATTCAGAATTAGCAAAAAAGCAACTTGAAGAATACAAAAAATTAAATATAGATGATTATTTTGTCTGTATAGCTAAAACTCCAGCTAGCTTTTCAGACAACCCTAAATTGTTAAATGTTCCGAAAGATCATACATTGCACATAAGACAAATAAACATTGCAGCAGGAAGCAAGTTTATTATTCCTATTTCTGGCACTATATTAACAATGCCAGGGTTACCAAAAATTCCTGCTGCAGTAAAAATGGAGGAAGAAAATGGAAATTAGAGGAGTTCCAATAAAAAAAGAGTTAATAGAAAAATATAAAAACGATCCTTGCATATCCAAGTTATATTTTTATCTATTAAGAAATGATTCCAAGGAAGCTGAAAGTTATTTTAAAAGTATTATAAAAGTATTAAATACTTTAAATATTCCTTATGAAGAAGAAATAACTTTTTCTTTTAATGATGCAAAAGAAAAAATTACAAAAGCAAACCTAAATAAAAAAATAACTTCTATTGTTGTTTCTCGGCCAATATTTGATAATGAACAAGAATTATTTGATCTAATAGATTTGAAAAAAGATGTCGATATGCTTTCTACTCTAGCTGCTGGAAGACTTATGAGAGGAGATATAAGATTCCTTCCTGCAACCGCCGGATCAGTAAAAAATATTATAGAAAATTTAAATATAAATTTAACTGGTAAAAAAGCTCTAGTCATCGGTCGTTCCCCTTCAGTAGGATCTCCAATATTTTGGTACCTGCAAAAATCAAATGCAACAGTTACTTTAGCTCATAGCAAAACCAAAATTGAAGATTTAAAAAAAGCCGCTAAAGATAGCGACTTAGTTATTTTAGCAGCTGGAGTTCAACTATTAAAACCAGAAGATATTAAAGATAATGCAATAATTATAGATTGCGGATATAATCAAGATGGACAAGGAGATTTATCTTTTATACCTGAAAACGCTTCTTATACTCCTGTTCCCGGCGGAGTTGGACCAGTTACAACAATTACGCTTATAACTAATTCTTTAAACCTTTATCACTTATTTTACTAAGAGCTAAACTTTTCCTATTAATTGAAGTGATTTCTACAACTGTAGGATATATGAACGATACAGCAATAGTTTTTAATGGTATATTTATTAGCATATATAATAAAGCTATTCCAACGTTTAAAAAATAAGGCAGAGAATATAACATTGTTTTCCATAAAGATGCTATTAATCCTGATACAATTAATTCATTAGCAAATAATGAAACAAAAGCATTAAGGAAAACAATGTTTTTATTTTTTCGGTAATTATACCAAATAGCAAAAAATCCAATTCCAAATAAAGCTAAATAAATACAAATAACTATAACTTTTAAAGGAATAGATAAATAAATCTCTTTTTTCGAAATTGTTATAGTATTATAACTGACAAAAAAATAAGCAAGTAAGGAAAAAGTCAAAATAAAGAGGACCGAAAGAATAATAGGAGAAAAATATTTAGATTTTTTACTTAAATACATCACTAAACCAGGAATTACACCTAATAAAATAGCATCAAATGTAAATCCGAAAAAATAAGCTCCTACAGGAAAAAGCAATGCTCCAATTAAATCACCCAAACCGCCTATTATACCCCCATATATCGGTCCTAATAAAAACGAACCAATAACAATAGGTATTGCAGTTAAAGAAAACTTAAAAGCTGGAAAACCAGCAACTGGAATATAAAAAGATAATCTTCCAGCAGCAAATGTCAAAACCGTAAAAAGTGAGCACAAAGCTATTTTATAAATTTCATTTCTTAAAACTTTATTCATCGGTTATTATGCTCCTTTATAGTTTGGGCTATATTTCTTTCAATTTCGCGCTTTTTTATTGTTTCGCGTTTATCATGATCATTTTTACCTCTAGCTAAAGCTATAACAAGTTTGGCAAGGCCATTTTTTATATAACATTTTGTTGCAACAACAGTATATCCTTTTTTTTCAACAGCTTGAGCATAACGCAAAATTTCTAATTTATGCATCAATAATTTACGTGGTCTTAATGGATCATGATTAAAAATATTTCCTTCTTTAAATTGTGAAATATTAAAGCCATAAATATAAGCTTCGCCATTTTTAAAAGCAACATAAGATTCACTTAAAGATCCATGTCCTTGTCTTAAGCTTTTAATTTCTGTTCCTTTTAAAACCAATCCAACTTCCAAAAAATCTTGCAAAAAATATTCATAACTTGCTTTCTTATTAGAGCAAATTAAATTATCTTCTTCTTTCTTTTTTGCCATATTTTTTCACCGGCTTTCCACTTCCTTTATGGGAGTGTCCTTTTTTTCCTTTAAAAGAATTCTTATCAAATGATTTTCGACCATAATTCTTTTTATCTTTATCAAAGCTTCTTTTAGAAGTTCGATTATCTCTATCTTTATCAGAATGTGTGCCAAAACGTTTTTCTTTTGAAAAGTCAAAAGCTTTTTCAAAAAATCTATCTTTAATGGCTCTTTCCAGAGCTTCACGATTTTCATAAAAGTATGGAGTACAGCAAGTAATTTCTAATCTCTCATAATTAATTTGATAAATTACAACATCCATTTCATCGCCAATATTAAATGTCTTTTTATTCTTCAAACCTTTAGCTTGGAAAATATCATCGCGATAATCATATATATCTTCATCAATATTAGCATAAGGAATAAGAACATCTATTCCATTTTCAAGTTCAAGATACATACCATACTTTGTTAAAGAAGTAATAACGCCTTTATATTGTTGACCAATATGCTTAGACATATATTTGCATGATAATAAATCATCAACAGTTCTTTCAATTTTCTGTGCTCTTCTTTCTGTAGCTGAAAGATGATCACCAGCTATAGATAAATATTCATCAATATCTTTCGGCATTGCTTTTCCATCGATAACATATTCTTTCAATAAGCGATGGACAATTAAATCAGGATAACGACGAATAGGAGAAGTAAAATGTAAATAATCTTCTTCACTCAAACCAAAATGACCAACATTTTCTTCAGAGTATCTTGCCTTAGCTAAAGAACGTAAAAGCTGACCAGAAACAATTGCTCTCATTCTCAAATCTTCAATAGATTTAAGCCAACTACTTAAAGCGTATGGAGTTATAGTTCTAGGAAAATTATCAATTAATTTAGCTCTGACTAAAAAAGCTTTCAAATTTTCAAGTTTCATCGAAGGTGGATCTTCATGGATACGATAAAGTGTTGAAAGACCTAAGTCGGTAAATCTAGTAGCGACTGCAACATTAGCAATAATCATAAGATCTTCGATAAGTTTTTCGCCTTCTTTTTGTTCTCTTTTTTCTATATTTATAGGGTTATTATTTTCATCTAAAGTAAATTTAATTTCAGTAGAATCTAATTCCAAAGCCCCATTTCTTTCTCTCTTTTTGCGAATGAATGAAGTAGCTTCTTTCATAACAAAAAGCATATCTTTTACATCTTGAGGCAAATCAACATCTTTTCCAGAAAATAAATCATTTACCTGATTATAAGTCAATCTTGCTTTGGAACGAATAACTCCTTTAGAGAATCTTGTTTTAAAAACATTGCCATATTTATCAACGTTCATAATTACTGACATAACTAATCTGTCAACATCAGGATTTAATGAACAAATACCATTTGATAATTGAGTTGGGAGCATCGGAACTACTCTATCAGCAACATAAATCGATGTTCCTCTTTCATAAGCTGATAAATCAATAGGCGATCCTGACTTGACATAATTTGAGACATCAGCGATATGAACTCCAATTTCATAACCATTTAAAACTCTTTTAATTTCAACCGCATCATCAAAATCTAAAGCATCTTGACCATCGATAGTAACAATTAAATGATTCCTAAAATCTTCTCTGCCTTGATAATCTATTTCCGATAAAGACTGAGGTATTTTATTTGCTTCATCTATTACATCTTCTTCAAATGCTAGAGGGGCTTCTTCAGTTAAAATAATACGAGAAATATCACTTCCTACTTCAGTTTTCTTAACTAACAATTTTAATACTGTACAAAAAATTTCTGATTCATTATAATCATCAATGCTTGCGCATACCATGTCGCCATCTTCAGCATCAAAATCTAATGGATCATTAGAAAATTTTACTCTAACACCAGCTTCATCAATATCTGGAGAAGATAAATAAAATCCTTTTCTAGGTTTCTTTACTAAAGTTCCTACAATTTTAGATTTTCTAGAATAAAATCCTCCAAAATAACAGGTTTCATTATCTTTACCTAAATTAACATAGATTCTATCTCCGCCTATCAAGCCTTTCAAATATGTTCCAGACAAGCGATAATCTTTTTCAAGATGAGGAATTCTAACAAAAGCAAAATTCTTTTTTCGTAAAACAATTGTACCTAAAAATAGATCATAATCTTTTAATAAAGCATATTCCTTGCCATTAAATAAGACTACTCCTTGGTTTTCTAATTCATGAAGTTTCTTTTCAACTTCATCACTTGGCTCTTGAACTTTTTTTACTAAAGAAACAAAATCCAAATGATTATCTTTCAGTGCATTAATTATTTTTTTGCTTTCCATAAATCACCTCATTTGTGCGAAAAAAAGGGGCTTCGCCCCATTATTTTATAAATAACTAGCTAAGATAGCAACTAAGAAAAAGACAATTGCTAACCCCATAGTAATATAGGACAATATTTTATCAATTCCTCTTTCCTTAGTACGGGCGAAAATATTCATCTGGCTACCACCAGTAATAGCACCAGATGCACCTTCTGATTTGCCACCTTGGAGCAAGGTAATTATTATTAACAAAACTGATATTATCAGTAATATAATTTCTGTTGCAGTCATTTATGCCTCCAAAATTAATATAGTTCTACAGATTGTTATTATACTTCATTTCCAACCATTTTTACAAGAATTATTTCTTATTTTTATATTTCTTAT
>ULUA01029387.1_pt1 | contig 9968 bp, 6 predicted proteins | sample 1958081 | NCBI WGS metagenome assembly ULUA01 (sample SAMEA4835748, study PRJEB28245) | human gut metagenome | biome: gut microbiome; material: fecal sample | place: Denmark | collected 2008
GGAATTCTCCCGGAGCCGTTCTTTCGTATTTACGGAATCTGAACGCCGAAAGCCTGCATTTCCCGGCGAAGCTCGTCCGCGTCGCCGTGGAAGACGATGCCCGGCATACCGGTGCGTTCCGCGCCTTCGATATTCTGGGTGGCGTCGTCGATAAACAGACATTCCTGGGGGACAAGCTGGAACGTTTTGTACAGCAGACGGTAAATCTCTGCTTCCGGTTTGACCAGCTTGACATCGGCAGAAATGAGCGTCCCGTCAAAATACTGACTGCCGGGAACCCGCGGCCAGTATTCGTGCTGGCGGTAGCTGGCGTTGGACAGCAGATATACGCCGTATCCCGCCTTTTTCAGGTCGCTTACCAGCTGCTCCATACCAGCGATAGGGAGGATGGGACGATCCCACCGGTCAACCAGCAGGTGCGCCGTCTCATGGAGCCGCTGGGGAAGACGGCGGCACATGCTCTCGGCTGCTTCGGCCTCGGTCATGGAGCCGCGATCCATCTTTGCCCATTCCAGCGAGAGGTAGACGTTGTTCAGCAGCAGCTTTCTGTCCGCGCCCTGAACGCCCACGGCATCCAGAAAATAGTCCCGGTCAAAGCGCAGCAGAACGTTGCCCATGTCGAAAATAACGTTTTTGATCATCAGACGATCTTAACCTTGCCCTTGGTAGCCCGGAACACGATGACCAGCGAAACAATCGTCGTCAGGGTCAGAATGGTGGCCAGGGCTGCGGCGGTGCCGTCGCTCATGCGGACGACTTCCTGATAAATGGCAACGGCGATGGTGGATGTCTTGCCGGAATAGAGCATGATGGAGCTGCTCAGCTCGTTGATGCAGGTGATCCAGCTGAGGACCGCGCCGGACATAATGCCAGGCAGCATCATCCGCGCCGTGACCGTGAAGAAGGTCTTCATAGGCGATACGCCCAGATTGATGGACGCTTCCTCAACGAACGGGTCCATCTGATACAGGAACGCACTGCCCGACCGGACGGTGTAGGGGAGCTTCCGGATGACGTAGGAGATAATCATGATGGCGGCAGTGCCGACCAGAATCAGAGGCTTGCGGTTGAACGCCACGATCAGGCCGATACCCAGAACGGAACCGGGGATGACGTAGGGGAACATGATCAGCGTGTCGATCAGGCTGGCGATCTTGCCCTTCTTCCGGACGAGAACATAGGACACCAGAATGCCAATGAAGATGATGAACACGATGGCCACGATGGAGAACACATAGGTATTGCGGATGTTCCGGCCAAGGCGGGACATGATGGTGCGGTAGTTGTTCAGGTTGACGCCCTTGATGACGCCGGAGAAGCTCCGCTCGATGAAGGACTGGCACACCACAACGATCTGAGGCAGGAATGCAAGACACACCACAATGTAGATGGGCAGGGAAGCGAGGAAGCGCTTGAACCCGTGGAGCTTGGTCTCCTGAGGGGGACGCAGAGAACTCATGGTGTAATTCCGCTTGTCCACCACCAGTTTCTGGAAGCTCAGCATGACCAGCGAGCAGAACACGATGATGACGGACAGCGCCGAAGCCATATAGGGGTCGGTGGCACTTTCGGACATGTATTCGTTGTACACGAGAACCGGCAGCACGGTATAGCCCTCACCCAGCAGCATGGGGGTGCCGAAGTCAGCCAGACAAGTCATGAACACCATGATGCAGCCTGCCAGAATGGAGGGCAGAATAACGGGCAGCGTCACCGTCCAGATGCGCCGGATTTTGTTCATGCCCAGATTCTCGGAGGCTTCCTCTAAGGAACTGTCGATGCTGTTCATGGCGCCGGAGGTGTACAGATAAATGTAGGGGAACAGGTGCAGGGTAAACACGAAGATGATACCGCCGCGACCGTAGATCGTGGGCGCGGTCATGCCGATCTTCGCCAGCGCCCGTGCTACCAGACCGTTACGGCCCAGCAGGATGATCCAGGAATAAGCACCGATGAAGGGAGGGCTCATCAGGCTCATGATGATGAAGATGTGAAGGATCTTCTTGCCCGGAATGTTGTAGCGGGTGATCAGATAAGCGACGGGAACGCCCACCAGTGTCGTGGTAAGTACCGTGGAGAAGCACACGACCATGGAGCGAAGCAGCGTCTGATAATAGTAGGGCTTGGTGAAGAAACGCTTGAAGTTGTACAGCGTGATGCCCTCTACCTTGCTGGAAAACACGCTCTTCGTGATGATGGTGTAGAAGGGGTAGACAATGAACAGGCACATTGCCAGAATCACGAACAGCTTTGTGAAGAACCAGAAATCCGGTTTCCAGCGGGAATTAAGCCGTTTGTTCACAGGCTGAGCACCTCCTCGCTCTTGTCGTACAGACTGATGCGCATGGGGTCAAAGCTCAGGTGAACCTTCTCGCCGTCGCTGTGAATTTCGGTGGTGTCCTTGGTGTACTCGTTGACGATCAGGTTCTGGCCGTCGTTCAGCTGCACCTCGTACTCGATGAAATCGCCAAGGAAGGTGGAGAACAGGATGGTACCGGGCATACCGCTCTCGGAGAAGAAAAGCTGCTCGGGACGGGCGGAAATTTTGCCGCTTCCTGTGTAGGCGCGGGAGACGGGGACGGTGATGTCCAGCTCGCCCTTGATGCTCACGGCGGCGTTTCCGGCGTTGGGGGCGTTCACCTCGCAGTCAAGGAAGTTGCTCACGCCGATGAAGCCCGCGACAAAGGGATTCTGGGGCTTGGCGTAGATGTCACGGGGGGTGCCGATCTGCATGATGTGGCCGTCCTTCATGACGGCGATCCGGTCGGAAATGGCGAGGGCTTCCTCCTGATCGTGGGTGACGTAGATGGTGGTGATGCCCAGACGCCGCTGCAGCTTCTTGATGACGGAGCGCATCTGCACTCTCAGCTTGGCGTCCAGATTACTCAGAGGCTCGTCCATCAGCAGAACACTTGGCTCGATAACAAAAGCTCTGGCCAGAGCCACACGCTGCTGCTGACCGCCGGACAGCTCGTTGGGCTTCCGGTCTGCCAGGTGGGAGATCTGCACCAGTTCCAGCGCCTCGTCAACCTTGGGCTTGATCTCCTTGGCGGGCATCTTCCGCGCCTTGAGACCGTAGGCTACGTTCTCCCGGACGGTCAGGTGGGGGAAGATGGCGTAGTTCTGGAAGACCATGCCAATGTCGCGCTTGTGGGCGGGAACATCGTTGATCCGCTTTTCGCCAAAGTAAAAGTCACCGCCCTCGATGGAGTTGAAGCCGGCGATCATCCGCAGAAGCGTGGTTTTGCCGCAGCCGGAGGGGCCAAGAAGGGTAAAGAATTCGCCCTCCTGAATGTCCAGCGAAACGCCGTTCAGCGCGGTGAAATCGCCGTAGCGCTTTACGGCGTTCTGAATAATGACTTGATTGCTCATGTGGTGTCCTCCCGTATGTGTAGATATGTTGCGCGCGGTTCAAAAGTATGCCGGAGCATCCGGCACAGTTTTCAGCCGCAGGCGATACACCGCAAGGAGGCACCCTGGAGGGTGCCTCCCGCAGTAAAGCATAAGTTGAGAAATTAACCTGCGACCAGATCGTTGAACTGCTCCTTGATTTCATCTCTGTGGGAAGCAGCGTAGCTGAAGTCGTAGTTGCCCACGTGGCAGTCTTCCAGAGAGCACAGACCCTTGGGGGTGATGTCGGAACGGACGGGGCGGCGGGCCCAGTCGGCGTTCTGAGCGGTCTGGCACTCAGCGCTGGTAACGAAGTCGATGAACAGCTTGGCGTTCTCCTCGTTGGGGCAGTCCTTAATCAGGGCAACACCGTCGGGAACGGCGGAGTTCTGCTCAGGATACACAAAGCCGATGTCGGGATTGTCGGCGTACAGAACGGCGGACTTCTCGATGGTCACGCCCAGAGCGTACTCACCGGAAGCAACCAGCTTGTGGCAGTTGCCGGAGGAGTCCTGCAGCTTGCCGTCCAGATTGGCGATGAATCTCTTGACCAGATCCCAGCCTTCGTCGATGGTGGGCTGGCTGAACAGCATGGTGCACAGCTGGGTGTAGGCGGAGCCGGACTTGGAGGGAGAGCAGTAAGCGATCTTGCCCTTCAGGTTCTCGTTGCACAGGCCTTCCCAGGTGGTGGGGACGTCGGCCTCGTCCAGCATGGTCTTGTTGTAGATGAAGACCATGGGCAGGGGGGACTCACCGATCCAGTAGCCGTCGGCATCCTTGTAGGCATCGCCGATGAACTCGTCGTTGGCGCAGACATAGGGCTGGAAGTAGTCGTTGTAAGCGGCCAGGGTGTCGGCTCCGCCGCCCCACAGCACGTCGCCCTGGGGGTTGGCGGCCTCAGCGACGATACGCTGGCACAGCTCGCCGGTACCGGCAGCGATGACTTCCACATCGATGTTGGGGTACTTTTCCTTGAACTGGGCAACGCCCGCATTCAGAGGATCGGCATCGTGGGGAGAGTAGACGACCAGCTTGCCGGTGTACTTGGAATCGTCGGTTTTCTTTCCGCAGGCACACAGCGTGAAGACCATGCTCAGGACCAGAAGCAGTGCTAAGAACTTTTTCATTGGTTTTCCTCCAGTTAAATGTATTTCAGCGGGGTCAGCGTGTTTCGCACAGACACCCTCCTCATGAAACAAATTATAGCACTGCTTCCGTGATTTTGCAATAAAAAAATAGTTACAATCTGGAGAAATTGAGCAGGTTGAACGTACGCACCAAGCAAATGCCGGTCATGTGGGATATTCTGCGGAAAAAATACCGGGACTTTCTGTTGAAAGTCCCGGTATTATATCAATTTTTAGCCTTCCAGACTGACGTACTTCAAAGAGACCCAGCCGTCCTTGGTGCAGCCCCAGGTGGTTTCGCCCACGGTGACCTGATAGAAGATCTTGATGACCTCGTCCGTATACAGCTTGCCGACGGAATCGTAGCCCGTGCCGGGGCCGCTGCGGATGTTCAGCTCGTCGGTGGTGACGATGCCTTCCACGGTCTTGCCCACGTCGGTGCCGTCCTGATAGACATAGCCCATGGAAATCCAGCCCTTGTCGGTGCAGCCCCAGGTGGTGTCGCCGTAGGTGAACTGCTCCAGAACCTTGACCCGGTCGCCGCTGTTGTAGGAGCCGACGGATTCATAGGTGGTGCCGGGGCCGCTGCGGATGCGCAGACCGTCGGTGGTCACGATGCCCTTGGCGGACTTGGCGCCGGTGGTGCCGTCCTGATAGACGTACTTCAGGGAGATCCAGCCCTTGGAGATACGACCCCAATCGCCGCTCTTTTCCAGAATCTCCACCCGATCGCCGTATTTCAGGCTGCCGACCCGGTCGCCGTCAGTACCGGCAGAGCTGCGGATGTTCAGCTCCTGGGTGTTGACGATGCCCTTGGCCACGGTGGTGGTGCTGCCGTTGCCGGCAGTGTTGTTATTGTTGCCGGTGGTGGTCGTCGTAGTGTTGCCGCCGGTGGTAGTGCCGGTGGTGTTGACGTACTCCATCTTGATCCAGCCCTTGTCGGTGCGGCCCCAGCCGTCTTTAGTCTCGAGGATAGTTACAACGTCGCCCTTGAAGTAGGAGCCGACGATCTTGCCGGAGGCGCTGGCCTCGTCACGGACGTTCAGACTGCGGGCACTGATGACGCCCTTGGTGTTGTGAGTACCGCTATTGTTGGTGGTATTGCCCGTATTGTCGGACGGTGCGGGGGCGGTGGGCTGAGAAGCATTGGGATCGGTCTCACTGCTGGCGGAGCCGTTCTGAGAAGAATACATCTTCACATAGTCCATGCAGATCCAGCCGCTGACGGGGGTGCTGATCATGCCCCATGTGATGTCGGCGATGGTTTCCTGACGCAGGATCTCCACCACGGTGCCGGCGTCCAGTGTGCCGGTGACGTTGGCGTCCTTGCTGGGGATGACGCGGACACTGATCTGGTTGGTGACGGTACCCATATTCTCGTTATACACGATGGGTTCCGTCGTGGTGGGGGGGACCGTCTCCTGGGTGGGAGCGGAGGTGTCCGACATATTCAGATTGAGGGAGGGAGTCGTGTTCGGCTCGGTCTCGGAGTTGTTCTTCTTACAGCCGGAGAACATACCGACTACCATAAGTACGATCAGAATCAGGCTCAAACCTTTTTTAAGCCTGCAAGCGTTGGAGAAATTCATGGCGTAACCTCACTTTCGTCTCATTTCTCTAACATATTATAGCGAGAAAGGGGGGAAGTGTCAATAGGATAAGAATTTCTTAATGTAATTTCCAGTGGTTTCCACGGTTTTGAGCGGTTTGGCGGGGAAAACTGATCCGTCAAATTTCCTGCCAAGGCTTGACAATCGTGCCTGTTCAATGGTAAAATACACGGGAATTCAATATCGCGATGAACGGAAAGAGTACCGTGCTTCGCACCCAAAGAGAGTCCGGGTCGGCGGCTGAAAGCCCGGGCGGTGTCGTGCGCGGGAAAGTGCGTCCGGGAGCGAAAGCGTCAGCAAAAAAGTGATAAATGAGAGTGGAACCGCGAGCTTTGCCCGCCTCTTGTATGCAGTTACAAGGGGCGTTTTCTTTTTGCAACGGTATAAAACAAATCAGTATGCGCTACATTATAATAAATGGAGGAAAGAAACATGTATCTGTACAATTCCCTGACCCATAAAAAGGAGCTGTTCGTTCCCAACGACCCTGATCTGGTGAAAATGTACACCTGCGGCCCCACGGTGTACCATTACGCCCACATCGGCAACCTGCGCACCTACATTATGGAAGATGTGCTGGAAAAGTCCCTGCGGTATCTGGGCTATAACGTCAAGCGGGTCATGAACATCACTGACGTCGGCCATCTGGCTTCCGACGCCGACACCGGCGAGGACAAGATGCTCAAGGGCGCCCGGCGGGAGCACAAGACCGTCATGGAGATCGCGAAATACTACACCGACGCCTTTTTTGCCGACTGCGACAAGCTGAACATCAAGCGTCCCGACGTGGTGGAGCCTGCGACCAACTGCATCAGCGAGTATATCCACATGGTGCAGACCTTGCTGGACAAAGGCTGTGCCTATCTCGCCGGGGGCAACGTGTACTTTGACACCTCCACTTTGAAGCAGTATTACGTCTTCAACGACCATGACGAGGAAGATCTCGCGGTAGGCGTCCGGGAGGGCGTGGAAGAGGACACCAATAAGAAAAACAAGAACGACTTCGTTCTCTGGTTCACCAAGAGCAAGTTCGAGGATCAGGCGCTGAAATGGGACTCTCCGTGGGGCGTGGGCTATCCCGGCTGGCATATCGAATGCTCCTGCATTTCCATCAAGCATCTGGGGGAGTATCTGGACATCCATGCCGGCGGCATCGACAACGCCTTCCCTCACCACACCAATGAGATCGCCCAGTCTGAAAGCTATCTGGGTCACAAGTGGTGCAATTACTGGTTCCATGTCCACCATCTGAATACGAACAACGGCAAAATGAGCAAATCAAAAGGGGAATTTCTCACCGTGAGCCTGCTGGAGCAGAAGGGCTACGACCCCATGGCCTACCGGCTGTTCTGCCTGCAAAGCCATTACCGCCGGAATCTGGTATTCAGCTGGGAAAATCTGGATAACGCCGTCGCAGCCTACGACAAGCTGATTGCCAAGATTGCCGCCCTCAAGGATGACGGCGAGGTGGATGCCGACGTGTTCAACAAGCTGAAGGAACGCTTTGTGGGCGCGCTGAACGGCGACCTGAACACCTCCGTGGCTGTCACCGCCCTGTACGATGTGCTGAAGGCCAAATGCAATGACGCCACCAAGCTGGCGGCCATTGCCGACTTCGATCAGGTGCTGTCCCTGAATCTGCTGTCCGCCGCCAAGACGCTGCGGGAGAAGCAGACGCAGGAGGAGCAGGCATCCGCCGACCCGGAGATCGACGCGCTGGTCGCCGCCAGAACCGAAGCGAAGAAAGCGAAGAACTTCGCTGAGGCGGACCGCATCCGGGACGAGCTGAAAGCCCGGGGCATTGAGATCATCGACACGCCTCAGGGCGCGAAGTGGAGAAAAGTATGAAGCTGCTGATTCTGGACGGCAACAGTGTCATTAACCGCGCCTATTTCGGCGTCAAGCCCCTGACCACACGGGACGGGCTGTACACCCACGCCATTTACGGATTCCTCAACATTCTGGAACGGATGGAGAAGGAGGAGCAGCCCGAGGCGGTGTGCGTGGCTTTCGACCTCCACGGCCCCACCTTCCGGCACTTAAAATACGAGGGCTATAAGGCCACCCGTCATGCCATGCCCGAGGAGCTGGTGCAGCAGATGCCCATTATGAAGGACGTTCTGCGGGCGATGAACATTCCCATCTATGAGTGTCAGGGCTGGGAGGCCGATGACGTCATCGGCACCGTGGGCAAGATCTGCTCTCAGCAGGACTGGGAGTGCGTCATCGTCACCGGCGACCGGGATTCCTTGCAGCTGATCGACGGAAATGTCCACGTCAAGCTGGTGATCTCCAAGCCGGGGCAGACCACGACGACGCTGTTTGACGAAGAAAAATTCCGGGAGGAATACGGTTTCGAGCCGAAAAAGCTCATCGACCTGAAAGCCCTCATGGGGGATTCCTCCGACAATATTCCGGGCGTGGCCGGCGTCGGCCCCAAGACCGCAAAGGAGCTGCTGGCGAAATTTGGCAGTCTGGACGGGGTGTACGCCCATCTGGACGACCCCTCCATCCGCCCCAAGCTTCGGGAAAAGCTGGAAGCGGGGAAGGAGAACGCCTATCTTTCCTTCGACCTTGCCACCATCCGCCCGGAAGCGCCCATCGATTTTGCACCGAAGGATGCCATTGTTCAGCCCTATAACCGGCTGGAGCTGTATCAGCTGTTCCAGAAACTGGAATTTGTGCGGCTGATCGACAAATACGGCCTGCGGGGCGCGGCGGCGGACGCCCCCAAACCGGAGCAGAAGGTGCAGTCCATCCCCCGGCGGGAGGAAATGCCCGCCGATGTGGATACCTGCGCCGTGTATCTTGCGGAGGATGGCAGTGTGGGCCTTGCGTGGGCGGAGGGCGTCTGTGCCCTGACGCCCATGGAAGCCCAAATGGGGCAACTGTCCCTTGCCGGGAAGCAGCTGATTTTCCACGACAGCAAAACCGCCGTGCACCGGCTGGACGAGCTGGGGATACAGGCGGGGGAATGCGTCTTTGACACGGCGCTGGCGGCCTATGACCTGAATCCCTCGTCTTCCGACTATACCGTCTCCAAGCTTGCGACCAACTATCTGGGGCTGAGCGTGGAGGACGCCGACGCGGCGGCCTGTGCCGAAGCTCTGTGGCACCTGCGCCCGGTGCTTGCCGGGGAGCTGGAAAAGAACGGCATGGAAAGGCTTTACCGGGAGATTGAGTTTCCCCTGTGCCGGGTGCTTTACCGCATGGAAAACCGGGGCATCTGCATCGACCGGGAACAGCTGAGGCAGTTCGGCGATATGCTTTCCCGGCGGATTTCCGACTGCGAGACGTTGATTTTCTCCTATTCCGGCGGGGAATTCAATATCAATTCCACCCGTCAGCTGGGAGAACTGCTGTTTGAAAAACTGGGACTTCCCCCGGTGAAAAAGACGAAAACCGGCTATTCCACCAATGCGGAAGTTCTGGAAAAGCTGAAAAACAAACACCCCATCGTCCCGGCCATCATGGACTACCGGATGCTGACCAAGCTGAAATCCACCTACGCCGACGGCCTAATGAAGGAGATCCGGGAGGATGGGCGGATTCACACCACCTTCCAGAATCTGGTAACGGCGACGGGGCGGCTGTCCTCTACGGAACCCAATCTCCAGAATATCCCAGTCCGCACGGATCTGGGCGCGGAGATACGGAAAATGTTCATTCCCAAGCCCGGCTGCGTGCTGGTGGACGCGGACTACAGCCAGATCGAGCTGCGGGTGCTTGCGCATATTGCCGGTGACGATGCCATGCGCAAGGCATTCTGCGACCACGTGGACATCCACACGGCTACGGCCGCGCAGGTGTTCGGCGTGCCGGTGGAGGAGGTCACGCCCTT
>ULUA01099047.1_pt1 | contig 9949 bp, 6 predicted proteins | sample 1958081 | NCBI WGS metagenome assembly ULUA01 (sample SAMEA4835748, study PRJEB28245) | human gut metagenome | biome: gut microbiome; material: fecal sample | place: Denmark | collected 2008
TCTCCGTCCGCGCCGTTTTTATATATTTACTTTATCCCTTTTTTTGTTATGCTGAAATTAGACAAAGGGGAAATAAAATATATGAAAGATATGTTGGATAAAATCGTTCAGATTGAAAAGAAATATGTAGAATTAGGCCAGACTTTGTCTGATCCTGATGTAATAGCTGATTATAATAAGTTCAGAGATTTATCTAAACAAAGAAAATCAATGGAAGAAACTGTAGAGTTATATTATGCTTGGAAAAAGGCTGTTGATGCTATAGAAGAGGCAAAACAATTAATTCATGAAGAAAAAGATGAAGAAATGAAACAGTTTCTCAAGGCAGAAATGGAAGAAAATGAAGCAAAGCTTCCTGATTATGAAGAAAGAATGAAGATACTTCTTCTTCCTAGAGATCCGATGGATGATAAAGACATTATGCTTGAAATCAGGGGCGGTGCTGGCGGCGATGAAGCCAACATTTTTGCAGGCGATTTAATGAGAATGTATATGCGCTATGCAGATAAAATGGGCTGGCAGACACAAATTTTGAGTAAAACAGACTGTGAAGCCGGCGGAGTGAGTGAAGTTATTATCTCTATGAAAGGCGACAGCATATATTCAAGACTTAAATATGAATCAGGTGTCCACAGAGTTCAAAGAGTTCCTGCAACAGAGTCTCAAGGCAGAGTTCATACATCTACAGCAACTGTTGCTGTAATGCCTGAGGTTGATGACGTTGAAGTTGAACTTAATATGAATGATGTTGAAATTTCAACTGCTCGTTCCGGCGGAGCTGGCGGACAGAACGTAAACAAGGTTGAAACTGCTGCAAGAGTTTTCCATAAACCTACAGGAATTATGATTTTCTGTACAGAAGAACGTTCTCAGCTTCAAAACAAAGAAAGAGCTCTTCAGATTTTGAAAGCAAAGCTTTATGATATGGAAGTTCAAAAACAAATGCAGGAAATTACCGACCTTAGACGTTCTCAGGTTGGTACAGGTGATAGAAGCGAACGTATCAGAACTTACAACTTCCCGCAGGGCAGACTTACAGACCATAGAATAGGACAGAACCTTAACGTATGGACTGTAATTGACGGGGATTTAGACGAATTAATTAATCTGCTGGTTGAGTATGACCAGAAGCTTAAGCTTGAAAAACTTGCAGAGGTAAATACTTAAAAATGCTTCGTAAGTGTGTCGGGTGCGGAGAACTTAAACCGCGGGAAAATTTAATAAAAATTACAAAAGACTATAAGGACGGAAATATTGTTATAGAGCCCGATTCCAAAACATTTGGCAGATCTGCATATCTTTGTTATAATCAAAGTTGTATTGAAGCAGCATTAAAGAAATCAAAATTAAATAAAGCGTTAAGAACAAACGCTGATGTGAAAGGACTATTAGATGGACAGTATAAGAGTAAGTGAATTAGCAAAAGAACTTGGGTTAACCAGCAAAGAGGTTATAGAAAAGTTCGCCGAGGTTTCAATTGTTGTGAAATCTCACTCGAATACTGTAACTCCGACACAGATTAGAAAACTGAAAGAGCATTTAGGTGTTGCACCTAAAAAGAATACTTCTAAACCGAAAGCTTTTGTTGTTAAAAAGGCAAAAGCTGCTCCTGTAGAAGAAAAACCGCAAAAAGAAGAAACAGTAAAGGCTGCTCCAAAAATTGAACGTGTACAAAGAGTTCAAAAAGTTGAACGTATTGAAAAAGTCGAAAAACCTGTTGTTCAGGAAAAAAGCGAAGCTGTAGAAAAAGCAGAACCTAAAAAAACTGAAAAACCTGTAGTAAGAGTTGAACGTACAAAAATTGAGTATCCTAAAAACCAGTCAAGAATTGAAATTGTGCGTAAAGCTCCTCCAAAAGCGGTAAATACTGTAGAAAAACCGGAAAGACCATCTAAGGGTGACAAAAAGCCGTTTAACAAACAGGCTGGCAACGAGAAAAAACTTGTAGAAAGAAGAATTATTCCTCAGGAAATATACGAAGGCAAAGGCGGCCCTTCTAAGAGAAAAAATGATGGAAAGAAAAAGGAAAAAGATTTTAATTCTAAAAAAGAAGATCAGGAAATGATTTCTCTAGAAAAGGCTGCTGCTCAAAAACATAAGAAAAAATCACATAAAGAAGAAGCTCAAGCAGAAGTTAAGCAGATTGTTGTAAATGCAGCAATGACTATCAGCGAATTAGCAGATAAAATTCATAAAACACCTGCTGAGATTGTTAAGTTCCTTATGTTTCAAGGTATTATGGCAACCGTAAACCAGCTTATTGATGTTGATACAATCAAGAAAGTCTGCGCAGAGTATGAATTGGAAGTTCTTGAAGAAGATTTAGATGCTTATATTGAAGAAGAACTTGAAAAAGAACAAAAGCAAAAAGCATTGACAGAAGTTGATAAAAAATTGTTGAAGAAACGTGCTCCGGTTGTTAGTATTATGGGACACGTAGACCATGGTAAAACAACGCTTCTGGATAGCATCAGAGCTTCTAAACACAAAATTGTTGCGACCGAGGTGGGCGGCATAACCCAGTCAATCGGTGCTTATACTGTTTATCTGGATAATAAAAATGAAAAGAAAATTGTATTTGTAGATACTCCAGGGCACGAAGCTTTTACAGAAATGAGAGCCCGCGGTGCTAAAGCAACGGATATTGCAATTCTTGTAGTTGCGGCTGATGACGGTATAATGCCTCAGACAATTGAAGCTATTAACCACGCAAAGGCTGCGGAAGTTCCTATTATTGTTGCTGTTAACAAGTGTGATAAGCCTGGTGCAAATCCTGATAAAGTCTTGCAGCAGTTAACTGAACACGGTCTTGTGCCTGAAGCCTGGGGCGGTGAAACAATTACAGTTAACGTTTCAGCTTTACAAGGAACCGGTATTGATGAACTATTAGAATATATTCTGCTTGTTGCAGAAGTGCAAGATTTGAAAGCAAATCCTAAGGCAGAGGCTTCTGGTGTAGTTATAGAAGCTAATCTTGATAAAGGTAAAGGACCTGTTGCTACACTTCTTGTGCAGAATGGTACTTTGAGAACAGGAAACTGCATTGTTGTTGGTACTGCTTGCGGAAGAGTGAGAGCTCTGCTTTCCGATTCCGGCGAAAGAATTGTAAAAGCAGAACCGTCAACACCTGTAGAGGTTTTAGGTTTAACAGAAGTTCCTAACGCCGGAGATTTCTTTGAAGTTGTAAAAAATGAAAAAGAAATGAAGGCGATTATTGAAAAACGTAAAGAAAAAGAACGTAATAAGCGTCTTGATGCTATGCTTCCGGCTCATATGAGAAGAGAAGCCGGCGCTGCTGAGGGCGATGTACCGCAGTTGAATTTGATTATCAAGGCAAATACGCACGGTTCTGCTGAAGCTGTTTCTCAGGCTATTGCTCAATTTGAATCTAAGGAAATTGTGACTAAGATTATTCACGTTGGGGTTGGTGATATCTCTGAGGCTGATGTAATGCTTGCATCTGCTTCAAATGCTTTAATTCTTGGATTTACTGTAAAAGAAGACTCTAATGCACTGGCTGCTGCCGAAAGAGAAGGCGTAACTATTAAGAAATATGATATTATTTATCAAATTCTTGAAGATATTGAAAAAACAATGATTTCATTACTTTCTCCGGAGGTTAAAGAAATAACAACGGGTCAGGTTGAAATCAGACAGATATTTACTATTGGTAAAATTCAGAAGATTGCCGGATGTTATGTAACAGAAGGTAAAATTAACCGCAACGATACTGCAACAATCTACAGAGATGGTAAAGAAATCTTTAAAGGTGCTGTTGACCAGCTTAAGAGATTTAAGGATGACGTTAAGGAAGTCGCTCAGGGATTTGAATGCGGCTTGTCTTTCGTTAAATTTAATGATATTCAAGAAGGTGATATTGTTAAATTCACTACCAAGCAGGAAATTGAACGCTCTGAACTAGAGTAGATATTTTATGATAAAAGATTTATGTACAGTTGTTTGCCGCAACAAAAATCTATTGATGCTGGTAACGGCCGGAATCTATATTCTGGCGCTGTATTCGGCTTTGAGCGGGCATACTCTTTTATTTTCTGTTTTGATTACATTTGCGTTTGCTGCTTTTCTGATTAAAGATTATTTTAAACCTAAATATATTCTTATATGGATTTTAATATTCTATTTTGGAATTTATAATACAACATCACGCCTTAAGGATACGGATGAACTTTTAAATCTTGCACCTGTAAATTCAGTAATATCAGGTCAAATTCTTTCTATCCCGCAGAATAAAGGGAAGGATAAAATCAGCTATTTCTTTAAGGTTAATAAAATTGAGTATGATGGTAATGTAAGAGAGTTTGATAATGAAAAAGTTCTTGTGACTTTAAATACAAACGAGAAACTTAAAATTTATGATTATTATAAAATAAAAGGACGTTTGTCAGTTCCTTTCAAGGCAGGTAATCCTTCTCAATTTGATTACGGAAATTATTTGCGGAACTTTAATGTTTATGCAGTGTTTTATGGCGCCAAAGGAGCAGAACCGGTATTTCTGAATAGTGATTTAAGCGCCCGTGAAAAAGTTTTGCAATGGATAAATGATTACAGAGAAAAGATTATAAGTATTCATTCCAATTATTTAACCAGTCCGAATTTAGAAATTCTTGGCGGTATTGTGTTTGGTGATGATGCGGTTTCTCCGCCGGAGAACATAAAACAATCTTTTATTAATTCCGGCCTTTTGCATATTCTTGCTGCTTCAGGAATGAATGTTGCGTTTATATTTTCATTCTTCTTTTTCTTCCTTTCTGCTTTGAAAGTAAATTACAAAGTAAATATTTCTGCCGGTATTGTTATGGTTATTGTATATTCACTAATGACCGGACTTGGGGCTTCTGTTGTCAGAGCGACTTTTATGCTGGTCTTTGTTTTAATTGGCAAACTTATTGACAGAGATGCGCATAGTATTTCCCTGCTTGCTTTTGTCGCTTTTCTTATGCTTCTTTATAATCCGATGTACATAAATGACGTAGGTTTTCAGCTCTCTTTTATAGTAACTTTCGGACTTCTAATTATGACTCCTTTTCTTATGCGGGGGAAAAATAAATTCGTTAACTGGGTTATAGGAACAGTGAGTATTCCAATTATTGCTCAATTATGGGTAATGCCAATTCAAATTTTTTACTTTAATAATATAAGTTTGTATTCAGTATTTGCGAATATAATGAGTGTTCCTATACTTTCGGTTATAAGTTTTGGAGGCTTTGTAAGCTCTTTGATTGCAACGATTACTCCGCCGTTTATATGCAGGTGCTTTGATTTTGTCTTAAACCCTATGCTGACACTTCTTGTGAATATTTCTGACTTCTGGGGAAAACTTCCCAATGCAGCTATTCAAACGACACATCCTTCTGTTTTTCAAATTATTTTATATTATGCTGTTTTACTTTTGATAACAGCTCTTATGGATAAAAATATAAGAGAAAATTATTTAAAACCGATTAAACTGGCTCTGCCGGTTTTGATACTGGTTTTATGCCTGTCACAGATATCTTTTCCAAATCACAATCTTGAAATAACAGCGTTTGATGTAGGAAATGCTGACGCCTTTCTTATTAAAACTCCGGATAATAAGTATTTGATGATTGACACTGCAAAAAGCGGGTATAATGGCGGTAAATCTCAAGCAAAGATGCTGATATTAAAATATCTCATGGATAGGGGAATTAAGAATATTGATACAATTATAGTTACACACTTTGATAATGACCATTGCGGCGGTGCTGTTGATTTGATGGAAGGTGTAAATGTTAAAAATTTATATGTAAATTCTCTAAAACATGATTCTAATGCAGTAAAGCAAATCTACAAAACGGCAAACTTAAGGGGCGTGAAGCTTATACTTGCTGAAAATAATCAAACAGTAATTGATAAAGACGGACTGGTTATCAGGAATTACATTTGTAATGAACCCGGAGTCGGAGATAATGAATCTTCTGTACTGACACTTTTACATTATAAAAATTTTAGTATGCTTTTTACCGGAGATTCCGGAGTTGATACATTTATGAAACTAAAAAATTTTTTACCGCAAAATATCACTGTTCTGAAAGTAGGTCACCATGGTGCTAACGGAGTCGTGAACAAAGAAATGCTTGAGTATTTAAATCCGAAGTATGCACTTATTTCTACAGGGATTAATAAATTCGGACACCCTACGATTTATACTGTTGCAATATTGAGAGATAGAACAATTCTGCGTACAGATATTAATAATTCAATACGTTTTGTTGTAAATGATAAAGGTTATAATACATTTGTATTTGATACAAAGAAAAAGAAATATATAGCTAAGTAGATTTTTATGTTAGACTAATAATATGAGCGGGAATTATGTACCATTATATAGAAAATACCGTCCGCAGACGCTGGATAAACTTGTAGGTCAGGAGCATATCAAGAAAACCTTAACAAGTGCAATTGAGCTTGGCAAAATTGCACATGCTTTTTTATTCACAGGTCCGCGCGGAACCGGTAAAACTTCTACTGCAAGAATTCTTGCAAAATCTTTGAACTGCAAAAACGGGCCGACAATTCATCCTTGCGGTGAGTGTGAAAGCTGTAGAGATATTACAAACTCTGTGCCGATTGATGTTATTGAAATCGATGCTGCAAGTAATAGAAAGGTAGAGGATACGCAGAGTATTCTTGAAAAGATTCAGTACGTTCCAGTAAACGGCAGATACAAAATTTATATTATTGACGAAGTTCATATGCTTACAAATCATGCGTTTAATGCTCTTTTGAAAACGCTTGAAGAACCACCGGAAAATGTAATATTTATACTTGCAACAACAGAAGTTCACAAGGTGCTTGATACTATAAAAAGCAGATGCCAGAGGTTTGATTTTAGAAGAATTACTACAGAGGATATTGTTAAGCATTTAAGATATATATCCGATGAAGAAAAAATAAACATTTCTGACGATGCTTTGTTTACAATCGCCAAAAATTCAGCAGGCGGAATGAGAGATAGTATTTCTCTTTTAGATCAGCTTAGCTTGCTGGGTGTTTCAAAACAGGTTACATCAGAGGATGTCAATGCTATTCTTGGCAGAATTTCTTTTGATATTTTGAATAAACTAAGCAGTAAAATCATTGATGCAGAACCAAATGAAGCGATAGAAATTCTAAACGATATTTATAATTCCGGTAATGAACCGCTGCAAATTTTGACGAACCTGTCTGAATATTTTAAAAATCTGCTTATTGTAAAGAATTGCAGAAAAGAACTTTTATGCGAGCTTACGGGCTTGAACGAACCGCAAATCGAAGAACTATCAAAGCAGAAAGAACTGCTTGAAACACATCAGATAGTATTTTTGCTTGAGAGAATAACTTATTATATCAAAGAAGTTAAAATGGCTTCAAATCAGCACCTGTGGCTGGAAGTTGGAATGATTGATCTTGCTAATATGACAGAGAATACAACTTTGTTAGATTTGCAAAACAGAGTAAAAGCTCTTGAGGGAACAGGGGTTGCTCCGGCACCGAGAACAGTTGTTCAAGCAACTCCGCCGCAAGCTCCTGCGTCAAGGCCTGTTGATCCTGTAACCAGACCGGCGCCGGTACCTCCGCAGGAAACTCCGGTTGTAAAACCTGAACCGCAGCCAGAGCCGTCAGAAGATTTCACGCCTCCGCCGGTATCAAGAAAACCAGATGGCAATGATATTCAATCTTTATGGCAGACACTTCTTATGAATATTAAGAGTCCTGCTACAAAGGCCTTATTAAATCTGGCTTCTCCTGTTAAGATTTCGCCGGATGAAGTTATAATAACATTTAAAAATGATAAACTAGTTTCGCAGATAAATGATACGAACAAGAAACAAATGCTTGTAGAAGCAGCAAATACGATGTTTAACCAAAGTGATTCAAAGGTTATTGTAAGACTTCCGCAGGCAAATGATGCCGTTGTAGAAAAAAAAAAGCTGACAGTTGAAGAACCTGCTCCACAACCACAACCGGTACCTCAAGCAGCAGAGCCGCAGCCTGTTGCAGTGGAAGAAAAAAATGTTCCTTCTAAAAATATAGAGCGTGAAGAATCCGATCAGGAAAAAATGGTTTTAGAGCTCTTTGACGGCAAATATATAGAATAACTACACTTCAGGAATTTTTCTCTTTACATCAATAATTTTTTGGTTATTTTCATATTTTATATTAACTTCTTTAGCAGCAGTTGTTCGTTTAATCTCCTGTACTTCAGGATTTAATCTGCAATCAATAACTTCAAACTCACCATCTTTATTTTCATGTGCTTCAACGTATCTTTCAGGGATTGCAGTTTCAGGATTTCTAAATAGTGTCCTAAAGTTTTTCCCCTTTTCAAAAATTTCAGTTATACTGCTTATTGTTCCGTTATCTTCAACTTGAAACATTGTATATTTATTGTTAATCTTGCCGTCAAAGACAATTATATTTGTTTTGATAGTTCCATCCGGCTGTATAACCGGTTCGATTTTAGATACTATTGTACCGCTGTTTTTATCTATCTCCAGTATTTTTCCGGCATGAATATTATCATCTGCTGGATAGTATTGTCTAACGGTATCAGTTTCATATTCCCTTATTACTTTAAGTCTGCCGTCTTTGGCGTAAATCCTTTCTCCATTTATTTCATCAAGCTTGAAACTATAAGGCAGCTTTAATTTATCCGGCGAAATATTTGTCATTTCACCAACTCTGTTCAAAATTTCTGCGGAATCCTTGTCAAATTTTGGCTTCAAAAGGACTTGATTGTAATTTGAAAGAGCTGTTAAGCTGGACAAGTTTGCCTTAAGTCTAAGCGGATTTGGGGACTGAATTTCCGGATTCTGCTCAACTTTCTTATTATACGCAACATTGGTTTTAAATGTTATTGGATCAATCATTTAAATAACCTTAAATTTTACTAACCTTATAGATTAATAAAAACATTTTGTTCATAAAAATTGCCAAAATTTCATTTTTTTCGATTATTATTTAAATAATTCTTAACATTTGATGATAATGAAATATTTTGCAAAAGCATATTATATTTCTTTAAATCCCCAATATTAGAGGCTTCTTCCAATAAATCTCGTCTTGTCGAAATCATCATTTTTTCTGCTTCTGGCTCACTGTTATTTTTCTCATCAATTTTTCTAATAACAGAATCAAGGTCAGAAGAAGTAGAAATTCCATATTTTGCAGCAAATTGTTTCACGGAAGCTCCGGCTTGGAGCTTATAGAGCCAGTTAATGGAGTATTTATCATTTGCAGAAAGCGAAGCAACGCCGTACTGATGCGGCGTGTACATAATGTCTTCTTTGTAAGGGCTGTGATTTAATCCCAGTGCGTGTCCAACTTCGTGCAGAATGGTGTGATAAACTTCAATGTCGCTATCATATTTCTGGTGAATTCTTCCATCTGTTAAACCGATAGAAACTTCTGCTCCGTAGAGCCTTCCCTGTGCATCCCAACTAAAATAACAGTGTCCGAGAGCCTGACGATCAACTCTTTTCCAATCAACATTTATATTAGATTCCAGAAGAACATTTGTTATTTTAAACCTTAATTTTCCACCAGTTGCCGCCGACCATACTGAAAATGCATCCATAACCATTTTTCTGTACTTGGCATCCTCTCCGGGTTTTGAGTAAAATTTCATAGGTGCAATGTAAACAACGAGGTTGTTTATCGGCCATCGCATAATATTCCCGTTTTTTACACTTCCGTTAAGATACGTCCTTCTTTGCATACTAATAATATAACATAGATTTTACTTTAGTGAATGGCAAGAGTTAATGCAGGATTTGTAACATTTTGTAAATTTATTATTATAAATTAGTTGTATGTGGAATATATTATATATATGGATATGTTTCAGACAGGTGTAAATAAAATCCCTGAAACCCTTACGGCTGTAGGGGGGGGGGGGAAAACACTCTAAAAAATTACCCTTTTGGAG
>ULUA01088677.1_pt1 | contig 9871 bp, 8 predicted proteins | sample 1958081 | NCBI WGS metagenome assembly ULUA01 (sample SAMEA4835748, study PRJEB28245) | human gut metagenome | biome: gut microbiome; material: fecal sample | place: Denmark | collected 2008
ATTATCTGTTCGGGAGTCATATGGCGGCAGGAACATCGGAGGATCTGGTGAACTGGGACAGTTTTGCGGATGGAGTGAGAAAGAGCAATCCGCTTTTTGACAATCTGTTCGACGAAGAGAAAGCGGCATTTTCCTATGTCGGGAAAAATGAGGACGGCGGCTATTCTGTCTGGGCGCCCAATGTGATCTACAATAAGGCGATGGGCAAGTATGTGATGTATTTTTGTACGACCTCGAGCTACATCAAATCAAACCTCTGTTTCGCGACGGCGGATGATCCGAAAGGTCCCTATACCTATCAGGATACGATCCTTTATTCCGGGTTTACGTCACAGACGGCAAAACAGACGGATTTTTATGACGTCATGGGTGAGGATGTAAAGATCACAGACTATGTAAAACACGGGGGATTTAACAATATTGACTGGCCAAACTGCATCGACCCCGCGGTGTTTTATGATGCGGATGGAAAAATGTGGATGGTCTACGGTTCCTGGTCCGGCGGGATTTTCCTGCTGGAACTGGATGAGGAGACCGGATATCCGATCCATCCGGAGACGGATGAGGCGGACAATGTCAATAAATATTACGGAAAGCGGCTCTGCGGCGGCGGACACAATTCCATCGAGGGGCCGTATATCCAGTATGATGAAAAGAGCGGTTATTATTATCTGCTCGTATCCTACGGCGGACTGAACCGGGATGGCGGTTATCAGATCCGGGAATTCCGCTCGGATCAGGTGGATGGTACCTATGTGGACGCAAAGGGACAGGAGATGCAAAAGGTCTTGGATCATTCCGAATACGGGGTGAAGATGATGGGCAACTATACACTGCCAAGTCTCGACGTGAGCTACATGGCACCGGGCGGACAGTCGGCATTTACCGATATCGACGGAAAGATGTATGTGGTCTACCATCAGCGTTTTGATGATGGCACGGAGGGGCATGAACCGCGTGTACACCAGCTTTTTGTGAATGAGAACGGCTGGCTTGTGGCAGCACCCTTTGCGGCATCGGGGGAGACTTTGAGTGAGAAAGGCTACCGGCAGAAAGATCTGACCGGAACCTATTATATCTTAAATCATGGAACCGGGATCAATGCGAAGGTCAAAAAGGGAAAAGAGGTCACGCTGCATGCGGATGGAAATATAGACGGAAGTCTGGAAGGCTCTTTTTCGGTGGAAGATGGAAGTAATTATGTGACAGTGACAGAAGACGGCGTGGATTATAAGGGCGTGATCATTGAAATGGATGATGAAGCCGGAAATCCGGTTTTATGTTTTTCGGCTGTCGGAGATAACAATGAGACGATCTGGGGCGTACATTATCTGAAGGAACACACGGCGTCCTATATGCAATGACCGATCACGCAAAACGTAGAAAGAGAGGGAAAAACTATGGCAAAATTACTGATCAATGAAAACAAGGTGGAGGGAACGATCGCACCGGAGATTTACGGACATTTCAGCGAGCATCTGGGCAGATGTATCTATGAAGGGCTTTATGTGGGAGAAAAATCGGAGATCCCGAATGTCAATGGGATGCGCTGTGATGTGGTAGACGCGTTAAAGGAGATCAAAGTTCCGGTACTGCGCTGGCCGGGCGGATGCTTTGCGGATGAATATCACTGGAAAGACGGTATCGGACCGAAAGCAGGACGTAAAAAAATGATCAATACACACTGGGGCGGCGTTGTGGAGGACAACAGCTTCGGAACACATGAGTATTTCGAACTCTGCCGCCAGCTCGGATGCAAAACCTATGTAAACGGAAACCTGGGAAGCGGCACGGTGCAGGAGATGTCCGAGTGGGTAGAGTACATGACGTTTAACGGTGTTTCCCCGATGGCAGATTTAAGAAAGCAAAACGGACATGAGGAACCGTGGAAAGTAGATTACTTTGGCGTCGGCAATGAAAACTGGGGCTGTGGCGGAAATATGACACCGCAGTATTACGGAAATGAATACCGCCGTTATCAGACTTACGTCCGCAACTATGACGGAGCGGCTCCGATCAAAAAGATCTGCTGTGGCGCGAACATCGATGATTACCACTGGACAAAGAATGTGCTGGATGTGGCGTTTGACCACACACCGGAACAGCTCCATGGATTTATGGACGGTATTTCCCTGCATTACTATGTACATCCGGAGGGATGGGAGATCAAGGGAAGTGCAACCGATTACGATGAGGAAGTATGGTATAAGACGTTAAACAAGGCACATTACATGGAGACGCTGGTAAGACGCCACAGTGACATCATTGACCAGTATGATCCGGACAAAAAGGTCGGACTTATGGTAGATGAGTGGGGAACCTGGTTTGCCTGCGAGCCTGGAACCAATCCGGGATTCTTATATCAGCAGAGCACCGTGCGTGACGCTCTGGTGGCAGGTGTGACCTTAAATATCTTCAACAAGCACTGTGACCGTGTCAAGATGGCGAATATCGCGCAGATGGTCAATGTGCTTCAGGCCGTGATCCTGACCGAGGGTGAGAAGATGGTAAAAACACCGACCTACCATGTGTTCCATATGTACCGTCATCATCAGGGCGCGGAGCTTTTAAACAGTACACTGTCCGGAAGCGGAGAGGTTGGACCGGAAGAGTGGCGCGTACCGAATATTACAGAGTCTGTTTCCCGTGACGGGGATGGCGTGATCACGATCACATTAAACAATCTGTCCGCAACCGCAGGAGAAAAAGTGGAGATCGCTTTTGCGGATCATGGTAAGAAATATGAGGTTGTGGAAGCAAATATTGTGACCGATAAACAGATGCAGGCGCACAATACGTTTGAAGATCCGGATCATGTGACAGAACAGGCATTTACCGGATATGAGGTAACTGCGGATGGAATCACGGTAACTCTGCCGGCATGCAGCGTGACAGAGATCCGCGTAAAATAGCGAAAACGCAAAGAGAAAAGAGGGACCGGAATGGAGAAGCGGATCTGCCGGAAATGCCTGCTTCAGGATATGGAAGGCAAAGAGGGCAAAGCATATGTAAAAAAATACACAGATGTTCTGCGGGAGGCGGACCGCGCGGAGGACGCGCTCTATGAGAAACGTCTTATGACGTGCCGTTCCTGTGATTATCTGACGGAGGCGACCTGTCAGGCATGCGGCTGTTATGTGGAACTGCGCGCGGCGGCAAAACGGGCGGGTTGTCCCTATAAGAAATGGTGATTAGTGTTAATAAAAAAATTGCTCAGACATGCGGTCTGGGCAATTTTTGTCTGGGAGTTTTAATCCCTTTCTTTCTGGCCGGTTGATTCATTTTCCATAGGCGCGTAATTGATGCTGATCTGGATATCCTGGCTGTAATTGCCGAAAGATTTTCCAAAGATCGTAAGACCGCCCACATGTTCCGCGTTCTCGTCCACGCCGAGGCGCAGCTTGATCGTGCTGCGGTAATCCAGATCAAACTGGTTGATCGTGACATCGGAGATCTTTAATCCGTCGATGAAAGTGCCGTAGCGGTTGATGACAAGAAGCTTTAAGAGCCCGTACTGATTCCAGTTCGGGTACCACCAGTCCGGGGTGAAGATGCCCTTGACATTGCCGCCAAAATCGCCGGGAGAAGTCCAGGAACCGATAAACACGTCATTCAAATAAAAACTGATGTCAGAAGGCCAGACGTCATTGACACCGGGAGCTTCCGAGCTTAACTCCGCTGAGATCGTGAGTTGCGTGATCTTCTGGGAGAACGGGATAAAATTCGGGATCAGGTATTCCACATATCCCTTGGTAAACCAGAGGATGTCCGCATTGTAGCGATCCGGATGGGCAAAGTAGCGCGGGTCGTCCACCTCGCCGATCAGTACGTTTGGTGTCGCAAGTCCGCAGGTCGGATAGACGTTATAGTCCGAATAATGTCCGACCTTGACTTCGGTATTATATACATTTTCAGATTCTTCCGGGGGCTGGAGTTCGATCAGGATCTTATCGATATGAATAGAACAGATCTTCTGATTGCCATGACCGGCGGATTCATTGGATGTCGTGACGATGCCGCAGGATTCCAGCTTCTTGATATGGCTGGTCAAGGCACCGTTTGTGATGTTTAATTTATTCGCCAGTTCGTTCATGTTCATACTCTTGTTTTCCAGAAGTAATTTTACGATTTCCACACGGATTTCAGAGCCAAGTGCTTTGAAAATATCGAGGCCGTCATCTAAAGATAAAATATGAAGCATATTGTGTACCTCCTTCGTGAAATGCAAGCCGGTACGGATGTACATTTCTAATAAATAAATTATAAGGTTTTTCAAAAATCCGGTCAATACGAAATACAGCATTTTTGAAAAAATATTAAAGAAGTTTAGAAAAATATAAAATATTACGTGACAAGTCATCGGAATGTGGTAAAATAAGTACAAGTAGAAGTACAAGTTTACAATGTGACGGATCCGTGAGCGTGATCCGCGAAGAATTGTGAGGAAATGCCTATGCTGGAAGAGGAAAATACAAAGAAGCTGAAATATTACAAGTTGATGGAAGAACTAAAGGAGCAGATCGTAAGCGGAAAACTGCGGGCGGGGGACAAACTGCCCTCGGAGAATGAACTCTCCAGGGCTTACGGTGTGAGCCGCCAGACCGTGCGCAAGGCGCTGCTCATTTTGGAAAACGCGGGTTATATTTATGCAGAGCATGGAAGGGGGACGTTCTGCTCGGAGCTGGTGCGCCATACAAGAACATCCAAAAACATTGCCGTGGTGACGACCTATCTGTCCGATTACATCTTTCCGCGCGTCATACAGGGGATCGATCATGTGATGACGGAAGCGGGGTACAGCATTCTGTTAAAGAACACCAAAAATTCCAGAAGACTGGAAGCGAGATGCCTCGAGGAACTGTTGAAAAAAGACATCGACGGGCTGATCATCGAACCGAGCAAGAGCCAGATCTACTGCAGACATATGAACCTGTACCAGAAGCTCGATGAATTTCAGATCCCGTATGTGTTTATCCAGGGATGTTTCCGGCAGATGGAGGATAAGCCGCAGATTCTGATGGATGACTGCAAGGGCGGCTATCTGATCACGAAGTATCTGATCGGGCTTGGACACCGTGAGATCCTAGGTGTGTTTAAGGCAGATGATACACAGGGGCAGAACCGGCATAAGGGGTATGTGCGGGCGCTCCAAGAGGCAGGGCTTTCCTATGATCCGGATCATGTCGTGTGGTTTTACACGGAAGACCGGGCGATCCATCCCTATGAGCGTATCCGGCAGATGGCAGAAGCGGGAGAGCAGATGGACGCGGTGGTCTGCTACAATGACCAGATCGCGGTGGAAGTGATCCGGGCGCTGACGGAAGCCGGCCGGTCGGTTCCGGATGATGTCTCGGTTACCGGATACGACAATTCCTTTATTGCGGAGAGCAGCGCAGTGAAGCTTACCACGATCGCGCATCCGCAGGAAAAACTCGGGGAAATGGCTGCGGAGATGCTGCTTTCCCTGATGCGTGACGGACAGCCGGCAGGTGGAAATGACCGGATTCTGATCGAACCGGAGCTGGTGATCCGGGACTCCTGTAAAAGCAGAAAAAACAACTTGTAAAGACGACAATACAAGTTGTAAGATAAAAACAAACAGATAATCAGGAGGAATTTTACATGTTGTTACAAAAACAGTATAAATTTTGGTTTTGCACAGGATCACAGGATCTGTATGGGGATGAATGTTTAAGAAAAGTTGCGGAGCACGCAAAGCAGATCGTGGACGAGTTGAACAAGTCAGGGGTACTTCCGTTTGAGGTGGTATGGAAACCGACGCTGATCACCAATGAGCTGATCCGCAGAACATTTAACGAGGCAAATACCGATGAGGAGTGCGCGGGCGTGATCACCTGGATGCATACATTTTCACCGGCAAAATCCTGGATCCTCGGATTGCAGGAATACCGGAAACCGCTGCTTCATTTACATACACAGTTTAATGAGGAGCTTCCGTACGATACGATCGACATGGACTTTATGAATGAAAACCAGTCCGCGCACGGAGACCGTGAGTATGGCCACATCGTGAGCCGCATGGGCATCGAGCGCAAGGTCGTTGTCGGACACTGGGCAGACAGACAGGTGCAGGAGCGGATCGCATCCTGGATGCGCACGGCAGTCGGCGTGGTGGAGAGCAGCCATATCCGCGTGATGCGTGTGGCAGACAATATGAGAAACGTAGCGGTCACCGAAGGCGACAAGGTGGAAGCGCAGATCAAATTCGGCTGGGAAGTGGATGCGTATCCGGTCAATGAGATCGCGGAATCCGTTGCAGCAGTGTCCGCATCGGATACAAATGCGCTGGTAGATGAATATTATGACAAATACGAGATCCTTTTAGAGGGCAGAGATCCGGAAGAATTCAAACGCCATGTGGCAGTGCAGGCACAGATCGAGCTTGGCTTTGAGCGTTTCTTGCAGGAAAAGAACTATCAGGCGATCGTGACACACTTTGGTGATCTCGGCGCGTTAAAACAGCTTCCGGGACTTGCGATCCAGAGACTGATGGAAAAAGGCTACGGATTCGGAGCGGAAGGTGACTGGAAAGTGGCTGCCATGGTGCGCCTGATGAAAGTCATGACTGCGGGAATGAAAGACGCGAAGGGAACTTCCATGCTGGAAGATTACACATACAATTTCGTAAAAGGAAAAGAAGGCATTCTGGAAGCGCATATGCTTGAGATCTGCCCGTCCATCGCGGATGGACCGATCAGCATCAAGTGTCAGCCGCTTACGATGGGCGACCGTGAAGATCCGGCGCGTCTGGTATTTACGTCCAAAGAAGGAAAAGGAATCGCAACATCCTTGATCGATCTTGGTAACCGTTTCCGCCTCATCATCAATGATGTGGACTGCAAAAAGACCGAAAAACCGATGCCGAAACTTCCGGTAGCGACCAATTTCTGGACACCGCAGCCGGATCTGTATATCGGCGCGGAAGCGTGGATCCTAGCCGGTGGCGCACATCATACCGCGTTCACCTATGACCTGACTGCAGAGCAGATGGGCGACTGGGCAGCAGCGATGGGCATCGAAGCTGTCTACATCGACAAAGATACGAATATACGTGACTTCAAGAAAGATCTTATGCTTGGAGACATTGTATATAGATAACCCTACAAAACCCTTACCCGGCAATTCTGCTGTACATTCCCCTGTGCGGCAGAATTGCAATATGGAAAAACATGAAAAAGAAAAGAGGAAAATGTTATGAAATTTTTTATTGATACAGCAAATGTGGAAGATATCCGAAAAGCAAATGACATGGGCGTGATCTGCGGCGTTACCACAAATCCGTCCCTGATCGCGAAAGAGGGCAGAGACTTTACCGAAGTCATCAAAGAGATCACATCCATCGTGGACGGACCGATCAGCGGTGAGGTAAAAGCGACCACCACAGACGCGGAAGGCATGATAAAAGAAGGGCGCGAGATCGCGGCGATCCATAAAAACATGGTCGTAAAGATCCCGATGACCGTAGAAGGCTTAAAGGCAGTGAAAGCACTCTCCGCAGAGGGGATCAAGACCAACGTCACACTGATCTTTTCAGCAAACCAGGCACTGCTCGCAGCAGAGGCAGGGGCAACCTATGTATCTCCGTTCCTTGGAAGACTTGATGATATCAGCCAACCGGGGATCGAACTCGTGCGCACGATCGCAGAGATCTTTGACATCTACGGCTATGAGACCGAGATCATCGCAGCATCCGTCCGCAACCCGATCCATGTGACGGACTGCGCGCTTGCGGGAGCGGATATCGCAACGGTTCCGTACAAGGTGATCGAGCAGATGACAAAACATCCGCTGACGGATCAGGGCATTGAAAAATTCCAGGCGGATTACCGCGCGGTATTTGGCGACTGATCGTAACGGAGGAGAAAAATATGACAAATCAGGAATTGAAAGAGACTGCCGTAGAGATCCGAAAAGGGATCGTGACAGCGGTACACAGTGCAGCGTCCGGACATCCGGGCGGCTCTCTGTCTGCGGCAGATATTTTTACTTATCTGTATTTTGAGGAGATGAACATCGATCCAAAAGATCCAAAAAAGGAAGACCGTGACCGTCTGGTATTGTCCAAAGGACATGTGGCGCCGGGACTTTACGCGACATTAGCGCAGAGAGGATATTTTCCGAAAGAGGATTTAAAAACGCTGCGCCATACCGGTTCTTATTTACAGGGACACCCGGATATGAAGCATATTCCGGGCGTGGATATGTCGAGCGGCTCTCTCGGACAGGGACTTTCCGCAGCAGTCGGAATGGCGCTTGCCGGGAAAATGAAAAAGAAAGATTACCGTGTCTATGCGGTGACCGGAGACGGCGAGATCCAGGAGGGACAGATCTGGGAAGCTGCCATGTTCGCGGGAGCGAGAAAACTGGATAATCTGGTGGTGATCGTAGATAACAACAATCTGCAGATCGACGGCGCGGTTTCGGACGTATGCTCCCCGTATCCGATCGATAAAAAATTTGAGGCATTCAATTTTCATGTGATCAACATTGACGGCAATGATTTTGACGAGATCCGGGCTGCGTTAAAAGAGGCGCGGGAGACCAAGGGAATGCCGACAGCGATCATTGCAAAAACGATCAAAGGCAAGGGCGTATCTTTTATGGAAGACCAGGCAGGATGGCATGGCAAGGCGCCAAATGATGAAGAATACCGGATCGCGCTGGACGAACTGGAGAAAGCAGGTGAAGCATTATGCCGGAAATAAAGAAGATCGCGACCAGGGAGAGCTATGGGAACGCGCTGGTCGAACTGGGAAAAGAAAAAGAGGATCTGGTCGTGCTGGACGCGGATCTTGCGGCAGCGACCAAGACCGGGATTTTTAAGAAAGCATTTCCGGAGCGTCATATCGACTGCGGGATCGCGGAGGCGAATATGACCGGTATCGCCGCAGGCATGAGCACCTGCGGATATGTGCCGTTTATCAGTACATTTGCGATGTTCGCTGCCGGACGTTCTTTTGAGCAGGTCAGAAATTCCATCGGCTATCCGCATCTGAATGTAAAGATCGGTGCGACACATGCCGGTATTTCGGTCGGTGAGGACGGAGCGACACACCAGTGCAATGAAGATCTTGCGCTGATGCGTGAGATCCCGGGCATGGTAGTAATAAACCCGTCGGATGATATCGAGGCGAAGGCAGCGGTGCGTGCGGCATATGAGCATGCAGGACCGGTCTATCTGCGCTTTGGCAGACTGGCGGTTCCGGTGATCAATGACCGTCCGGATTATCACTTTGAGATCGGAAAGGGCGTTGTCTTAAAAGAGGGAACAGACGTGACGATCTTTGCGACCGGACTTTGCGTCAGCAGTGCACTGGAAGCGGCAGAGAAACTGAAAGAAGACGGAATCGACGCGGAAATCGTGAATATACATACAATTAAACCGATTGACCGGGAACTGGTGATCGCATCGGCGAAAAAGACCGGAAAAGTAGTGACAGCGGAAGAACACTCCGTGATCGGCGGACTGGGCAGCGCTGTGGCAGAGGTACTTTCCGAGGAAGCGCCGACGAAGCTTTTACGCATCGGTGTAGGGGACGTGTTCGGAGAATCCGGACCGGCAAAAGAACTGGTTGCGAAATACGGACTGGACGGAACCGGAATTTATGAGAAGGTAAAAAAATTCGTAAAATAAATGCGGAGGGAAATGACTATGGGAGCAAAAGAAGATATTTTAGCGGGAAAGACTGCGCTTGGTATCGAGTTTGGTTCAACCAGGATCAAGGCGATCCTGATCGGAAAAGACAATACGCCGATCGCGTCCGGAAGCCATGAATGGGAGAACCAGCTGGTCGATCACATCTGGACCTACAGTTTGGATGCGATCTGGGAAGGACTGAGAGACTGCTAT
>ULUA01043774.1_pt1 | contig 9840 bp, 2 predicted proteins | sample 1958081 | NCBI WGS metagenome assembly ULUA01 (sample SAMEA4835748, study PRJEB28245) | human gut metagenome | biome: gut microbiome; material: fecal sample | place: Denmark | collected 2008
ATAAGGTGTACGGTTCTAGATCGATAGCGGCCATAGGAGTTGCGGCACATGAGTGTGGCCATGCGATACAGCATGCAAGACATTATGTACCACTGACCGTCAGATCCGCGATTATACCAGCGGCGAATATTGGTTCATCATTTGCCTGGCCTCTGGTTCTGATCGGACTTATCATACCGAGACTGAATTTCTGTATGACAATTGGAATCCTGTTATTCTCGCTGGTGGTGATACTGCAGTTAGTGACACTTCCGGTTGAGTTCAACGCATCAAGGAGAGCAATTCAGATAATAAGAGATAGTGGTTATCTTGCGCCGGATGAGCTGAAGGGCGCAAAGAGTGTACTCAAGGCGGCAGCTATGACGTATGTGGCAGCTATGGTATCAGTATCACTTCAGTTGTTACGACTTGTAATACTTCGAAATAGCAGAGATGATAACTAAATAATATCAAAATAACAGCCCTGTGCGGGACAGATATATTCTTTGTATATCGCCTGCATAGGGCTGTTTTTAATTGGCACAAGGTGATATACTTATTTTATGTGTGCGCCGTGAGCGTAGGTGTGCAAATACATATATATTGTAGAGTGATATTGTGGGAGATATGCCAGATGGTACAGATAGGAAGCAGAATACTGGAATATAGAAAGAAAATGAACATGAGCCAAGAGGAATTTGCCAATAAGATAGGCGTCAGCAGACAGGCAGTGTCCAAGTGGGAACTTGACAAAGCATATCCTGACCTTGACAAACTGGTGGATATATGCGGAATGTTCGGCCTGAGTCTGGATGAACTTGTAAATGGTGTGGAACAGGATGAGGAACCTGTGATGGAAGCAGAGCAGAGAGTGGAGATTCCCAATGATCCGGTAAATGTGTCAGATGTGGGTGACAACCAGACTGTAACTGACAATATAGAATCTGAGATCAGTGACGAGAAAGGCAGTGACGAGAAAGGCAGTGACAAGAAAGGCATTGATAAGGAAAGCGGTGACAGCAAGAAGCATACAGTAAGAATTGGCAGTCATGGTGGGCTGCGTGTGGTTATGTATGCAGCTGCGGCTCTGGCTGTGTTCTGTATTGTGGTAAGCTTTGTCATTATACTTCAGAATGCATGGAAGCACAGTGATGAAGTCTTGATGCATGTGGACAAGGTCCATGCACAGTACACATTGGCTGATGTGTCATATCTGAATGACGATCTTGACGACAAACACAGGCTGATGTGGATAGATGCAAAGGGAATCAGAGCTGGGGACACTCTGCCCGGATATATAGATGACGATGGCGAACTGGCAAATGTGGATCATGACATAAGTACATTTGTGATACCGTGCGTTCTGGCACTTATATTTCTGGCAATGTTTATTTCTCTGAGAATAGAGCTGACAAAGGAACATCAGAGGGATATAGAGAGAGCAATTAGTGATATACAGGAGAAGGTATAGTGGATAGCAGGAGAAAATATATACGGATCTCATGTGTGATCGCAGGAATCGTGCTGGTCGTCATCACAGCACTGTGGTTCATGGGTGTGATAACCTGGGGACATGGTGCGGGAGATGTTACAAGGTATGGAGAAACAGATGAGAGTGAAGAGTATGTAGTATACGATGGGATAAAGTTTTCCTGTGGTCAGTATGAGTTGGTTATGGTTACAGAAAACGGTGTATTTCTGGATACTGATACAGGCCATCGGATACAGGTGTTGCATCAGGAAAAGACTCTGGATGATTTCTGGGACACGAAAGATGAGAGGATGGATGCCGGCAGATCAGCCGGGTTTGAGGTTGACTCAGATCCTGAAAAGTATAATTCCGCGGACAGAGATTACATAAAATATGCGCTAAGGCGGCAGCCTGATGATGAGACAACAGACTACAGTGAGTATATGCAGATATTCCTTACACCTGATTATAAAGGTGACAGATTGTTTATCTGTATAAATTACAATAAAGATATGGATGATATGACAGAGGCGGAACGAAAAGCGATGTATGATAAGTCATCTGCATGGATACAGGAGCTGATGGATGCTGGTGAGTCGACTGATGAGCCGGATGACGATACGGGCAAGATCATTTATTCTGAAACTGTGCTGAAGAACAAGGAAAATTATGCAGACAGTGACACCCTCACCAGTGCATGCCGTACTGTTCAGTATGGACTTCCGTATGGGTATTTGAGAAAAGATGATTCAGATCCGGACTCAGCATATTATGAGTCGGATTCTGGAAAAACATATTTATACATAGCTATAAAAGATTATTCAGCGTTGCTTACGGATGATGAATCGTTGAAAGAGTATGTCGATTCTTATGCGAAGAATGACCACGCCATGCCTCAGAACTGTGGAAGCAAGGAGATGGATGGAAGGGTATTTTATTATTACAGCTATTTTACACAGAACTGGTGTGATGATGGAAGTGTGATCGTTGAATATAACTTCAAAGCGTACTGCGATATTGGAGAAGGGCAGATATATACCATATCAGCTCATTCATATACCAATTCTGACGTGATGGATACGGACACATATCTGGAATGTATGAAATTAGATATAAAATTGAATATAAAATAGAAATATGCATAAAAAAGTCTTGTGAATTTGGTGATAGTATTTGCAACTTTGCTGTGATAGAATGGTTAAAGTGGCAAAAACTAACATATTCACAGGACTTTTTGTGTTATAGTGCACAAAATATAGCATGCAGATGTATCACGAAGGGTCACAAAAGTTTTATCAGGGAGGGTAATTGATGAGAAAAAGAAAGCTAAGAGGAGGTATAGCTGTACTTTCGCTGGCGACGGCTCTGTGTCTGGCACAGGGCGTAGCGGTCTATGCGGAGGGGACTGATGATGGCAGTACGCTTGTCACGGCAGATCTGTCAAAGGGTATAGAGTACAGGTATTACGAAGGCTCGACCACACGTGTTGAAGGAGTCAATCTGAATGGTAATTCTGTCATAATCAGGCAATCACCGAATTCTACGAGTTCGGAGCCGAGACTCAATGTCTACAATGATAAGGATCGGGATGGAGTTCTGGATGAAGGTGAGGAAGCATTTGAGATTGATGGCAGCACAGATATACTTCCATATCAGGTATATGGCGTTTATGGAGAAAAGACTAAGACTCCGATCTCCATCACCGTTGACGGGGCATCCCTTGGGAATGTATGGGGTGTCTACAAAGGAGCCATGGAATATGAGAGCACAGGCTCAGATCCTGCAGTTTCAATAACTGTGAATAAGGGATCAAATGTTTCTGCGGCGACATGTTTGTATTCGTCAGAGGCTGTAGGATCAATGAAGATCAACATATCTGGAGACTGTAATGTTTCACAGCTGCAAGGTGCATTGCAGAGCAAGGTGGATGGGGATATTGACGTTGATATAACCGACAATGCATTTGCTGGAACAGTGTACGGTATTCAGGTAGGATATGCCTCAGGAAGCGTGGACGTGGATACAGACAATACGGTTGACGTCGGTTATCTGTACGGAGTGTATGCATCTACCATCGATGGCAGCCTCACAGTGAACAGTATGCTCAAGGCTGACAAGGGCAGTGGATATGTGTATGCTGCGACAAATGGCACATACTCAGGCAAAGATTATGCGGTGAAGGGCAATGTTGTCCTGACGGCAAAGAATGCCAAGCTTGGATATGTGTATGCGGTGACCAATGGCGCTCATACGCTGGGTGGTGTTACTGTGGATATAAGTAACACAACACTTAATGAGATGTATGGTGTGAGCAACAGTGCCAGTGCAGCCGGTGATGTGAGTATCAGACTAAACGGCATAGAGTGCAGTGACAGTTATTCAAGTATGTACGGGGCATATAGTGCAAATATTGCAGGAAAACTTAAATTTGAAGTAATGAATGCAAAAGGAAAAGGCATTTCTGTCTATGGAACCTCAAATTCAGATATATTGGGTGATGTAGATATAGATATAGATGGACAGGGCGCTGAATTTGCTTCAGTATACGGACTCAACGGTGGAACCGTTAAGGGCATGGTAAATATCGATATAGAGAATATCAATGTATCAAGTTCTATGTATGGTATTTACTCAGCCAAGCTTGAACAGTCGTCACCGGAGGGAGCCGATGCCTATGCGAATGTGATAACGCTTAAGAACATTGTCAGCAGTTCATATTACACATATGGCGTGTACTACGTTTCGACTATGGGTTCGACACACATGATCCTGGATAATATAAAGTCAGGTAATTATCTGTATGGATTGGATTTTTCAGGTGCAATAACAGGAAAACTCAAGATGGATATATCCAACTGCAGTGCAGAAAATGTATATATTCTGAGGGGAAATGGCAGTTCACCGACGGTTGTTGGGGATTTTGATCTTACCTTGACAGACAGTGCTTTCAAGAACAGTCTGTACGTGCTGAATACAGCTACATTTGCAGAAAATGCATCTGTTGACATCAGGAATGTCATCAGCAACTTGTGTACAGTGGCATATTCAGGTACATGTGCTAAGAATCTGGATGTCAATATGCAGTATGCAAATGACAAGGCAATTGTCGATGCGGCTGGCAATCCGGTGGTAGACTCATATACCAATGCAGGAAAGGGTGAGTTTAATCTCCTGAGCAGCTATTCGGTTATCGGTGATCTGACTGCGGATCTGTCTAATATCCATTATGCATCGTGCGGTCTTGCAGGTGGCAGCTACAGTGGAGAAGTGAGTGGCATAAATACAACGGTAACTCTGAAGGACAGCAGCTTTGAAAGTACGTATAACGGCAGTACGGTATATCTTCTGAATGAGTATGGCAATGGCTCAAACGATGATTCAGCCATGCAGCTTTCTGCTGACATCAAGATAGAGAATACAGACTTTACAGGTATGAAGAATGCAAGCTTTCAGGTAAATGCGAATCAGAACAGAAAAGTAAGGGTAGCATTTGACGAGACGTGTATTCTCCCTGATGGATATTACATATGTCCTGCATACAATGGTTATGGAGATTCAATTGTCACATATGGAGGAGATGTATACTATGGCGGAGATAAAGTAGTTATAGATAAAGATGTAAATGCTGATAACATCTACTTTGGTAATTATGCCAGCGGAAAATCGACATCTGCTGTATATGCTGTCATTAACAAGGGAGTGACAGTAAGTGCTCAGGAAGGGATATATTTCACCGCGGGTGCGAATATCCTTAACTCGGGAATATTCTCTGGAACGTTTAAGAGAACAGATGATTTATCATACGGTTCTGTATATATGAAAGAGGGCATAGTGGCAGACGAAACGCTGTATGAAAATGCCCATGTATACTATCCGGTTACTCTGGTATGTGATGACAAGGCTGTGACAGTGAGCAATCCTGGCTACACCTGTTATCTTGACAAGGATACTATGTATGCATATGTAGATTCAGTCTTGACGCTGACACCGGTTATCAAGAGAGGATATACACTTGAAAAGGTAGTGTTTAGGGGAAGTGATGAGACTCAGGATAATGAGCTGACAGAGACATCAGGCAAGTATACATTTGCCATGCCGAAAAAACCATGTATAGTGACAGTCTCAACAAAGGGTAAGCAGATAAAGGCATCAAAGACAGTGTCAGATCCTTCAGCTGTGCTTGGTCAGAAATACACAGCAGAAAAGCCACTGTATGATATGTCGGATGTTGTGATCCTGAATGATGGCAAAGAGGGCACAGTAACCTATGAGATGGACAAGGATTATATACTTCCGGAGGGGCTTGTGCTTGATGGCGGTCTTATAATTGGAACACCGACATTGGCATATGAGGATGGAAAGAAAGCAGTAATCCATATAACAGGAAAGAATGGAACAAAGACACAGATCACGCTGAATGTTGTTGTTTCAAAAGAGCAGAAGATACAGGAAAATACAGACGGACGTATAACAGTCGATGAAGAGAATAAACAGATAAGTCTGAATGGAACATCAGTTGTATTGCAGGCTGCAGAGAACAGTGCGGAAGCTTCGTCAGATGAAACAGGGGCTGAAAGTCCTGTGATCACAGAGATCTATATCGATTCTAACAAGGATGGACAGGCTGACAACAAGACACCGTTAGTCAGCGGAGACCTGTCAGAATACACTGTGGTTGGAGTTGATGACAGCGAATTTAAGCGCAGCGTAAAGATAACTATGCTGGGAGGAAGCGTACAGAAGATATATGGTGCGGTTGACTCAGAGCTGAGCTGCAGCGGAAGAGATGCGGTTGCGGTAGTTATCAAAGGCGGTAATGTGGGTGAGGTATATGCGATTGTAAATACCCAGGTAGATGGTACGATTTCTTATGAGAACTGCACAGGTGCAGTAATCACAGGTGGTTTGGTAAGTGGAAGTACATCAACATACACAGGAGCGCTTCTCAGAACAGCAAAAGACAATGTCATGATATACAAGAAGTATACAGTTACAGAGAAGCTTGTAGCAAATGATTTTGATTTGGACAATGCATCTGAAGCATCAGTGGAGGCTCCGCTTGAGCTCACAGGATATCTGAGGATGTATGAAAAATCTAAGCTTACAGCAACGGCTGCGATTACCGCCGGCGGTCTTTCATTCTCAAGAAATTCATCTGCTCAGTTTGATGGAGATGTCAAGATAAATACTCTGTATATGACGAGTTACAATAATGTACTTACTATTGGGGCAGAGTCGGAGTTTGAGACAAATGAAGTCAAGATATCAGACAGCTGGGCAAAAGTATATCAGAAAGGAACATTCAAGTGTCCTTCAGACAAGTTCTCAAATGAGGGAACATGGGTAAAGGCAGGAGAATTTGCAGAAGGTGTAGATGCAGGCGAGTGGGCCGGAATCTACTACAATGTTGAACGCGGTACTACGAATATGAAGGGAACTTCGGTTTCCATTCCAACTCAGAGCAGGGTAGTGGAATACGAGGGACTGATATATGCAAGAAACAATTCTTTAGTCACGGCAGAGTATACAGATGTACCGGGATACACAGTATATGTATCGATAAATGGCGGAGATCCAATAAAGGGAGATTCGGGATCGGCGCAGGTCGCAACAGCAAATACAGTTATGAGTGCAACAGCTGATTACGTGGCAGATCAGATCGCAGTGACAAAGAAATATGCTGATCCTGTGATTGTAGCAGATACAAGCTATACAGCCGAGGAGCCTGTATATGATCTCTCGGCACTTGATGTGACAGGAGACACCACTTCGGCATACGGTACAGATATGCAGTACAGAGTAAAGAGCGGATCAAAGCTTCCGGAGGGGCTTGTGCTTGCCGATGGCAAGATCACAGGCAAGACATCCGAAACAGGTGAGACAGATGTGACATTTGTTGTGACAGGAAGAAATGGAACATCCGTTGATGTAAACGTGAAGTTTACAGTAAAGGCTGCAGGCACGGAAGTGTCAGATATCAACAAAGTGGTAACTGACGCATCAGTAAGTAAGATAAATCTTGCTGGATGTTCAGTTGTGATAATAGCTGATCCGTCAAATTCATCAAAGTCTTCCATATACATGGATGCAGACCATGACGGAATAGCAGACAACAACAGAGCGCTTAAGATAGGTGGTGAGACAAGTTACGACCTGTCGAAGTGTAAGATATATGGTTATACAGATGGAGACAATGCATATACTGGCGATATATCAATAGTTCTCAGAAGCGGTACGGTAGGTTCCCTGTATGGTGTAGGTTCAAACGAGTCCGGAGCTGCAAATGTAACTGTTGAGGGTGATGTTACTGTAAAGGTGCTGGGCGGCACTGTAAGAACAGAAATATATGGCGCATACAATGCACATGCAGCTACGGTGAATTTCGTTGCAGAAGGCGGAAAGATATATAAGAAGGCCTGTGGTGCATATAATTCAGATGTGCAGACGATGAATTTTGCGTTCACAAAGACAGCTATGATGTATGCGGACGACAATTATTCAAACACAGGTGAGGAAGAATTGTATGTCACAAGCGGAGGAAGTGTATCTGGAGATGTAAATGCAGAGGTAGGTGTGTTGAGTACAAGAGAGGCATTTGCCTATAGTTCAAAGATGTATAGAAGCACGTACGCTTTCTTCTACGGAGTTTACAGGACACCTGTGTCAGGAGATGTAAATTACACTCTGAATGGTGACTGGTATGCAGGAAGAATAAATACATTTGTAAACAGTTCCAATGTGGCTGGAGATCTGAATGCTGAGCTGAAGTCAGGTTATATAGGCTGTGGTAATTCGAATGATAGTTCAAAAGCATTCGTATACGGCAATACGAACAATAAGATACGCAATATAAATGTAAGATCGGCTACAGAAGATGCTGTGAGCGGTAAGATCGTTCTTGCTGCAAGCGGAGAGGTAAATGATATTTATTTCAATGATGTCAGTGGCAATACCACTGCGAGTGTTACAGGCCTTTCAGAGAATTTCCAGGTGACACATAAGGGCTCACTCTTCTTAAAGATCAAAGATAAACTTGTTCTCGGAGGTACATACACTGTTGATGAGAACATTGAGACCGATATCCTCAATGTAACTTCTGGTTCAAAGATCAAAGTTGCTGAGGGTGCATCAATTAAGCATACAGCAAATGCTGTCATCGAAGGAGATATTGAGAATAACGGAACATGGACCTCAGAGGGCAATGTTTATGTAGAGGGAACATTTGTCAACAATGGAATCTGGAATACAAAGAAGTATATGTACGTTGGTGACAGCAGCGCATCAAGTATCAGCGGTAAAGTTGACAACTATGGAACCGTCACAACGGTTTCTGACAGGTCATACAGTACAAGGATCAATGCTTCTTCAATGTTCATCAACCGTGAAGCTGCTACATTTACATTCGGAAATATGGTCAACAGTGGAACCATAGTAAATTATGGTTCTCTGGAAGAGACATATTATAACAACTTCTCGGATGTTGGAAAGGTACTCACAACAACGATTCCGAATCTTAAGTATGTGCTGAAAAATTACAGCAGTGTGTACTATAAAGTTGATGCAGAGTATCCGGCATACTGCTTCAAGGGTGAGGATGCAAAGATAAGCATAGCGGCAACAAATGCTAACTATCAGAAGACGTCAGGCATTGACGGTGATGCAAATGTATACATAGCTGGAAATATGGATTTCTATGTGACAGTTGACGGCGAACCGATAGACGGAATGAAGATAGATTCTGTGGTATATGGTTCAGCACAGAATGAGGCAACGTCAAGTAACAATGTCAAGTGGCGCGGAACAGTGGTATATGAGCCGACACATGCTGTGATCAACATGGCGAAGCAGGAAGCAACCAATATAACTCTTGCAAAGACTGAGGATAAGCTTGTAGCACAGGTTGGAGTGACAACTAGCAAGTTTGATCCGCTCTATGACCTCACAAAGATCGAGGTTCAGAATGATGAGGATGTTGAAAACGGATATGTCGCATACTCACTTGCTAAGGGGCAGACACTTCCTGATGGACTTGAGATGTCAGGTGGCAAGATATATGGTACTCCGGTCAAGGCTTCTGCTGAGGCTCAGACAGTGAAGATCATTGTGAGAGGACAGAACCAGACCACAGCTGAATTCACGCTCACCATAGAGAAGATAGATAAGGGTATCCCGACACTTGCTGCATCAAAGGCCGGAACCGCATATGCAGGCAAAACACTTGCTGATGTAGCACTTCCAAAGTCACCACTTGGTGTATATAGCTGGGCAGACAGCACACAGTTGGTTGGCAAGGCTGGATCCGAAGACAATTACGATGCATACTTTGTACCGAAAGATACAGTCAACTATGACTGGAGCAAGCTTGATACTGCTTCAGGAACGTATGAGCA
>ULUA01066740.1_pt1 | contig 9827 bp, 7 predicted proteins | sample 1958081 | NCBI WGS metagenome assembly ULUA01 (sample SAMEA4835748, study PRJEB28245) | human gut metagenome | biome: gut microbiome; material: fecal sample | place: Denmark | collected 2008
TTGCCGACAAAACTGCTCCAACACTTATCAATGTACTCGATACTGGGGATATTATCTTGCTAACCTTCCCCCAAGCATTTTCTTCGCTGGTTCCTTCCGTGTGGGTTGTTGTGTTAGACTTCCCTTCCGTATGAGTTGAGCTTGTCCCTTTGGATCCGCTCGTTCCTGCCGTATCACTTGTCCCAGTGGTGTCTGAGCATCCTTTTGTCCTACTCAATGCGTTGGCCAAAGACTCGTTTGTACTATATGCCAATTGACGGGTCGCCATCGCAGAAAGTTCCGTGTAGATATTCTCATATCCATTGCGGATATTTCTTATCTCACTCCTGCTGATGTTAGACGCAAGGATAACTGCCGTGTATTCCTTGCCTTGCATGGCAGAAGCGTATTTTTCAATTCCTTGAATGAAGTTGGCATTGGTGTATTCTCCCTTGCTGTTCTTGTAGGAGGGAATGCCAACGCAGGAACTTATGCTGACAGCATCTCTCATTCGTTGAATGATTCTGTCTTGCATAGGCCGCTCCTCGTTCTTTTGAATATAGGAGTAATCCTCCAAAATGGCTCCAGGGAATTGCCCCAGGATAGAACTTTTCAGTGTGTCTGCCACATAACTCTTCTCACGTTTCTCGTCTTCACATTTAATGCCAAGGTAAAAGTCTGTACGATTTTTGTGTCCGTCAACAATCAAGAACACCGAACTTTCGGTAAAAGTCATGGCACTAATGACACTGATAAACTTGTCTGTAGCATATTCATCCTTTTCATAGACCATTTCGTTGATCTTGAAAAGTATCATATTACTTGTGTCTTGAACATCTTTGCTGGCAGCAATAATATCCATATCCGACAGTGATGTCAAATAGTCCTTCAACACGATGTCGTCAACAAGTTTCATCGCAAAGTTAGAACGTTCTTGATAGGCTTTCAATTCAGAGAGATATGAGCTTTTGCCTTCTTGCGGAACAACTTCGACTTCCAGTTCATCCCTTTGTACAACATCCTTCCGAGTTGCAGGAACAACGGAATTTGCTGATGATGAACCTGTCAGTCCACCATCGAGCAAGTCGTTGTATTTCTTCTTATTATAGATTGAACTCATTTTTGTGCCTCTTTATAAAGTAAAACTCCACCTATGACAACCCCGGCAACTCCAAGAGAGGCTAGGGCTGCTTTCTCTGCACACAACCCAGCTATGGCGAGAATGGCGCCACCTACCGTTATGCCAACATAAGCCTTTTTCTTAGGTGCGCTTGCCTTACTGCCTGATGTCCGTCTGGTGTAATCGGAATTGCTTCCAAACTTAGTTTGCGATTCCTCCTTGTCCAACTGTATGGCTTTTTCCTTTAGGACATGCTTAGCCACCTTTACATAAAAGTCGACACGCTCTTGCGAGAAATTATATTCTAAATCATTCTTCAACTTGAACAAGAAGTCTTTATCCCATTCGGCTTCGGTTTGATTATATACCTTTCCGTCCGAAGTTTCATACAGGTCGTCAAGGTTGGTAACTGCATAGTCAAGCATCTCTTGAAAACTGAGACCTCTTGGGTCTAGCATCATCTCATTTGCGAGAAAAAATCTGACACTCAGAGTGTCCTTGCTATCTACTGCTTTTATGAATTTTGCCCTCATAACCTAAAATACTATTATGTCATTGATTTGCTTTTGGATATTCTCAAGCCATTTGAGGGTTTTCTCCTTCATGGCAATTTCAGATGCCTTGGCCTTGTTTTCAGCCTCAGTCTTTGAAAGGACAGTTAACTTCTCATTCAAGATTTTATCAATTTGGACCAATTCGTCTTTGAGATAATCCTTCAGCCTCTTGGTTTCTGAATCCACGTGAGTTGTTGCCTCTGTCTGGATTTTGGACAATTCTTTTCGGAACGGAATGAGATAGTCGGATGAAACCTCATACATGTCCACGTAATCTACGTATTTTGCCACTTTAGCTTGATAACTTCGGTTCTCATAGTGATCACCCTCGTCAAACCAAGAGAATGGATTGTACCATCTTCTTGATGACTCGACAAAAACACGCTTGGTCCTTGTCTCATAATAGCTTTCATCAACGGTCTCCGTGTTGTCCGTTATGATAGAGGACAAATCCGCCAGAGAACCCGACACCAAATTTGCAGGATTGAAAGCCAATGCATCGCCTTTAACTCCCATGTTGAGTTCCGACAAATACTTTTTATATTCGTCTATGATCTTGTTGATGGTCTCTTTGTAAGCCTTGTCTAAAATCTCCTCAATTTTTATCTTGATTTGGACGGATATTGCCTTACATTCTTTCTCCAGCTCTTGGCACTGTTGTATTGCTCGCGATTTCTCCACCTTATTGGAAAGATCTATAAGCAATGTGTTGATTTTTTCATTGGCAAAGTCTATACATCCCTTGACTTGGGTTTCGATTTCTTCTGTCAAAGAAATGTTGTCTATTGCCTTCGACCTGTTTTGAGCATTTTGGGCTGACTGAATATTGGTCTTTATCTCTTGTATCTTCTTGTCAAGTTCAGCTTTCTTGTTCTTGTCTTTACGGATAGCGTCTTCAAGGCGTGCTACTGCGGAGAGTTCGTTTAGTTTCTCGTTGAAGGCTGCCACCAGATCGCACACTTTTGTGACACGGGCATATTTGTTTATGTACAAAGAAATTGCCTTCTCTATTGAAACTATGCCAGAGTGTACTTCAACAAGAACATCTTCGTCATTCTCTGCGTTGTCGATTATTCCTTGGATGTCCGCACGGACATGCTGGGGAAGATTTGAGAACTGATAATAATTGTCGAAGTGCATGATGTCATACTTCTTCGACCTAGTTCTGAATGCGTTCAATTCATCGGGTTCATCGTCATCCGTACGCAATTCCAAAGCTGCTATGGAAGAAACGGGGAAGATATTCGGGGATTTGATTCCTCTGTCTTCAAGTCCTCTCTTGACATTTGCCAATGCCTTTTCTATACAGTCAAGTCCCTCGTCTTTCGGCTTGAAAGAATCCATCTTGTTGACTGCGAAAATAAAACGCTCACGGCTTTGCTTTCCGCCCTCCTGCATTTTCTGGCAGATGTAGTCAAGGAATAGCTTTTCATCATTTATGCCTAACTGCTGTCCGTTCATGACATAGAGAACGAGAGACTTGTCAGAGTCTGCAATCATTCTGTAGGTCATTTCCTGGTGACTTCTGTCACGGGAATTATTGGGGCCCGGAGTGTCAACAAGAACAAGTTTCATACCTACGGATGAAACAAATGGTATCTTTCCTTTTAGAACGACAGTAGAAACCTTAACGTCGTTGTTGAGCTTCTTCATGTCTTCCAAAGTAACGACCTTGATGTCTTTCACTACATGACCAGACTTGTCGTAAGCAATGGCAGAGAAATCATCTTGGTCGGCGTCTTCGATTTTTACAATCGTCGCCGTTGTCGCTTCGTTTGCCGCAGGCATCAGTTGCTTGCCCAAGAGAGCATTGATAAGAGTAGACTTACCGGAACTCATGGTAGCAATAACGTTTATCTCAAATCGGGAATCCTTGGCTTTGCGGAAGGCTTCCGAGATTTTAGGACTTTTCAATTCAGGTATAGGCCCATTCTGTATCTCTTTGAAGATGCCGTCAATGGTCTTCTCTGCATCCGTAATATCCTTGGTCTTGTGGAACTTGAAAGATGTGGAAACATTAGACCCTGCTGCCTCGAAAGCCGTCTTTACGTCTTCAAAATCAGATGTCATTCCCGTGAATTCCACGGAAATGTTACTGTCACGGTATTCTTCAAGTATGATTTGTGGGAGTTTTTCCACCCATTCCTGAAGCCGCTTCTTGCCAACGTTCAAAGCACTATTTGGCTTTGGACTTTTCCCGTCAATGGTTATCTGCGTACTAACCAGATAGGGATTGTACTTAATGGTTGCAGTCTTCATGTTAAAACTATTTTATTGTTATTTCTTTTCGTATTCTATCTTCCAAAAGTTCTATGCCGGTGAAGTCTGAATATTCTTCGCCAACATATTTTGGAAGGTTGTAGTAGTCTTGTTGGAACTTTCTTTCAAAAAACCTTCTGTCTTCCAAGTCTTCTTTATCCATCTCTTTGTCCGATAGTTTCATCAACAGAGCAGCCTGTGCTGAAATTGGAATTATTCGTGGACTACGGAATCCAATTTTCTTCAAGTATGATCGATAATCATTTACCATCTTTTCGATGGAGTCTTCTTTCTTCTTGAATCTGTCAAGCTGGTTAAGCACAAAGAATATCGGTTTAGTTGTACCCTTTTTCAACATAACCAACAGGTTTTCCTCATCAAAAGTTCCGAAATTCCGACTGTCGGAAACATAGATGATTGCATCATAATTGCTCTGTTTGATGGCTTCCTCCGTTATCTGCCGATGCTGAAGGTCATCACTGTTGTTTATACCTGGGGTATCTATTAGGCAGATGTTGGTTTCCGACAAATGAGAATTAAACGGCAAACTGGCATCAATAAAGTAGTTGCTGTTTGTAGCGTCAAATCTGTCAAAGTAGGCATATTCGCTATTGTTGAGCCGAACAGTCATACCGTCTTTTACTACCTTGTTGTGCAGAGAAACGAGCTTGTCTGTGCATGCTCTATTCATCGTCTTGTTTAGCCGATGGCCTATCAATGCATTGATAAGGGTTGACTTACCAGCACTCACATTAGCTACCACTAAAATTCTCTTCTCTTCTTGTGATAATATTTTGTCGTTCTTTTCTTTATGCTCTATAAGTGAAGGGGCTATTTTTGAGCAGGTCTTATCCTCTTTGAAATAGAGATAGACACTTTTAAGTGCAGGCTTTGTCAACAATCCACTAAAGGATTTCAGAAAATTGTACGCATCATCGTAAACAAATGTATCCTTCAAGTTCGCGCCCTTACCGCAGCTTAACAGATAAAAAACATCATAAAACAAATGATACTTCATGGAGAAGAAACGGATGCCTTTCCTATGAATGGAAATAGCATTTTTGATGGACTCAGAGTCTTTTCTCCACATTTCACATTCAAGAGATGTTTGTTGAAGAAAAGAACTAACCCAGGCGTCGAAAAACATTTTGGTTAGCTTCGCACCGTTTGACAATTCGTACAGGCATGCCCCAAGTCCTTTCGCAAATATTATGCGAAAATCATTGTCAAGTGTTGCTATTGGATGGTCGGGTATGACACATATTCTATTAAATATTCTATCCATAACATCATCGTCTATGCAAGAGCCTTTGAAAGGAACAGTTGCGTTATCAAAAAATGTCAGGACACAAAAAAGCGTGGAATCGTCTGTTGTCCATTCCACGAACCAAGGCTCTCGCATTGCCTATCTCTGTCGAACAGACAACGTTAGAGCCCACGCCGATATGAAAATCCAAACCGTGAGTCCATATATGCAAGAACACACCATACCCAAAAGGGTACAGCGATGGTTTGCATTGAACTGCACTGGGATGAAATAATCACACCCGAGGCATCTACCGTTGCTACGCTCAAGACAGAGATACTTTGAATGTGCGAGATTCTAGTTCGTCTTAAACACAGCGTCTAGTAAACGCCTTAATTATGTCTTGACTCTCTTCCCACCCATTGCCCGCTTATTACCAAGAAAGTTGTTTGGACTTCTCAGCTTTCAGCTCGGCGTTGGTTGTCTGCCTATTGACATTGAGTAACCTCAATTTAACACACAGATTAGAGAGCCATTGCAAAAATAACAAAATTTCTTCAAAACGAGCAAGGTTTACTTGTTTTTTCCTGTCAACACGGTCCTGTTTCAACATTTAAACGGCAGTTATTGCTGTATATGGAAGTATAAAAGTTACACCATCGCAATGTTATGTAACAAAGGTTGCTACAGAAACGAAAAAAGGAGCAATAACATTTGTTGTCTTGCTCCCATAAATTTTCTATATAAAGATTATTAATGTGTTCTATGTTATGGCAATTAGTTCGCCAAGGCGAACCTATTAAAACCATACATATATATAAGATGTATTTATCCTCTATTGATTCTTTCCACCAATTCGTCTGGTGTAAGTATTTCCATCTTTGAGAATTCAAACCACTTTTTGCCTAAGTCCTTAATGGATGCACCTATGTGATATACATCATCGTCTATACAAAGGAAGCGGTCATGTGATAAACGAAATGTTTCAACATCAATCGGTGCATATTGAGCATTATGACGGTCTATGTCGAGTTGGAACTGACGGCTTATCTGCTGAGTGTAGATGATTGCAGACACGTTATTATCTCTTTTATCGAGCAATGTCAAGACAGTCTCGTCAACATAGTTATCTATAAGGACAATACGTTTCTTTGCACTCTTAATCAAGTCGGACACGAAAGTATAGGCATCATAAATTTGACTATTGTAGAACACACCTTGTTTCGGCTTTGCATTGCCCTCGTCCAATCTGCGAAACACCTCGTCTATGCGTTTGTCTGTTTCTTGCTGATGTTGCTGCATTTCCAGTTGATGGTACTCCATTGTTGAAAGACGTTGGAAAACTTCTGCATTTGTCACCAAGAAACGTCTCATTGCAACAAATGCATCCATAATACGTATGCTTACACGAATAGCCGTTTCACTTCTGAGAACGGTAGAGAGCATTGCTACTCCCTGTTCTGTAAAAGCATATGAGCGAACTGTTGAGTGCTTCAGACTATTGAACCGGTCGCAATTTGCGACCAGTTCAGCCATTTCCTCCTTAGTCAGTTGAAAACGGAAACGCTCAGGGAAACGTTCTATATTACGTTTTACAGCCTCGTTTAATCTTTTAGTTTCCACTCCGTAAAGTTCAGCCAAGTCTCTATCTATCATAATTTGATTTCCACGAATAGACATTATTCGACTTTCTACAGGAGTGGTAACTACGACTTCATCATTTTGTAACTGGTCACAATTTGCGACCAGTTCTCCTTTATCTTGATGTTCTATATTATCAGCCATATTTCTATCTTTATTTTTGAGGTCACAAATTGTGACCTCAAACGTGTTGTTACTTATTATTGTATGCAAAGGTAGTGCTTTTAGCCTTTAAGCAACAATTGCACAACCCCTTTCTTTGAAAAGAACGTAAAATCAATAGTATTATTGCGATGATTGTACTTTTATTAATCGCTTCACTCGTTGTACGGTACTTACCCCTTTACCACTCAACTTCGCCACATCCCGAATGGAATACCCCTTGCGGAGCAAACTAATAACTTCCCTATATTCGGTTCTTATCTGTTCTTCCGTTTTTACAGAACCGACCTTGCGTCCGAGTTTCCCACCTTTCTCTATATACCGCTTCCTTCCTGACTGCAATCGAAATGAGATATTATCACGTTCCAATTGCGCACAGGTCGAAAGCGTGGCTATCATTATCGGGGCAAAGAGGGACGGACTTCCTTCATCGTCCAATAATATAAGCTGTTCCTTTTGTATGTAGAGGTTTATGCCACAGTCTATGAGTTGCTGACAATGGGCAATGTGAACATGGTTTACATAATCTGAAAGCAGACAAGATACGCAGGCGCATATCGCATTACTTTGGCTTGCAACCAATCGTCTTAGAATCTTGGATAACGTCTTTGACACTGTTACGAAATGCCTGCTGCCACCATTCAAGAGTGTAGAACAAAGTAAGCTCCATCATGCCTGTCTCTTCAAGAAGAATTGCTCATTCTACTAATCGCCCAACATCATACACTTTGGGGTAATATCGGTGTGATAGAAAGTTAAATACGTCAAATTTTGCCTATTTCGTATCTATATAGAATCCACACAGCCACTTTTCTGCCGTTTAGAGCGTATAATACTGATAATCAAATAATAATAGATACAATGATTGTATTCGTTCATAAATTTAGAGTGTAACGGTATGAAAAGAATGAATATGCTTACAAACAGAAAGTCATATAGGCAGGTAGATACACCACCCCTTCCTTTACACTCAGGTTTTTAGGATGAATCACATAGCTCCCTCCTATACGCTGACGAAAACTCTCGTTGAACCGGGTAAGAGAACGGATGGAATATTTATCATTCGATTTCACCTCTATCGGAAATATTTTATATCTCAGTTTGCTGTGGTTCGACAGGATAAAATCTATTTCCATGTCGTTGCGATGCTTCTCTTGATTGTATCGCGTGTAGAAGTACAGTTTGTGCCCGGCAGCCACCAACATCTGGGCAATTACGTTCTCGTAGAACATACCCTCGTTCACCGACAGTTTTCCCAATAAGATTTCCCGATAAAGCTCACCGTCAGAAATCTCATTTTCATCAAATGTATGACTGATAAGTAGTCCCGTATCCCCCATATAACATTTCACATATGTTCTGTCCTCATTCAGCGAAAGTCCCACGTTAGGGTCCGAGCAGTTAAAGCATTCATTGGCAATCATCGAATCGGAGAGCCAAAAGAAAGTATCATGATATTTTGGAAAGCTCGCCCCCTTTTCAATGCGATTCATCACTACACGTCTTTCGGAACGAGAAAGAAAAGCCGGAATCTGGTCAAATATACTTAGTACACTCGACCTGTAGCCAGACTTTATCTTCTTTATATCATTCCGGTACAGTGTCAGTATGTCTCTTTTTTCCATATCGGCCATTTCGAAGTTCCGGTTGTTCTCCAGATACGCCGACAGACTTTTCGGCATACCGCCCACAATCATGTACTGGCGGAACAGCAGCATAGCCTTGGCGTGAATCCCCTGTTCCAAAGGTACCTTTTTATCAAAGCATTGGCGGATATATGCCATCAATGGCTCTTCATTCATAGCCCAAGCAAACTCCTCAAAGTCCATGGGGTACATAAGTAGTGTCCTCTCTTCAGAAGGAATGGTAATATCATTTACATTCTCCTTTATGGAGATTAGCGAGCCCGTCTCTATATAGTCGAACCGTCCATCTGCAACCAGATACTTTATCGCTTGCCGGGCTTTCGGAAACTGTTGTATCTCATCAAATATGATAATGGATTCTTTTGGATAAAGCCTCACACCATATTCCGAAGAAAGAATAAGGAAAAAGGTGTCGAGATCATTCATGTAATTGTTAAAGGCCGAAATAACCGAGTCACTAACTTTGTTGAAATCTATCATAAGATAGCTCCGGTATTCATTCTTTGCGAACTCTTCCACAAGGGTGGATTTACCTATCCGTCGGGCGCCTTCTATCAGAAGCGCCTTAGTGCCTGCCGTTTGCTGTTTCCAGACAAGCAGTTTGTCATATAATTTACGCTTGAATATCATATCATTCAATGTTTATCATATCATTCAATGTTTATCATCTCATCCATATGCAAATTTAATGATATTTTCTGCAATACGCAAATCAAACCCCACATTTACTACCTGCAATACGCACTTTTACAAGATAGCATTTCACCTGCAATGCGCATAAATCTATATTAGAATGTGAGCAGTTAAATAATATCTTCCAATATTGACAATTTCACTCATTCAAATATATCGGCTGATATCCCGATTTTCCACTTACCTTACTATATCATCCCTTTGTAGGATGAACGATGATCTGTTTGCCGACAACTCTTGGTACTTCCGCAATGCGCTGATTCGTGCGAATTATAGAAATGTACGAAAAGAGGTTGAACCTGATATGAGTTTTTTGAATTTGTTTTTCAGAAATCTGATGATGGGAGAAAATCATGAGTTAAAGAATGGCTTTGTTGCTCCTCTCTACCCTAATAATCCCAAGCATCCGCGACAAAAGTATCTTTTGACGGTAAAGGGGTTAGCTATTTTCAATTCAACAAAATGATATACAACAACTAATAGGTATCACAGAGTTCAATGAAGAGCAGCCCATGTTACAGAACATT
>ULUA01058935.1_pt1 | contig 9809 bp, 8 predicted proteins | sample 1958081 | NCBI WGS metagenome assembly ULUA01 (sample SAMEA4835748, study PRJEB28245) | human gut metagenome | biome: gut microbiome; material: fecal sample | place: Denmark | collected 2008
TGCAGGAGGTGGAGCAGACGACCTGGGAAAATGCCTGCCGTGTATTCGGCGTCCGGTAGGTGTCTGCCCGAATCAGCAGAAGCGGGAATATTCCGGGGTGTCTGCCCAATAGCGCTTCGGGATTAACTGCATCTGCAAGCCCGGATTTTTGCGGGATTCTATGGCAATGTGATCAAAAAAGGTCAGCCAGAGCTGCCGGAAGGCTTCCTCGTCGGAGGAATACCGGCTGACTTTCTCCAGATCCAGATCTGCGGCATCTGTGAGAATGTAGCTGGAAAGCGCTTTGTGCACCGCGACAGACTGATGTGTGGCATCATAGATCATAAAGTTCTCGGAGGGCAGACGGTCGGTGAAATGCTCTGCCAGATAGGGAAGGACGTTGTCCTTCGGATGGATCGTGGCAAAGAGAACGCCGTTCTCAAGCTCGGAGAAGCGCAGAAATTCGAGATGATGGCAGGCTTCGCGGTTGGTCGCCCGGCAGAGCTCAAAAATCCGGTAGACACACGGTTCGCCTAAGGAAAGAAGCACTTTCTGACCGTCTCCGCTTGCGAGTGCGAGGAGGATGGTCTCATAGATGGCGTCTGCCTTGTCCATCTTCCTGCCGGAGGATGGCTCGCCGGACATTGCTGCCTGATAGATCGACTCATAGAACTGCATGCCGAAACGGGACGTGATGGTGCGGATCACCTTGCCGGTCTTATCCGCGGAAGGAGTTACGTGAATATATTCGGAAAAAAGCTCGTAATTCTCCGGTTCTCCGGTGGCAAGCCGGATATTGCGGTGACCGAGCCGGCTTGCGCAGGCGTCATAGACACCGGTAAAGATACCTTCAAGACTGTCCTCACAGATAAATACATACATGTAAAATACCTCTTTTCTATGTGTAATCAGGGCGGTGGGCTCACAGGGCAAGCCCGGTGTCAAACAGCGACAACTGCTGATAACCGCTGTTGCGGAGCTCCGTTGGAACCTGCGTGTGGTCTGCCATGAGATGAGAGCAGATATAGTCCTCGTCGAGCTTCGTGCGGTACATCATCCGGCCGGAACAGGTGATGAAATACAGGGCGCGCTTTAGCACAACGCCGATTTTTTTCAGATCGTCATAGGTGAGCGCGGTATCCCGTCTGGCGGCGACGATCCGCTGGGCGGACTTGTATCCGATTCCGGGTACGCGCAGAAGAGTCTGATAACTGGCGCGGTTGATCTCGACCGGAAATGTGTCGAGATGACGCAATGCCCAGTCACACTTGGGATCCAGATAAATATTAAAATTCGGGCGGTCTTCCGACAGAAGTTCATCCACATGAAAGCGGTAATAGCGCAGCAGCCAGTCTGCCTGGTACAGGCGGTGCTCGCGCAGCAGCGGAGGTCCGCCGGGGAGCACCGGCAGTGACGAATCGCCGTTGACATTGATGAACGCAGAGTAGAAAACTCGCTTCAGATGAAACTTCTCATAGAGTGCCTCGGACACACGCATAATCTGATAGTCGTTCTCCGGGGTAGCACCGATAATCATCTGTGTGCTCTGCCCGGCGGGCACAAACTTCGGCGCTTTGCGGTAGACCATCAGTTCATTCTGGTTCTCCGTGATGCCATTCTGGATCTGGCGCATGGGGGAGAGAATCGTGTGTCTTGATTTGCAGGGAGCAAGCTGTTTCAGCCCGTTTGCCGTGGGAAGCTCAAGATTGATGCTCATGCGGTCCGCAAGAAATCCTGCCTTTTCAATCAGTGCCGGGTCAGCGCCGGGGATCGCTTTTACGTGGATGTAGCCGTTGAAGTGATGGACGGTACGGAGCCGGTAAAGCGTCTGGTAAATCAGATCCATGGTGTAATTCGGACTGATGAGGATGCCGGAACTTAAGAACAGACCCTCGATATAATTGCGCCGGTAGAATTCCATGGTGAGCGTACAGATCTCATCCGGGGTAAAGGAGGCGCGGGGGACGTCGGAGTTGCAGTTGTTCTGGCAGTAGGCACAGTTAAAAATACACTCGTTGGTGAACAGGATCTTGAGCAGGGAGATGCATCTTCCGTCTGCAGCAAATGCATGGCACACGCCGGGAGCCAGACAATTCCCCATGTGCCTGTCATCTCCCCTGCGGTCGGCGCCGCTTGAGGTACATGCCACGTCGTACTTCGCGGCATCGGTAAGGATGGCAAGCTTCTCCATGAGGGAGAGATTCTGCTGAATGTTCATGTGAAAGCACCTCCTGGCAAAACAAATGTTCGGTTAAAGAATAGCACATATGTTCGGCAAAAGCAAGATAAAATCGAATATTTGTTCGAGAAAGATTATGGTTCACTTGGACAGTGGGTATATGGTATAATGTACGTAAGCAATGAGCAGTGCCAGACGTGACAGTCACGAGATATGCCTGCTTGCAGGCTATATATCGCGACTGTTGCGGATGATAGGGCGAAGGCCCGTTAGTCCGGGAAATCTATGATTTCCTGGACGAGCACTGCGAAGACGTGACATTTGCCGGAGCGGGCATCGGAGACTTTAGACGGATGATAGGGCGAATGCCCGTCAGTCCGGGAAATCTATGATTTCCTGGACGAGCACTGCGAAGACGTGACATTTGCCGTAGCGGAGTCGTACAGATAGAAGCCCCCGGACGGGCTTTGGAATGGAGAAAGATGGATACAGATATTTTTGAGCAGTTCCCGGATCGGGAAACATTTGACAAATACTGGAACGAGAATTATCAGCCGGTGACATACGAGGATGTGCGCGAGGCGTTCACGGATTTTGTGAAGTCTGCGGACGGTCACATCTACCTCTCGGACTACGAGGAGAAGGGGATGATCTCACGGGAAGATTTTAAGGAAAACCTCTCGCAGGAGGCACAGTTTACATTTGAGGACGGACTGACGGAAGTTTTTTACGATAAGAATCCGGAGCTTTATGAGACGGCGTTTGCGCTCTATGAGGAGTCAAAGCTTACCGGAAAGGGAGATGCATCGGTGGCGCAGACGTTTCACGAGACGTTTCGCGCGCTCTATGCAGAGTTTCTGAACAGACTGTATGATGAGGTGCTGGCAGCATGGCAACATTAGGAATCCCGCAGAATACGATTGCGGTTCTGCAGAAGTATCATTTTAATTTTCAGAAAAAGTTCGGACAGAATTTTCTCATTGATACCCATGTGCTCGAGCGCATTATTGAGGCGGCGGGCATTACGAAGGATGACTTTGTGCTGGAGATCGGACCGGGCATCGGCACGATGACCCAGTATCTGTGTGAAAATGCCAGAGAGGTGACGGCGGTGGAGATCGACCAGAACCTGATCCCGATTCTGGCGGACACGCTTAGCGCTTATGACAATGTGACGGTTATCAATGAGGACATTTTGAAGCTGGATATTGTAAAGCTCGCGGAGGAGAAGAATGCCGGGAAACCGATCAAGGTGGTGGCAAATCTTCCGTATTATATTACCACGCCGATTATCATGGGGCTGTTTGAGAGCCATGTGCCGATTGACAGCATTACGATCATGGTGCAGAAGGAAGTCGCAGACAGGATGCAGGTCGGACCGGGGACGAAGGATTACGGTGCGCTCTCGCTGGCGGTGCAGTATTATGCAAAGCCGGAGATTATCGCAAACGTGCCGCCGAACTGCTTTATGCCGCGGCCGAATGTCGGCAGCGCGGTGATAAGGCTGACGCGTCATGAGACCGTGCCGGTGCAGGTGGAGGATGAAAAGCTGATGTTCCGGCTGATCCGGGCATCTTTTAACCAGAGACGCAAGACGCTTGCGAACGGTCTGAATAATTCGCCGGAGATTCATCTCTCCAAGGAAGTGATTCAGGAAAGCATTGAGGAGCTTGGCGTGCCGGTGACCATCCGTGGAGAGGCGCTTACATTGGAACAGTTTGCGGCGCTCTCGAATATTATCGGACGCAGAATGAAGCAGCAGGCATAGAGAGAACAGGGGGAAACAGACAATGGATGGACAACAGAACAATCAGAGTGGATGGAACAGGAACGAGATACCCAGAACATACGGTGAAGATACGAAAATGTATCAGAACCGGCAGAACGCGTCGCAGCAGCCGAATTACGGAAATGTGCAGGACATGAGTCAGCAGCCGAATTACGGAAATGGTCAGAACGCATATCAGCAGCCGAATTACGGAAATGGCCAGAACGCATATCAGCAGCCGAATTACGGAAACGGTCAGAACCCGTATCAGCAGCCGAATTACGGAAACGGCCAGAACCCGTATCAGCAGCCGAATTATGGAAACTGGCAGGGGAATCCCTCCCCGCAGGAGCAGCACGGTCCGGTATCCGATGTTCTGTGCAATATTCTTCTGGTGATCTTTATGGCGCAGATTATCATCAATTTTGTGGTATTTGGCGCGACATGGAATGCGATGGCGGGGGAAGGAATAGACGCTTATCTCGACGGATCCGTGAGTCTTGGCAGCCCGGTGCAGATGCTTTCCATGTTTTCCAATCTGCTGTTTGTGGCGATGCTTGTGCTGTTGATTCTGGATATTGTAAAAATCAGCAATCAGAAATACAAGATCACCGGTCTGGTGCTGTTTGCGATTTTCTTAAGACCGGGCTATTACGTCTGGAGAGCACATGTGCTCAAGAGAAAAATGACGTTTCCGATCATTTACACCATCGTTTACAGCGGAGTGACCGTGGCATATTTTTTCTATTCGTTTTATAAAGTTTTTTCACTGACATTCGGGATTATGCAGAGTCTGAACTAGTGCCGCGGCTTTGTGGGAATGGAAGATCTCCTTGGTTCATATAATAATGGACAGGGAGATTTTTTTATGCGGAAAAAATGGAAATACTATATTGATAGAATGCTTACATTCGCGCTTATCGGCATATTATTGCCGCTTTTTATCACGATAATATGTCAGCGTATGCGGCTGGAGGAAGTGATATACGGCACGTACGACGCGATAACGGAGACGGCAGAAAGAGAGGGCGGGGAGGAACTGGAAGAACAGCTGCCTTTTATTCTGGCGAAGGAGATCCGTGCGGACGCGGAGGATGCGGCGCTTATGGCGCAGTGCGTGATTGCGCGGACAACACTGTATGATGCCGCGGCGAGAGGGGAGGAACAGCCGGCTGCTTTTTCGGAGGAAGAATTAAGGCAGGCGCTGGGGGAAACATATGAAAAGACCATGGAACGGCTTGAGACGTGCGTGGAGGAGACGAGTGGGCAGGTGCTCTCCTGGAACGGTGGCTATGCGTATGCTGCATATCATGCGATCAGTGCAGGAAGTACGAGAGATATGAGCCGGTCGGCGGAAGCGGCGGTGCCATATCTTCCCGCGGTGGAGTGCCCGGCGGATCTGACGGCGGAGGGCACGCTCTCGGTCATTTATTGTGAGGAAACTGACATTTTAAAGCGGTGCGGGGAGCATTTTGCGGAGGCAGACGTGTCCGCGGTGTCTGAGATCCAGGTTACAGAGCGGGATGCGGCGGGTTATGTACAGCAGGTCATGCTGGGGGAGTATGTCTGCACCGGGGAAGCGTTCCGTGAGGCGATGGGCTGGAATTCCGCGTGTTTTACGATCACGCAGATGGGGGAAAATGTGCGGATCGTGACAAGGGGACTGGGACACGGGTACGGCCTGAGCCAGAATGAGGCGCGCGCGATGGCGCAGGAAGGAACCTCTTACGAGGAGATTTTACAATATTTTTTTCCGGGAACAACGCTTGTGACAGCGGATCAGATAAAATAGGCGGCGCTCTGCATAAACCATCCGTGCAGGGGGAACAATAGGAATAAAAATAAATAATATGGATGGTGAAAAAAATGAGAAAAAGCAGATTTTGGGCATTCCTCGGGCGTAAACAATATGTGATTGCGGGGGCGATTGTGATTGCGGCAGCAGTTGCGACCACGGTAATTTACAGCGATCATGAACAACAGCAGCGCGAACAGCTGGAGGAAGAACTGGCACAGGAAAACACACCGGAGGAAGCCGGACTTGTCGCAGCGACGGAAAGTACGGAACAGACAGCGCAGGCATCCGCGGTCATTCCGCCGGAGCAGACCGCAGAGGCAGAGCAGCTGGAGCAGACCGCAGAGGCGGTGACGACAGAGAGTACGGAAGTGGCGCAGGTGGAAAAAGAAGCGGAGAATGAGACTGCGGAGACGGGCGCAGGGGCCAATGTCCTTCATTTTGACCCGGAAGCCGGTATGCTCTGGCCGATGGAGGGAAATGTGATCTTAAATTACAGCATGGATTCTACCGTATATTTTGCGACGCTGGACCAGTACAAATACAATCCGGCGGTGATTATCGCGGGAGAGGTCAACAATAAAGTATATTCCGTCGCAAAGGGAAAAGTCATCGGCCTCTCGAACAACGAGGAGACCGGCTGTACGATGACGGTTGACCTGGGAGATGGCTATCGCGCGATCTACGGGCAGTTAAAGGAGCCGAACTTTGCGGTGGGCGATTATGTGGAATCCGGTCATGTGCTGGGCTACGTGGCAGAGCCGACAAAATACTATTCGGTGGAGGGCAGCAATCTGTATTTTGCGCTGCAAAAAGACGGACAGCCTGTCGATCCGGTAGCATTTTTTCAGAGCTAGTTTGTAAAAGGAAGACACCGGTTCTTGAATATGTTGGATTTCTTCATTATAATGAAACAAGAGATAAGGGAGGAATCGGTACATGGAATTCAAGGAATACAGTAAAGCTGTGATGGCGTGGGTGGACGGAGTGATGCAGAACCGCGGCGCCGATGCCGAGAAAACATTGAAATACTGTGCGGATATCGAACAATATGCAAAACAGACGGGGGATCCAAAGCTTCTGGGGTTTGCCTACTATTATGCGGGCGAGACCTACTATGTGCTCAATGAGGGCGAGCAGCTTCTTAAGACCATTACCAGAGCTATCACCTATCTGGATCAGGCGGAGCAGTGGGACATGACTGCCAGGGCTTATAATATCCTTGCGATTGCCTTTTTGAACCGTGGAAATACGCCGATTGCGCTGGATTACTATCTGACCGGACTCGGTTATTGTAAAAAATATAAGCTGGCGAATGAAGAAAACGTCATCAACTTAAATCTAGGAACCCTCTATCTGGGCAACGAACAGTGGAATGAGGCGCAGAGATATTTTGAAAAAGTCTCCTCCGATATCAAGGCATATCCGGAGACCCCGAATTATTACGGGCTGATGAGCTGTGTAGCGGTCTGTCTGGGGCGGTGCTTTATGCAGCGGGAACAGAATGAGCGCGTGCAGGCACAGATGGATTATCTGGATCAGGTCTGCTGGGAGCACATGCAGAAGATCGAGCGGCTCTCGGCGCTGATTTTTAAGGCGGAATATTATCACCACGTGGGAAGAATCACACTCCGTGAGGAATGTATTGAGCAGATCCGCGGACTTGTGGATATGGACATGGCGGTTATGGATATCTTTGATGACGTGTACGGGCTGTGCAGACTGTTGCTGGAGATCGATAAGGAAGACGTCTTCTGGGACATCGTGGCGGTATTGGAAAAATTGACGAAAAACGCCAATATTGCGAATCTGCAGCGGAAAATAGTTTCCTTAAAAATCCTCTGCTACCGCAGGAAACAGGACGAGGCGGCTTATCTCGAGGAGGCGGGCCGGTTCTATGAGCTGACCGAGGCGCTGGATCGGGAGAACCATTATATGATTGCCAACATGCTCTCCGTGCGCAGATCATTAGAACATGCGAATGAGAAGCGGCGGGAGATGGAGAAAGCGAATGAGCGTCTGCTGGAGAAGTCCGAGACGGATCCGCTGACGCGGCTGGCGAACCGGTTCCGGCTGAATGATTATCTGGAGCATGCATTTGAGCGGGCGCGGGATGACCATAGAGCATTTGCGGTAGAGATTCTCGACATTGACTACTTCAAGGAATACAATGATAACTACGGCCATCAGGCGGGAGATGCCTGCATCGTGGCGATTGCGGATGAGCTGCGGAAAATGCAGAGCAGCGATACCTTCTGTGCGCGGTATGGCGGGGATGAGTTTATCATTATTTACGAGTACAAGACGGAGGACGAGGTTTTTTCCATGGCGGACAGTCTGCGGGAGCGTATTCTTGACAGGCGGATCGAGCATGTGTGCTCGAAGGCGCTTCCGGTTGTCACAATCTCGCAGGGAATCTGTTTTGACGTGGCTCCGGAGGGAAGCCGGAGCTGGGATTTCCTGCATGCGGCGGATATGATGCTCTACGAGGTGAAAAAGCGCAGCCGCAACAATATTTCGCTCGGACATCTGGATGCAAAAGAGGCGAGATACGGAGAAGAGAGGAAACTTTTATAGATTCCGGCATAGAATATACTGTAACGGAAAATCCGCAATCGAGCCTTTTACTTTTACCGAAGCGCAGCAGTATGAAAAAGTACAGATCAAGTAAAGTACGCATCTGTCGATTGCTTTTCATAGGAGTATTGCCCAAAGCCGCGAGCGGATTTGGGTTACATAGACAGAAGTCCGGAGATTTGCGCATTTCTTGACAAAAGAGAGATGCCGTGCTATGATTCAAAATACTGCGCAGTCGGCAGAGGTGGGCACTTTCTGCCGGTGCTGGGCATGCGTCAGAGAATTGGCTCAGGCGTGACAGAAAGGAAAAAGATGGAAACAGTTAGATTTGATGAGTTAGATTTATATCCTCAGGTGTTAAGAGCGATTGCGGATATGGGATTTGAGGAGGCAACGCCGATTCAGAGCCAGGCGATTCCGGTTGTGATGTCGGGCGTGGATGTGATCGGACAGGCACAGACAGGTACCGGTAAGACGGCATCCTTTGGTATTCCGGTGCTTCACAAGGTAGACCCGAACAGCAGAAAGACGCAGGTAATCATTCTCTCTCCGACCAGAGAGCTTGCCATTCAGGTGGCGGACGAGATCCGCAAACTTGCCAAGTATATGCACGGGGTCAAGGTGCTTCCGGTGTATGGCGGCCAGGAGATCGGACGCCAGATCAAGGCGTTAAAAGGCGGCGCGCAGATTATCGTCGGAACGCCGGGACGCGTGATGGATCATCTGCGCCGCAAGACGATCCGCTGTGATGCGATCCACACGGTGGTACTCGATGAGGCGGACGAGATGCTGAACATGGGCTTCCGCGATGACATCGAGACGATTCTTGAGTATATTCCGGCGGAGGGACGTCAGACGATCCTTTTCTCCGCGACGATGCCGAAGCCGATTCTCGATATCACCAGGAAATATCAGCACGATGCGGTCAACATCAAGGTGGTAAAAAAAGAGCTGACGGTTCCGAGCATTGAGCAGTATTACTACGATGTCAAGCGCAGCGACAAGGTAGAAGTCTTAACGCGGCTTCTCGATTACTACAATCCGAAGCTCTCGCTGGTATTCTGCAATACCAAGCGGATGGTGGACGAACTTGCGGAAGAATTAAAGGGACGCGGCTATTTTGCAGAGGGACTGCACGGAGATATGAAGCAGTCGCAGCGTGACCGCGTGATGAAAGGATTCCGCAGCGGCAAGACCGAGATCCTCATTGCGACCGATGTGGCGGCGCGCGGAATCGACGTCGATGATGTGGAGGCCGTTTTCAACTACGACATTCCGCAGGATGACGAATACTATGTGCACCGGATCGGCAGAACGGGACGTGCAGGTCGAACCGGACGAGCTTTTACCTTCGTGAAGGGCAAGGAAGTCTACAAGCTGAAGGATATCATGCGCTACTGCAAGACCAAGATCGTGGCGATGCCGATTCCGTCAACGGATGATGTGGCACAGATCAAGGCAGAGAAGGTCATGGAGGAGATCGGCAGGATCATCGACGAGGAGAACCTGTC
>ULUA01086229.1_pt1 | contig 9809 bp, 6 predicted proteins | sample 1958081 | NCBI WGS metagenome assembly ULUA01 (sample SAMEA4835748, study PRJEB28245) | human gut metagenome | biome: gut microbiome; material: fecal sample | place: Denmark | collected 2008
CGGCATATGAGATTTTAGAGTCTGGAATGATTGGAAATCAAATTGTTGATCGGATCGTAAATGATGATCTTGTAATTGCAAATTTGACAGGAAACAATCCGAATGTTATGTATGAACTTGCGATCCGCCATGCTGCAGCGAAGCCTATTATACATATTTGTGAGAATGGAACAAACCTTCCGTTCGATATTAAGGATAGCAGAACGATTTTTTATAAAAATGATATGCTTGGGACCAAGGAATTAATAGAACGTCTGGAATGTTTTGTTAAAGAGGTGGATTATGAGAAAGAATATATGGATAATCCAATATATAACGGAATACAAACAGGACGGATTTTGAAAGATTTGAATGAAAGTGGGAAGGGGAATGAGGCTCAATTATTGCTGCAGATCATTAATCTACTAAGTAATCAACAGAGAAACATAGCCAGAAATCATTATCAGAGAGATTTTTGTATAGAATTAGATTGCTTTGTTGATTACGAAGATGAAAGAATTGAGGCATTTAAAAAGGATTTATGTGAACAGTTACCATACTCGAAAATAGGGGTATATATGATGAATAGAAATAAGACAAGGGTATCTATTGAATTATCACATGAGGTTACTGCTGAAGTATATCAAACAATTAGGAATCTGGCTAAGCAATATGATATAGGGTATGGTATTGCAATATAGCTTGCTGAGTACCTTTCTATCGTCTTACGATACGAATATCGTAAGACGGTAGCTTTTTTTTGCTCAAAAATAGATGAAAAATACTATCAGGCCGGTTAATTTTGGAAAAGGGTGGTGGTAAATGGGGGTAAACGGTGGTAGAAATCTCATTTCAGGTATGATATAGTAAAATCAGAGAAAAAGGGAAGAGGGATGTTTTATGAAAAAGAAAAAAATTGTGATGGCGGCTGTGATGATGGCATTGACTCTTTCATCAAGTGCCATGGTTTACGGTGAAACCATAGAACAAAGTACAGAAGTTGCCGCAGATACAGCAGCTGGTGGACGTTCCGTAGACTATTTTAGTCTTCCGGCAAATGGTGGTACATGGGATGGAAGCCACTATATAAAACCGGACGGATCGATGGCAACAGATGTATTCTTTTTTGATGGAACGTACACATATTATCTGATGACTGACGGAACGCCGATGAAGGACAAGCTGACCTATCATCCAGATGGAGAGCATATCATTTATTTTGATCAGAACGGACATGAGGTGTTCACGACATTCCGGTATTGTCCGAGTGTTCAGTACACCTGCTACTTTGATTCACAGGGGTACCTTTACAAAGATCAGATCACGTTTGTTGGAGACAAGGCATATTATCTGAATGGAAACGGAGCAATGGAGCAGAACGGCTGGTTCCAGTTTGCCAACGGAAGAGATTATGGCTGGGCGAATGCGGATGGAACCCTGAACACGACCGGATGGGGGACAGATCCTTATGGTAGAACTGTTTTTTATCATTGGAATGGTATGGTGGCAAGAGGTCTGATTACCGATGGCTATTACTATTACAGTATGGATGAGGCAGACGGACATTTGCTTGGATCATTTGCTGATACACCAAGCAAAGGAAACGAAAGAGCTACTGATGCAGAAATCTCAAAAATGTTATCGCATATGAGTGAATTACAATGGTGGTAAGAAGAAAGTGACGATATTAGGCATTTAAATAGTATAAAGGCGCAACCCAAATGGTTGCGCTTTTTTTGTACCTCAAGAGGAGAGATGTAAGTGAAGCGAGAACCGCCGAAGAAGGCATATATCTAATCTGAGAGAAGTGAAAATCATGTGCCGAAATTCGGTACACGCGTAAGGAGAAAGTGATAATGAAAAAAAGATGTGAACAAATGACAATCCGCCTTCCAGAAGAATTGAAGGATAAACTTCAAATAAAGGCAGCACTGAAAGGAATCAGTGCAAATGAATTAGTAATTATTAGTCTTCGGGAATATCTGAAAGAGAAATAGAACCATGCTGAGTTTCATACTCAGCAATATATCTTAAAAGAGCATATTCAATCTCCATATTTAAAGAACGATGTTCTATACTGGAAAGTTTTTTTATTTTTCCATGCAAATCTTCTGGGAGACGTAACATAGTTGGTATTTTATTAGTTGCCATAGAAGAACCCTCCTTATTACCATAATGATATCATAATATAACAATATGAAAAATAAATATAGTTTCATATTGACATCATTATGATACGGTGATAATATAAAGATACAAAGTGATATCACCACAAACAATGGAGGGAATCTTATGAGCATAATGACGGTTAGGGCACCAGAGGATTTAAGAGAGAAGCTTTCTTGTTATTCACATGAAATAGGAATAACAAGGAATGCCTTAGTATTGATGATTCTGAATGCTTGGATTGAGCAGAAAGAAGAAAAACGGTATGGAGATGAGGTACAATATGAAAGATCAGCAGGTGATTGAACAAACGTTAGACAGCCGCGAAGTGGCTGAAATGGTTGGAAAAAGGCACAAAAATTTGATACGAGATATAGGTAGGTATATTGAGCAAATTAAGGAGAGCAATTTAATAATTAATGAGACAGATGAAGAACATATATCTACTAAGCTCAAAATTGAGCCGAGTGAATTTTTTTATGAGAATACCTATATGGACAGTACAGGAAGAAGCCTTCCCTGTTATGACATCACATTAAAAGGCTGTGAGTTCATTGCCCACAAATTAACTGGGGTCAAAGGTACAGCTTTTACCGCCCGGTATATCAACCGTTTTCACGAGATGCAGGAAAGGCTCACGGAGCAGGACAGTGGATTGGAACTACCGTGGTTTATCCGGAAATTTAGGGGAAATCATATTGTGTTGGAACGTGATTTTATCTCTATTACAGGGGTTGACGTTAAGAAGCATAAGTTGTTTTACAGAGAAGAATACTTTAGTCCGTATGATATTAATGGATGGGGATGGAATTGTAATAAGGAAAAATTTAAACAGGAGTATGGTTTCGATTTTGGTGAAGATCATTGCATGAATTATTTTTATCTCTCCGGTGTGAAAAAAGCCTTGCGTATACTTGTAAATGATAACAGAGTGGAAATGAAGCCTGGATCATACGAACTGCTTGTCGGAGAGGTGGAAAAAGTTCAGAGGATGGAACTGGAAGAATTGGGAATGAAAGATCCGGGCGCAGAGAAGATAAGCGTAACTTCGGTGGGAGGTCTGCCAATTCAGATCATGGTAAACCTGCAGGTGTCAGGACAGGCACCGGATGGATATGCAGTGGTGGAACAGGTGAAAAGCCTGCCGCTATCCATAGATCAGAAAAATCTTCAGTCGAAAAAGTATGAAAGAGTAAGTTTGAACATATCTATCGCGGGGTGATATGATATTTCTATAAGAACATTTACTTAAAAATTTGCAAATCCATCTGGAAAAAAGGTGGGGGTAAATGGTGGTAAACGGTGGTAGATTTCAAGTTTTACCCGTGGTATAGTAAAATCAGAGATAGAAGGGAAGAGGTCTTATGAGAAGAAAAACAGTAAAAAATCTTGTGACAACAGCAATGGTAACAGCATTTGTGCTTGGTGGAAGCACAATGGTTGTTTATGCGGAGGAGCTTCCGGTAGAAGTCGAAACAGAAGCAGCATTGGATGAGATCGCTGAAGCAGAAACAGAGACAGTGGTGGAGGAAACAACAGAAGTAACAGAAGAACCATCTGCCGAATCGGAGACAGAAGCTATTGTGAGTGAAGAATCGGAAACAGAAGCAGTCCTTGAAAGTAACGAAAGTGATTCTTCTATGTTGGCAGCTGGAGGACGTACCGTAGATTATTATAGTCTTTCGGCAGATGGCGGCAACTGGGATGGATCCAATTATACAAAAGCAGACGGTACACTGGCAACAGATGTATTTTTCTTTGATGGAACGTACACCTATTATTTGCAGACAGATGGTTCACCGATGAAAGACAAGCTGACCTATCATCCGGATGGAGAACATATCGTGTACTTTGACCAGAATGGACATGAAGTGTTTACGACATTTCAGTATTGTCCGAGTGTTCAGTACACCTGCTATTTTGATTCCAATGGTTATCTTTACAAGGATCAGATCACTTTTGTTGGAGATAAAACGTATTATCTGAATGGGAACGGAGCAATGGAGCAGAACGGCTGGTTCCAGTTCGCCAACGGAAGAGATTATGGATGGGCGAATGCGGATGGATCTCTGAATACGACTGGATGGGGGACAGATCCTTACGGCAGAACGGTCTTTTATCATTGGAACGGTATGGTAGCAAGAGGGCTGATTTCAGATGGTGCGTATTATTATAGCATGGATGAGACGGATGGACACTATCTGGGGCAGTTTTCAATGGATAGCTGGCAAAGCACAGATGGGGCAGGAAATCCGATTTCGCCTGAAGCGCGGCAATCTATTAATTGGATGAACACAGAGTTTAAAGGTTGGTGGTAAAATCAAGCTTTAAGATGTAAATAATAAGAGCGTAACCGAAAGGTTGCGCTTTTTTTGTACCTCAAAAGGAGAGATGCAAGTGGAACGAGGACCGCCGAAGGAGGCATATGTAAGAAAAATAAAAATCATGTGCCGAAATTCGGCACACGCATAAGGAGAAAGTGATAATGAAAAAAAAGAAAGGGAAAAGAGTAGTTACGTTTCTGCTTGCTATTGTGGGCTGCATTGTTGGATTGTATTCAGCCAGAGAGCCGGTACAGGCGGCAGAAAATATCACTGGTATTGACTTAAAAACAGCTCAAAATCTTTGGAATGTAACTTTGAGTTGGGACAATATCTATGAGACTGCAAATCTTACTACGGTGGAAACCGGTGGATTTACGCAGAAAGCTGATACGGGGACACTCATATACATGGAAGCCCCCGGTATCCTCGGTTATCCCGATACAACCTCCTGGATTCGTGCAACGTATGATAAAGTAGGAACCATCGGAGGACGCAGTGTTTCGGTACAGGTGACATTTCGCAGCTTTTATGGAAAAAAAGATACCCATGCACTCAGTGCAGAATGGGGCGATCATTGCAGCACCTATAATGATATTCGTGGATGTGTGGATATGGAAAAAAGCGGTGTTGCGCTTAATAAGTGTTTCTGGCACGGTTTTACACAGCATGATATTTATGCAATGGGTGAAGAATATCACCTGTATTTTACAGATACGGGTGAGGGGATTTCCTGTAAGGGGGCATATCTGACAGCAAGCTCTTTAAATAAAGGAGAAGGAATTACATACAACACGGAGGGACAGGATGGAGGAAATTTGAATACCTTTCTCCGAACAGATCACCAGTTGCAAAATGATGGATATGGTTCATGGGTGGGAAATAGTGATGATTTCCCGGATGATCCGAGGGAAGCGGATTATACCAAGAATTCGGTATGCTTCCAGTTATGTACGGATGATCCGAAGTTTCTTATGCGTTCTGAAGGCTGCGATTACTGGCATACATTCAATGTATCACCGCTTGGTGCAACGATACCGGAACAGCCCAATAAGATAGGTGTCACAAGTGCCGGAATGCAGATGGACAAGTTTACGAATGTAAATGTCGGCGATACGCTGATGTTCGATGTGAGCCAGAAGGTGGAATACCTGACGGTTACAGGATCGGTAAAATACCAGCAGTTCCAGATTATTGATACACTGCCGCAGGAGCTGACTTATTCTTCTGCAAATGTGACGGATGAAAATGGAAATATGCTGAATTCCAGCCAGGTGAACATCACGGTAAACAGTTATAACCAGGTCATAGCGGAGTTTACATCCGATTATCTGCAGAACGGGATGAGGTATGCCGGTGAAACTTACCATCTTCACGTTGCGGCGCAGGTGAACGCGAATGCGGCAAACAGCAGCAAATTTGTGAATCAGGGTTATACGATCATCAATAATACGATGTCATCGTTTAAAAAGGTGGAAATTGAGCCGCGTCATTCCGAACCGGCATTGAGCATTGAAAAGACGGTGCCAAAGTACGAGTACCAGGTCGGAAATACCGTTGAGTATACGATCAAGGTAAATCAGACGGTAGCAGATGCGGTGGCACAGAATGTAAAGATCCAGGATACATCGCTGCCGGAAGGACTGGCGGTATCGGACGCGGCAGACGCGGTGACGGTAAACGCGCCGCAAACCTGGACGGATGCATCCGGTGGGACACACCAGACGGCGGTATCCACGAAAAAGCAGGGCAATGGTTTTGTGACGACTGTGGATGGGTTAAATTATAATGCGCCGGTCACGATCAAGGTCAAGTGTACTGCAAAGGATGCTGTAAATGGAAAAGAAGTAAAGAATACGGTAACTGCGCAGGCTGATAACGTAAAAACGCCTGTTTCCGCGAATGCAAAGGTGTTTATCAACAGCCCTAAGCTTGCGATCCATAAGCAGGTGCCAAAATACGAATGGCAGGTTGGTGACACGATCGAGTATACGATCCAGGTAAGCCAGACAGTGCAGAACTGTGTGGCAAGAAATGTAAAGATCTCAGATACATCTCTGCCGGACGGACTTGCAGTATCGGATGCGGCAGACGCGGTGACAGTGGATGCACCGAAAAACTGGACGGATGTCGGCGGTACGACACACCAGACGGCGGTATCCACGAAAAGACAGGGAACCGGCTTTGTAACTACACTGGACGGTCTGAATTATAACGCTCCAGTCACGATCAAGGTCAAATGTGTGGCAAAGGATTCTGTAAATGGTAAAAAGATCACGAATACGGTAACTGCGCAGGCTGACAACGTGAAGACTGCGGTAAAGGATCAGGCAAGAGTATTTATCAACAGTCCGAAGCTTAACATGGAAAAAACGGTGTCCAAGTATGAATGGCGTGTTGGCGATACGATCGAATATACGATCAAGATCAGCCAGACTATTGATGGATGCCAGGCAAGAAATGTCAGGATCAAAGACCTTACCCTGCCGGACGGACTTGAGATCCAGCCGGAAATGGCGGACTGGATCACGGTTGACGCTCCAAAAAGCTGGACGGAGCCGGAAACAGGGGCTGTAAAATCGACTGTGGTAGAGAGTGGCCAGAAAGATGGCGGCTTTGAAGTCACGCTTGATCGTCTGGAAAAAGGCACTGCAACGATAAAAGTCAAGTGTGTAGCCAAGGATACTGTAAATGGAAAAGAAATCGTAAATACTGCGAAAGCGCAGGCGGATAACGTAAAAGCACCGCTGTCTGCGAATGCAAAGATCTATGTCAACAGCCCCGGCGTACATATTGAGAAAGACTGCGATAAGAGCTACGCGAAACCGGGGGATGTGATCGGCTATACACTGAGTATCGATAATGAAACGATCGGAACACTTGCACGGAACATCGTGATCACGGATACGATCGAGACAGAGGGCTTAAAATTACAGAAAAATTCTATCGTGCTGCTGGATGCGGATGGAAATCCGATCAAGGACGCGAAGATCACAGTAAAAGACAATTCTTTCCGGATCGAAACCGGAAAAACCATGATCTGCACAGATGGAAATTATGAAGTGCTGGATAAGGAAAAGGGTGATTCGGATGGTGGAAAGCCTAATCCGGAAGGCGTGGATAAGGAGAAAGCCTTTACGGTTGAATACCAGGCATCAGCCACCAAAAAGGTAGAAGAAGGAGGAATGCTGGAAAATAAGGCAACGGTTACCTGCGAGGAGGGAACATCAGATGAAGATGAAGCGTCGGTTCCGGTCAATGGTCCGGTGTTAGATATGAGAAAAACTTCGGATAAAGAAAACTATCAGGTTGGTGCAACCGGTCATTATAAGCTGACCGTGCGTGAGACCCGTGAGGCATTGACTGCCAAAGCGGTAATCATTACGGATGCTTTTACAGAAACAGGGATGACGATTGCCCCAGACAGTATTGTCACAGAATTAAATGGAGAGGCGTTTGAACCGGAATCTGTGGAAGTAAATGAGACGAAAAATGGATTTACGATAAAGACGGGAAAAGACATAACAGACACGGACAAGCTGGTGATCCGCTATGATGTTACGTTCGATGGCGTCACGGCTGGCAATACATATGCTAACGTTGCGATCGCAAAAGGCAGTAATACGGCAGAAGCTAAGGACAGGAATGAGATCACTGCGGATTCAGGTGAAAAGCCGGAACTTATCATAACAAAAAAAGCGGCAAAAGAAGAGGTGAAAGTTGGTGATACAGATTCTTTTGAGATCAAGGTCACACAGGACAGCCATTATGTGTCCGCAAAAAACGTTGTGATCCAGGATTCGTTTGATAAGCCTGGGGCTTCATATGTCAGAGGTACGATGAAGATCTTAGACAGTCAGGGTAAAGATATCACAAAGGATGTCATTATTACCTATACGGAGCATGGTTTCCGGATCGATACGAAACGCGATCTGGGCTATAATGAATTTTTCAAGATTACCTATGATATGGAGTATACAGATGCATCCCTTGCCGGGCAGACCGTGATGAACCAGGCAGCCGCGACATCGGATAATACCGAAGAAGCTGCGACTTACGCAGAGGTTAAGGTTCGAACGGATGATCCGGAACTTGTGGTGAAAAAAACAGCAGAGAAGTCTACGGTACATATCGGAGATACCAATACCTATACGATCGTGGTCACGCAGACAAAAGAGGGTGAGACAGCTAAGGATGTTGTGATCCAGGATTCGTTGAACGCGACTGGCGTGGAATATGTGAAAGAAACCTTCCGATTGACGGATAAGGACGGCAGTAAGGTGGAAGGAACACAGACAGTTTTTTCCGGAAATGGATTTGAGATGAAGACCGGAAAAGATCTGGGGTACATGGAGACGCTTACCTTGACCTACCAGGTTAAATATACGGATGCGTCCCTTGTTGGAAAGACCGTGCAAAATACGGCTGTCGTACCGTCTGGCAATGGAAAAGAAAATCCGGGAAAAACAGATGTCGTTATCCTGGATGATGATCCACAGCTGGAAGTGAAAAAAACGGCAGAAAAGTCTACGGCACATATCGGGGATACCAATGGCTATACCATTACGGTAAGGCAGATCAAAGAAGGAGAGACAGCCAAGGCAGTAGTGATCCGCGATTCCCTGAATACGGAAGGTGTGGAGTATGTCAAGGATTCCTTCCGGCTGGCAGATAAAGACGGAAATGAAGTGGAAGGAACCCAGATAGTTTTCTCCGGGAATAGTTTTGTGATGAAGACCGAGAAGGATCTGGGGTACATGGAAACGCTTACGCTGACGTATCAGGTTAAATATACGGATACAGCGCTTGCCGGAAAAACAGTGAAGAATACGGTTGCAGTACAGCCGGGAAATGGAAAGGAAGTGCCGGGGGAGGCTCCGGTAGATATTCTGGACGATGATCCGGAGCTGTCTGTTACAAAGACAGCAGAGCGTGCTGAAGTGAGAGCCGGAGAAACCAACACTTATACGATCACGGTAAAACAGACGAAAGAAGGCGCGACAGCTAAGAAAATCGTGATCCGTGATACACTTGATGCAGGTGGTTCTTATGTGAAAACATCTTTCCGCCTGGTAGATCAGGATGGAAACAAGGTGAATGGTGTCAAAGGCATTTTTACCGGAAATAACGGATTCAGGATCAAGGTCGGTCAGGAGCTTTCTTATGGAAAAGCATACGTTCTGACTTATCAGGTGACCTATGCGGAGTCGGTGGCAGGCGGATCGGTGAAAAACACCGTTGTGGTAAAAGCGGATCAGACAGATGAAAAGACTGCAGAACAGGTCGTTGCTGTTAAAGCCGCGGATGCGCAGACGGTAACCAATACACAGCCGACACAGGAGA
>ULUA01019419.1_pt1 | contig 9801 bp, 7 predicted proteins | sample 1958081 | NCBI WGS metagenome assembly ULUA01 (sample SAMEA4835748, study PRJEB28245) | human gut metagenome | biome: gut microbiome; material: fecal sample | place: Denmark | collected 2008
ACCGTTGGCGACAAGGTGTACCACGAGGGTGACTTCATCTCCCTCGACGGCTCTACCGGCAACGTCTACGATGGCCAGATTGCGACGGTTGAAGCGTCCATCTCCGGCGAGTTTGCTCGCTTCATGGGCTGGGCTGACGCTGCCCGCCGTCTGCGCGTCCGCACCAATGCGGATACCCCGCGCGACACCAAGCAGGCTGTCAAGTTCGGTGCGGAAGGCATCGGCCTGTGCCGTACCGAGCACATGTTCTTCGAGGCGGATCGTATCGCGGCTGTCCGTGAAATGATCCTGGCCGACACGAAGGAACAGCGCGAAAAGGCGCTGGCGAAGATTCTGCCGATGCAGCAGGGTGACTTCGAAGCGATGTACAAGGCGCTGGAAGGCAAGCCCATGACGGTTCGTTACCTCGATCCGCCGCTGCATGAGTTCGTGCCGCATGTTGACATGAAGGAAGAAATCGACGAGCTGGCCAAGAACCTTGGCATCACCTCCGAGGAAGTCATCCACAAGATCAACGCGCTGCATGAGTCCAACCCGATGATGGGTCACCGTGGCTGCCGTCTGGCCGTCACCTATCCGGAAATCGCGGAAATGCAGACCCGTGCGGTTCTGCAGGCGGCTATCGATGTGACCCGCGAATGCGGCTACAACATTGTGCCCGAAATCATGATTCCGCTGGTCGGTTCCAAGAAGGAACTGGCGTTTGTCAAGTCCATCGTCGACGAGACCGCCAAGAAGGTCTTTGAGGAACAGGGCATGACGCTGGAATACCACGTCGGCACCATGATCGAAATCCCGCGCGCGGCTGTCACCGCTGACGAGATTGCTGAAGAAGCGGAATTCTTCTCCTTCGGCACGAACGACCTGACCCAGATGACGTTCGGCTTCTCCCGTGACGACGCTGGCAAGTTCCTCGGCGCCTACTACGACAACAAGATTTTCGAAAGCGATCCCTTCGCTCGTCTGGACACGGACGGCGTTGGCAAGCTGGTGCAGATGGCTGCGAAGCTGGGCCGTCAGACCCGTCCGAACCTGAAGCTGGGCATCTGCGGCGAACACGGCGGCGATCCGAGCTCCGTGATGTTCTGCCACAAGGTTGGTCTGAACTACGTCTCCTGCTCGCCTTTCCGTGTGCCGATTGCGCGTCTGGCTGCTGCTCATGCCGCAATCCTCGAAAAGATGGGCAAGTAAGACGTTTTGCGCTGCAAAGTGCATAACGGCTGACAATACGCATCTCTGGTGGTTTCTGTCCCTGTCAAAGGGGACGGAAGCCACCTTTTTTTGCGTACAACAAAAGGCGCGCCGGAGAGATTTGCTCTCATCCAGCGCGCCCAAATCCGCTTATTCTTCCGTCATGCAGTCCACAAAACTCGTCACGGTTGACCAGTACAGGTTGAATGCTGCGCCGTATGTGTCATCATCGAAGCTATCCGCCGATGTGCCGCCGACAACCGTGATGGTGTATCCGTACAGCACGCAGACGAAAATGCAGTACATGTTGCCGTCCTGTCCTTTGCCGCCCGCACAGAACGGGGTCAGTGCAGCGTAATCATCGTCCTCGTCATACGCTACCAAACCCGGGTTGCCGCCTGTGTACATGGATTGATAGTAGTCAATCATTGCTTGCAGATTCTCTTCCGGCAGGCTGATGGTTACATAATCCTCCAGCGTTTCGTCGTAGTTGATGGCGACGGCGTAGCTGACATCATTACGCCCATTGTAAGCGAGGCGCAGGTCAATCGTCGTTTCGCCCACGTCACAGCTGGTGACACTCAGCACGTCAGGGAGTGCCAGCGTCATGCCGATGTCGTCGATGGTGTATGGGTTTGTCGTTGCGTAATCCCCCGCAAAGGCGAAAGAAAAAAGCAGGCAAAGCGCGCAGAGCAAGGAAATCAGTCGTTTCATGAAATGAACCTCCTTTTATAATTCAAAGTTGATGAAATCAGACAGTTGAATTTCACCGTAAATGTCGGTCAGGCAGAAGCAGTAGAGGTAGGTCGCGTCGCTGCCCTCGAGCGAGTAGAAACCGAAGTCGATGGAACCGTCTTTGCCTGCCACAATCGGGTCGCCATCCATTGTCATTTCCTGCAATTCGCCGTCCTCATCCTCATATAGCACGTTGTAAATCGGTGTCACCACGTCACCCTCGGTCAGGGGAGTGCTGCCGCGAACGGGGAGTCCGGCATCATCGTACCCTTGCGTGAAGCCGACAATCGTCCAGCCACTGCTGTAGCTCCGCCGTATCACCAGCAGATACCCCTCGACATCGTTGCAGCGGACGGGAATCACACTTCGGCGCATTCCGCCATTGACAAGCTGGTCGTACATCATCACAATTTGGTCATCCAGCATCGGCCAAGTACCGTCGAATTGGCTGATGATTTCGCCGCTTTCCCAGTCAATGGCGGCGTTCTGCATTGCGCCCATTTCGATGTAGAACGTATCCTCGTCGTCACTGCCATCCAAGTAAAGCAAGCCCTCGACCATGCTCAAGTTGTTCAGCTCGTCCTGACTGAGCATCATGCTGCACATATAGGCGGAATCATCGTCCATGTCCAGCCAATCGTCCATGGCAGAATCGTCCGGTATGAGGCTGCCGGTGAAGAACGCGTCGTTCATGGATGTGAACGTTGGCACAACGTCAGGTAAATCCACCGCATCTGCTTCCACCGCAAGAGGCGTTTCGCTTGTGGTGAACGTACTGGCGGGGGAGAAAAACGCGTCTGTCAGGTTGCCGGTGAACACGCTGCTGGTCGTGACCTGCTGCGGAACCTGCGCGCTGAAGACGTAATTGCCGCCGCTGCGAAGCTCCGCATAGCCGCGCGTGAACTCCGTCATGCGCGGAATTGTCTCCTGACAGCCGTCGCCCTCGTAGCTTCCGGACGGGAAATAGACGCTCATGCCCGTCAGGTAGTCGAATTTCCGCGTGCCGACGTTGTAGCGCACGACGCGCTCGTAGGCGGTTTGCAGGACGTCTGCGGTCTGCGGCGCAATGGTACGCGTGCCGTCAATCAGCGCCATCATATCCACCATGTCGGATGTTGCACTGTCAAAATCGCCAAAGGCATACATGCGCTGGCGGGCACGGCTGAAGGTAGACAATTGCCCAGCGTCCAGCGCCTGCGAGAGATACGATGCGTATGTCTCCATTGTGCTGACCAGATAATCCATTGCCGGCAAGTAGAGGACGCTCATGCTGAGATAATCATCAGGGTTTTCGTCCAGGCAGGCTTCCATGTACGCATCCGCAATCGCAACGCCGATGCCCTGCGCGTCAAGCGCCGGATTTTCGCCCAGCGCATTCAGCCACGCATAATTCCAGCCGAGCGACGGCTCCAGTTCTTCGCTGGCGACCATGAAATCAGCGTAATACTGCATGTGCGCAGCCGCTTCGTATGTTGCCATCAAGCAGGCGTCGAAGCCGATGAGATCCAGATGAAAATCGGGATTGGCTTCTGTAAAGTTGTACAGCGCGTCGTTGATTTCGTGAATTGTCAACCCATCGTAATCCGCTGTTTCGTCGAAGCAGACGCCGCTCGTCGATCCGCCGCCGTGATTCCAGAAGATCAGCATGTAGCGATCGGCGGGGTAGGTGGAAGTCGCCCAAGTCAGGTAATCCTCCAGCGTGTTCTGCGCGCCCATGCTTTGCCATGCGCAGACTTCAACGTCGGAAAAATCGTAGTCCGCAATCGTAAAGCGGTTGATGTGGTTCGCACGCAGGCGGCTGTCGTCCCACTGGCTCGCGCCGCCTGCCTGCACGACGACTGTCACGTTGTCCGGAATGTCCGCCGCGCACATCTCGTACAGGTCGTTCACACAGTCACTCTGCAAATCCGTGCCGCACATGTACATCAGGACAGTCATCGTGGGGGTGTCCGCGCACGCCGCCGGAAGTCCAAGCAGCAGCAAACTGCCAAGCAGCAGCGCAAGAAGTTGGTGTTTCATTGGATGGTTCGCCTCTTTTCTTGTTTTCTGGCAAAATCCCATTATTTCTATTCTACTGCTGCAAATTCCCGTTGTCAACCGCGATTCGCGCAACATAAAACGCTCCTGACGCGTGTTCAGGAGCGTTTTGCTAAGGCAGCACCGCACAGCTCGGCGGTGCTGCTGGCGTGTCTTTTCCGCTATCTGCGCATGCAATTTCCTCAATTTGCATCCAGTAAACCTTCGAAATTTGCATTTACATCTGACGAAAAATCCATTCGCCAGCTGACTACCTCATTTGTGCGGTGTTACCTTAAATATGGCGATTTATTCTGCCGTCGACGCGGCGTGAATCTCCTCCAGGAAGCGGGTAATCGGCAGGTGCTGCGGGCATACACGTTCGCACTTGCGGCAGTGGATGCACTGCGACGCATCCGCATGATCCGCCTGAATCTGGGCGTATCCAGCCTTGAAGGAGCTGTCCGCGCGGAGCATGGCGGCATCGTAGCCTTGGAAAATGCGCGGAATCTGCACGCCCATCGGGCAAGGCTGGCAGTACTTGCAGCCCGTGCAGCGCGTTTTCGTCCGCGCAAGGTACGTTGCTTTGACCTTCTGGTAGAGCGCAAGTTCCTCGTCGGTCAGCATCGGGCGCTTCGCCATGTCGAAAATGCGCAGATTATCCGTCACCTGCTCCCATGTGCTCATGCCGCTGAGAATCGTGATGACTTCAGGCATGGCGTACAGGTAGCGGAAGCCCCATTCGACCGGGCTGCGCTGCACGGCATACGCGTCGTAAACCGCTTTCACATCCACCGGGGGATTCGCAAGCAGACCACCGCGCAGGGGTTCCATGACGACGACACCCACGCCGCGCCGGCCCGCTTCGCGGATACCCTCAAGCGTCGCCTGATTCTCATCGTCGAGGATGTTCATCTGCACCTGACACATGCCCCACTGATCCCAGTCGTGCAGGATGCGCAGGAACGCCTTTGCGTCGTCATGGAAGGAGAAGCCGGGATAGCGCACCTTGCCCTGCGCAATTGCTTCGGCATAGAAACGCTTGTAATCCAGCTTCTGCATTGCGTCCATGCGCTCGTTGTTCATTGCGTGGAGAATGTAAAAGTCCACATACGGCGTGTCAAGCTTTTTCAGCTGCTCGTCGAGGAACTTCATCATGTCCTCGTGCGTCTTGACGAGCCAGACGGGCAGCTTTGTCGTCAGGATGACCTTCTCGCGGTAGCCGTCCTTGAGCGCCTTACCGACGACTACCTCACTTTCGCCGCCGTGATACGGGTATGCCGTGTCGATGTAGCGGACGCCGTTGTCGATGGCGTGGCGAATCATGCGAATCGCTTCGGATTCGTCAATTTTGCCATCCGGCGTTGTCGGAAAGCGCATACAGCCGAAGCCGAGCATGGAGCTTTCCCGGTTGATGGTCGGAAACATGGTGTTCAGCACGTGTTTTCGCTCCCTTACTTAGAGATATGGTATTATATCCGAAAGCCTGCCGAAAATCAGGTCAGGCTTTACATCCGATGTGTCTACATCGCTGCGTTTTGCTTCGCCAGAGAGGACGAGAATGCCCGTCATGCCGTGATTCACGCCGGTCGCAACATCCGTGTAGAGCCGGTCACCCACCATCGCCATCTCATGCAGCGCAAAGCCGGTGCGCGCAAGGGCTTCATCCACAATACCGCGGTTCGGCTTGCCAATCACCACATCCGCCCAGCGCCCAGTGCTGGCGTGAATCAGTGCCATAAACGCGCCAAGGTCGGGGATGAACCCATGCTCGGTCGGACAGTTGAAATCAGGATGCGTCGCGATATACGGCTTGCCCGCGCGGATGAGGTCGCAGACGCGGCAGAGCTTGCCGTAATCCAGCGTCGTGTCAAACGCCGCCAGCACATAATCCGCGTCGTCCGAATCGCAGAAGCGCAGCCCCATCGCCGTCAATTCCGCCCGAAGCACGGGATTCCCCAGCAGATAGCCGGTTTTGCCCGGAAAGTGCGTCAGGCAGTACCGCGCCGCCGCCTGCCCTGATGTAATCACGTCGCGATACGCCGCCGGAACGCCCATCCGCGCCAACTTTTCGGCATACGTCGAGGCGGAGCGGCTGGAGTTGTTCGTCAGGAAGCGCGCGGTGCGCCCCGTTTTCTCCAGCGCATCCAGAAATTCCAATCCGCCGGGAATGATGCGGTCGCCCAGATAGAACGTACCGTCCATGTCCAGCAGAAAGCAGCGGATGCCAGACAGCTTCGCGCGAATCGTCTCGTCGGTCATGCGCTCACCCTCCGCGAATCAGATTTCCTGCAATTTCAGCACGCCCTCAAGGTTCATCATCTTGACGGCGGCGTTATAAGCTTCCTTGACCATGCTGATAAGGTATCTTTCATCCTGACAGGGAATGTACTTCGTCGCAATGCAGACCGCCAGCCCATGAATGAACAGCCATGTGCGCTCAAAGAAGCGCAGGGCGGTTTCGTCGTCCAGCGGCGTTTCCTTCTTGATGATGTTAAACACAAGGTCAAAATTCGTCTGGTCGCTGTTTTGTCCCTCGCTGACGCGGTCGCGCATGAACAGCAGCTTGAACAGCTCCGGCTCGTCGCGGCCATAGAGCAGATACGTCGTGCAGAGCTGGATATATGGCGAGTCGGACTGCGCCATATCCGCCTCCGCGTGTGCCTGAAACTGGCGTGCGACGTAGAGAATCAGCTCCCGGTGCAAATCCTCCATGTTGGTAAACAGGCGGAAAATCGGCTGCGTTGAGCCGCCGAGTTCCTTGGCAATCGCGCGGGCGTTGAGGGCTTCCATGCCTTCGCGGCGCATAAGCTGGCAGGCAGCATGGAGAACAGCATCACGGGTGAATCGAACTGTAGGCGGCATAATCGTCAATCTCCTTGATTATTTGGTATATTTGGCATAGGAACTGTAAAATCTCCGGCTGGAATCAATCTGCGTCAGCTGACGGTTCTTCGTCACATTCAGCACCAGCGCAATGCCGCCGATGTTCGTGACCATGTTTGAACCGCCATAGGAGAGGAACGGCAGGGGAATGCCGGTAATCGGCAGCCGCCCCAGCGTCATGCCGATGTTCTCGAAAACGTGGAAGAGCAGCATGCCAATCACGCCGATGATGATGAGCATACCCTGCCGGTCGTAGGTGTAGCGCGCGAGGTAGAGCATACGCAGGATAATCGCCAGATACCACAGCATGATGATGCTGCAGCCGACAAAGCCGAACGCTTCCCCGATGGTGGCGAAAATGAAGTCCGTCCAGTCGGCGGGGACGTAGTTCAGCTGACTCATTGAACCATCGACGAATGTGCCGACGCCCGTCAAGCCGCCCGCGCCGATGGTCATCTGCGACTGGCGCATCTGGTACGCGTCACCCTGCGGGGACAAATCAGGATTCAGGAATGCGACAATACGCGCCAGACGGTAGTCATCGCTGCCCGTGGCGACCATGAAGCCGTACAGCGCCAGAACGAGCAGAATCGCGACGACAGCCATCGTAATCAGCAGCCGCCAGCGGACGTTGGCGAACAGCAGCATACACGCGAACGCAAACACCACAACGATAGCGGAACCTGTTTCGCCGGAGAAGAGAATGATCGCGCACGGCACGAGGAGCATTGCCATGATTTCGATGAAGTCGCGGAAGGTGCTCATTGGATGCTCCGATTGGCTCAGGCGCTGCGCCAGCATCAGAATCATTGCCAGTTTGATGAACTCCGACGGCTGAATCGTCATGTCCCAGATGATGTCCAGCCATGCCTTCACGCCTTCAGCGCGGTTGAAAACCCACACGACAAGTACCAGCACGGTTGTGCCGATGTACATGGCGCGCGTGAAGCGGCGAATCAGGTGGTAGGGGCAGAGGATAATCAGCGTCATGACCAGCGGCGCAAGCACCAGCACGAAGAAGCACTGGCGGAGCGTCGAGGAGGATTCCAAGATGTGTTCCAAGAGGTTCGTGGCGGTGGAGTTGATGGAGTACGTCGCCACACAGACGGCGTAGATGCCAAAGAAGCACATCGCAAACACCATCAGAATTAGCGGCACATCCACATGCGCGCGCGAACGGCGGCTGGCATTAGCGAACATGCTTCTCATCTCCTTTTCTGCGGCGCTGGAACAGACGCTGGAAGAGTGTACGCTTCTGCCCGTATTCCGGCAGCGGCACGTCCTCGTCCGTCGTCATGCGCAGGGCGATGCGGGCAATGGCATTACGCCCCTCGCTTTCGCCCTCCATCACGCTCTGATGGTGCAGCAGCGCACGGTAAATTTCCGCATCCTCCGGAATTTCGCCAAGCAGCGGCATGTCCAGCGTTAGCGCGACAGTCTGTGCGGCGTACATTTCGCCCCGGCGGATGTAGTCGGGATTCAGGCGGTTGACAATCACGCGCTGCGCCGTCAGCCCCTTTTTGCGCAGGACGCTCGCTGTTCGCTCCGCGTTGCGGATGCATACATCGTCCGGCGTGCAGACCAGCACGCACTCGTTGATTTCATTGCTCAGCAGACCGCGCAGGCTGCGCTCAATGCCTGCCGGCGCATCAATGAGAACGTGGTCGAAATTGCTTTTGAGCGTCCGCAGAATTTTGCGGAACGCCTTGGCTTCCAGCTCCTTCGCGCGGGCGAACTGGCTGGCGGGCAGGAGAGACAGATTCGGCAGCGCGTCCGGCTTCGGCACGACAAGCGCATCATCCACCGGGCAAATGCCGTTCGCAACATCCAGAATATCATATACAATGCAATCCTGCACGCCCAGCAGCACGTCCTGATCGCGCAGGCCGATATCCGCATCCACAATGCAGACACGCTGGCCATTGCGCGCGATTTCCATGCCGAGGCAGGCGGAGAGAGTACTTTTGCCCACTCCGCCCTTGCCGGAAGCAATAATCCAAGCTGTACCCATGTATTTGTGCAAGCCCTCCTTATGGCGCAAGGCTGTTGCCAATCGGCAGGTCATAGTCCACATCACTCTTGTCCCATTCCGGGAAAATCCAGTTCAGGAAGTCCTTCGCGGCGTAGGAACACATGGCGCCGGAATACCCGTGCGGCACATAGACGACGATGGCGACTTTCGGGTTGTCCAGCGGAGCAAAGCAGACGAACCAGCCGTTGTTTTCAAGGTCAATCTGGTTGACCTGTGCCGTTCCTGTTTTTGCACCCATCTTTTTCTGCCATTTGAAGTCACTCCAATAGCGCTTAGCAGTACCGGTATCGTCCGTAACGCCCTTCATCCCTTTGTGGATGAGGTTGAAGTATCCGTTTGTGTCGTTCAGGTCGTTGATCAGCACCGGGTCGCGGCGGGAAAGCACTTCGCCTTCCGGAGAGATGATGGAATCGACGATGGAGACGTTGTAGACCTTGCCGCCGTTGGCAACTGCCGTGACGTAGCGCGCGACGGCAATCGGCGTAACCGTTGTGACCGACTGTCCAATGGCGGTCAGAATCGTCTGCGAACCGCCCCACTTAATATCGTTGATGTAGTTGTAGGTGTCCGTAATGACGGAGTTGGAATACACCATCGAGCGGGGCATGTTCAGCTCCTCCATCAGGATGGTGCGCATGTTCTCCACCCACGAGGATTCGGGGTATGCCACCGCCATGTCCATCAGGCGCTTGGCGCAGGAAGACAGGCGCTCATCGTCGTATTCCATGCCGCGCGATTCACCGCACTTCTTCAGGTGCGACTTGATGGAGTTGAAAACGATAATCGGGCGCGAGGTGTCCTGCGATGATTCGCCCACCGGCTTCGTCGGGTCGTACAGCGTGTTCTGACTGCCAACGACGCTGCGGACTTCGCCGGGCAGGTCAATGCCGGTTTTGCTCGTCAGCCCGAACGCCGCGGCGTACTGGTACAGGCGGGTTTCA
>ULUA01062989.1_pt1 | contig 9737 bp, 10 predicted proteins | sample 1958081 | NCBI WGS metagenome assembly ULUA01 (sample SAMEA4835748, study PRJEB28245) | human gut metagenome | biome: gut microbiome; material: fecal sample | place: Denmark | collected 2008
GTTCTACTTCATCGTTTGCCTGAAACTCCTCTGCGACGGAGTCCTCCGCGGCAGCGAGAGCATGGGCTGCTTCATGGCGGCGACATTCACCGACCTGATACTCCGCGTTGTCCTCGCCGCGATACTCTCCAATGCAATGAACGACGTTACCGGCATCTGGTACTCCTGGCCGGGAGCCTGGGCTGTCGCTACGGTGATGTCCGTTATATTCTACAAATCCGGGATATGGACTAAGAAGCTCATATCCCTCACCCCCGAGGCTGAAAAGGAAGAGATCGCCGAGGAGGAACTCGTGGACGAAATACTTGAAGAACATGTCGATATGACCCCTGACAAATAAAAGGAGGCTATATGAGAAGCTGCGGAATACTAATGCACATTTCCAGCCTGCCGTCCCCGTATGGCATAGGAACATTCGGGGCGGAAGCCGAAAAATTCGCCGACTGGCTCAAGGAAGCCGGCCAGAAGTACTGGCAGGGGCTGCCGATAGGCCCCACCGGATACGGTGATTCCCCCTACCAGCCGTTTTCCTCCTTCGCGGGGAATCCACTGCTCATCGACCTTGACGAGCTTGTGGAGCACGGCTACCTCGCGAAGAAGTCCCTCGACAACTCCGACTATGGCGCCGACCCGTCCTACGTTGACTTCGACATCGTGAACCGCCACAAGACCGCCCTCCTGCGGGAGGCCTTCGCGGGGTTCACCGACGACGTGGGCTACACCTCGTTCGTCATCGAGGAGCAGGACTGGCTCGACGACTACGCGCTTTTCATGGCGCTGAAGGACAAATTCGGCGGCAGACCCTGGTCAGACTGGGACGACGACATCAAACTCCGCGAGCCGGAGGCAGTCAAGCGCTGGACCGAGGAACTCAAGAACGACATCAAGTTCTACAAGTTCGTGCAGTATATCTTCTACCGCCAGTGGGACAGATTCCACCGCTACTGCAACAAGAACGGCATACAGCTCATCGGCGATATCCCGATATACGTCTCCCCGGACTGCGCGGACGTCTGGGCGCAGCCCGAGCTGTTCGAGCTTGATGAAAAGCGCGTTCCCAAGCGCGTTGCGGGAGTTCCGCCGGATTACTTCTCCGCCACCGGTCAGCTATGGGGGAACCCCCTCTACAACTGGGAGGAAATGCACAAGACCGGCTACAAGTGGTGGCTCAAGCGCATAGGCAAGTCAAAGGAGAACTTCGACATGCTGCGCATCGATCACTTCCGCGCCTTCGACACCTACTACGCTATCCCCTACGGTCACAAGACCGCCGAGAACGGCACCTGGGAAAAGGGTCCCGGCATGGAGCTGTTCAACGCGATAAAGAACGACCTCGGCGATGTCAACATCATCGCGGAGGATCTCGGCGATATCTTCGACAGCGTGAAGGAGCTGCTGCGCGACACCGGATTTCCCGGAATGCGCGTGCTCCAGTTCGGGTTCAACTCGGATAACACCGATAACGACCACCTCCCGCACAACTACCCGAAAAACTGCTGCGCCTACACCGGCACCCACGACAACGCGACCATCATGCAGTGGTACCGCGAAGCCGATCCGAAGTCCCGGGCGATGGCGCGGAGGTACGTAAAGCCCCGGCTGTTCGAGCGGTTCAGCGCCGCCTGCGTGCGCGTCGTTTACGCCAGCCCGGCGAACCTCGCGATTATCCCCATGCAGGATATCCTCGGGCTTGGAGCCGACGCTCGCATGAACGTCCCCTCCACCGTCGGCGGGAACTGGAAATGGAGAATGCTCCCGGGCAGGCTCACCGCGTCCCGCGCAGAAAAGCTCCGCAGCCTTGCGGACACCTATTTCAGATAAACAGCTCCCCTCTGTGCAGAACAGAGGGGTGATTGCGGAGGAAAAATGCAGATAAAAACCCAACGCCTGACCCTTGAACCTCTCGGAACGAAATTCCTGGTATCCACCCACGCCTACGCCTCCGACCCGGAGCTTACCAGGCTGATGGTGTTCCTGCCCACCGACGACCTAGCGGAAACGGAACGCTACCTCAAAAAGTGCGAAGCCGAAGCCGCAAAGAAACGTCCGCAGTTCTACGAGACGGCGGTGCTGCTGGACGGCAGGCACATCGGCTCGGTCAGCGCATACCTTGAGGAAAACGGCACGGCATGGGAGCTGGGCTGGATAATCTCCCGGGAGGCTCACGGCTGCGGCTATGCCGCAGAGGCGGCGCGCGCCCTGATGGAATACTGCCTTGAAAACACCGGTATACGCCGCTTCATCGCGCACTGCGACAGCGAGAATTCCGCTTCACAGCGAGTAATGCAGAAGCTGGGACTCAGCTTTGCGGAGGAGCGCTCCGGCAGAAAAAACCGCGGCTCCGACGAGGTGCGCAGCGAAATGATGTTTGAACGCGTGTTCTAAATCCGCTCGGATTCTCGGACTTCCCCGCCGTGAACGATTCTGAACCGTTAAGCTGATTCTATGCATTGAGACTTATGGATTTCAATATATAAATTGTCATGCACCAGACGTTTACTCATGTCATATTGATATACGAGGCATTCAAAATTCAGATTATACTTTTTTTCCTCTACGTATTATAATATGAAAGGCGAGGCGGCATAATGCGCCAGATCATGCACGAATATTGTTACATATGTTGCGGAGGCGGTCAGTTATGAGCGGAAATGGATTCCATGGGCAGATGTCGGATAAATTCCGGTCGGCGGTGTTCATAATTCTTTCCGGAGGATTCCAGGACGCCTACACCTATTGCTGCCGCGGCGGAGTTTTCGCCAACGCCCAGACCGGCAACATCGTTCTTATGTCCGCGGCGCTGTTTCGCGGCGACTGGGAGGCGGTAGTCAAATACCTCGTGCCGGTGCTGTCGTTTCTGCTGGGGATAGCGGTAGCCGAGCTGGTTCACGTACACTACCGCAGACAGGAGAAAATACACTGGCGGCAGATAGTCCTCATCGAGGAAATACTGCTGCTGTTCATCGTGGGATTCATTCCGGGGACGCTCGACCCGCTTGCCAACGCGCTCGTGTCGTTCGTGTGCGCGCTCCAGGTGCAGACCTTCCACAAGATACACGGTCAGCCCTACGCCAGCACGATGTGCATAGGCAACATGCGCAGCGGCATGGAATCCCTGGTGGCGTACTTCCGCAGCCGCGACCATGAGACCCTCGTAAAGTCGCTGACCTACTTCGGGGTCATCGGTGTGTTCGCCGCAGGAGCCGGAATCGGCAGCGTGCTTTCGCAGACGATTGGCCACGGAATAATCTGGGTGTGCTGCGGTCTGCTCTTGGTAAGCTTCTTCCTGATGTTCATTCACGAAAAGCAGGAGCAGTGATCCGGTCTTTGCAGAAAATTTTTTCCATTTCATTCTTAACGCAACGATCCCCGCAGAAATGCGGATAATATATAAAGACACATAAAGAAAGGAGAAACTTTATGAGCAAAAAGAAACGCGCAGTATTCATCGTCGTATGGGTCGCGCTGATGGTCATAGTGCTTGTTGCGGCGCTCCTCGTGGGCGGCAGCGGCGAGTCCGAATCCATCAAGGTGGTCATGCGCGACGCGGTGCTGCACGGAACGAATAAGGTCAGCCTTTTCGGTATCAAGGACGTCAACCCGGCGTATATCTCATCGCTGATAGTGTGCGGGGCGCTCCTTGTTTTCGCGGCTGTTATCCGGATATTCGTGATACCTAAGTTTAAAATGGTTCCTGGGAAGTTCCAGATGCTGCTCGAACAGCTCGTCACCTTCTTTGACAACCTCGCAAAGACCAGCAGCCCCCATAAGAACTCGTTCCTCGGGGCTTATGTGTTCGCAGCGGGCGTTTACATCTTCGTGGGGACCCTGTTCGAGCTGTTCGGCATTCAGGCGGCGACCACCGCAGGAGGTGCGATTTCCCTTCCGGCTCCGCTGTCTGACATAAACGCCGCTATCATGCTCGGCTGCCTGTCCTACCTCGTGATCCTCAGCGGAGGCATCGCGGGCGCGAAGATCAAGGGCGTCGGCAGAACCCTCAAGGAGTTCTCGCTGCCCATCTCAATGAGCTTCCGTCTTTTCGGCGCGCTGCTCAGCGGTCTGCTCGTCACCGAGCTGGTTTACTACAACATCAGCCTGAGCTTCGTTCTCCCGGTATTCGTGGGAATCATGTTCACGCTGCTGCACGCGCTTATTCAGGCGTACGTCCTGACTATGCTCACGGCAATGTTCTACGGCGAGGTTTCCGAACCTCCCGTCAAGGCGGTAAAAAAGCGCCTTTCCAAATCAACCAACAAATAAATTTTACTGAACAATGGAGGATACGATCATGAAGAGATCTGTTAAGAAATTAGTAGTTTGCGGAATCATTGCGCTGATGGTATGCGCACTTTGCAGCCTGGTGGCTTTCGCTGCCGCAGATAAGTCCGAGCCCGCTCCCCAGGACGGCACAAGCGTTTCCCAGGAAGCTGAGACGAACAGCGCCGCTGATTCCACCGGCAGCAAGGCTATCGCAGCAGGTATCTGCGTAGGTATCGCAACATGCGGCGCCGGCATAGGCATGGGTCTTACCACTGCGAAGTCCTCTGAGGGTATCTCCCGCCAGCCCGAGGCTGCGGACAAGATCCGTACCAATATGATGCTTGGTCTGGTATTCATTGAGACCGCGATCATTTACGCCCTGGTAGTTGCAATCCTCATCATCTTCGTACTGTAAGGGGGTAATTTTATGGGAATCCCTCTGAATGTAGACTGGCAGCAGATCCTGCTGCATCTGTTCAACTTCATTATCCTTTTCGGCGGACTCTGGCTGCCGCTCTACAAGCCGGTGAAGAACTTCATGGCAAAGCGCGAGGCTTACTACAAGGATATGGACAAGGCTGCCGCCGAGAAGCTCGCAGCCGCTGAAAACGAGCAGCAGAAGTACTCCGGACTTATCGGGAAGGCTCAGGACGAAGCCGCAGAGCTGAAGAAGAAGGCTATGGCGGACGCCGACGCCGCTGCGAAGGCTCACCTTGATGAAGCCGAGCAGGAGAAGCAGCGCATACTCGCCGACGCAAAGAGAGCCGCGCTCGCCGAGAAGAACAAGGTGCTTCAGGAAGCAAACGCGCAGATCGAGGAAATGGTATCCGCTGCTGTCGACAAGCTGCTCGTACCTGCCGGAAGCGCATACGACAGCTTTGACAGCGCTGAGTCCGACGATTCCGGAAAGGAGTAATGACTGATGACAGAACACGAGATCAGAAAAGTCGAGGTCGAAGCGTTCGTATACAGCCGTGAAACTCCCACGGACGAACAGCTCAAGAAGGTTCAGGACTTCCTCGAGAAGAAGTACAACGCCGCAGTAGCAGTCATTCCGAAGCAGGACGACAGCGTGCGCGACGGCTTCCGCATCGAGATAGGCACCTCCACCTACAAGTGGAACCTCGACCGCATATTCGACTGGAGCGCCGAGGGACGCGCAAAGCAGCTCAAGCAGAGCATTTCCGAGGCTATCCGCGGCAAGCAGGACGTCCTGCCGATGATTCGCCAGGCGATAGAGGACTTCGAGCCTGTCCCGAAGGACGAGGAAGTCGGCACGGTGCTCACCGTCGGCGACGGAATCGCGACAATCAGCGGACTTGAGGACGCCGAGTACGGCGAGATACTGCTGTTCGAATGCGGTATCAAGGGCATGATTCTCGACCTCAAGGAGGACGAGATAGGCTGCGTAATCTTCGGCGACGAGAGCGAGATAACCGAGGGCAGCATGGTGCGCCGCACCAAGAAGGTCGCTGGCATACCTGTCGGCGAGGCGTTCATGGGACGCGTCATCAACGCACTGGGCGAGCCGGTCGACGGCAAGGGTCCGATAACCCAGGAGGACTACTACCCGATAGAGAACCCCGCCCCCGGCATCATCGACCGCCAGCCGGTCAACCGCCCGATGGAGACCGGTCTGCTGTCGATAGACTCCATGTTCCCGATAGGCAGAGGTCAGCGTGAGCTGATAATCGGCGACCGCCAGACCGGCAAGACCGCTATCGCACTGGACACTATCCTCAACCAGAAGGGCAAGGGAGTAGTCTGCATTTACGTTGCTATCGGTCAGAAGGCGTCCTCCGTGGCGCAGCTCGCCGAGAACCTCCGCAAGCACGGCGCGATGGATTACACGATAATCGTAAACGCAACCGCCAGCGACTCCGCAACGCTTCAGTACATCGCACCCTACTCCGGCTGCGCAATGGGCGAGTTCTTCATGAACCACGGCAAGGACGTCCTGATAGTTTACGACGACCTTTCCAAGCACGCGGTAGCCTACCGTACGCTGAGTCTCCTGCTGGAGCGCTCCCCGGGACGTGAGGCGTACCCCGGCGACGTATTCTACCTGCATTCACGTCTGCTGGAGCGTTCCGCGCACCTCTCCGACGCGCTCGGCGGCGGCAGCATGACCGCCCTCCCGATAGTCGAGACCCAGGCGGGCGACGTTTCCGCGTATATCCCTACAAATATAATCTCCATCACAGATGGTCAGATATTCCTTGAGAGCGACCTGTTCCACTCCGGTCAGCGCCCGGCTGTAAACGTCGGACTGTCGGTATCCCGTGTGGGCGGCGCGGCTCAGACAAAGGCAATGAAGAAGGCGACCGGTGCTATCCGTCTCGACCTCGCACAGTACCGCGAGATGGAAGTTTTCATGCAGTTCTCCAGCGACCTGGACGAAGCTACCAAGAAGCAGCTCCGCTACGGTCAGGGTCTGATGAGACTGCTCCGCCAGAAGCAGTACAACCCCTACAAGCAGCACGAGCAGGTAATCCTGCTGACCGCCGCTATGGGTCACATCTTCCAGGACGTCCCGGTGGACAAAATTCCGCAGTTCAGCCGCAGCCTGCTTGATTCCGCAGCTTCGGAGATCCCCGACCTCTGCGAGAAGATAGACCGCACCGGAGAGACCTCCGAGGAGGAGAGAGAGTCCCTGCTCGGCTTCGCAAAGCGCTTTCTGGAGCGTAACGGCGGTTAAGGCGGTGCGCTATGGCTAACACGAAAGAGATTAAGGACCGCATTAAAAGCGACCGGGATACTCAGAAGATAACCAACGCGATGTACCTGATAGCCTCCACGAAAATGCGCAAGGCAAAGTCGGAGCTGGATCACACCCGCCCCTACTTCGAGGCGATAAAGGGCGAGATAAAGCGTATCTTCCGTACCTCTAAGAAGGACGCGGAGAGCCGCTGGTTCTATCCCGAGGACGACGGCCACGCGCTGACGGGTCCGTACGCCTGCCTGGTAGTTACCGCAGACAAGGGACTTGCCGGAATGTACAATCAGAACGTTATACGCGAGGCTGAGAAGCTGCTGAAGGAACACCCCGCCACGAAGCTTTTCGTAGTCGGCGAGTACGGACGGCAGTACTTCGCGCACCACGGCATACCGGTGGAGCGGAGCTTCCTCTACACGGCGCAGAATCCTACGATGCACCGCGCCCGTGAGATAACCGATATCCTGCTCGACATGTTCGAGCGCGACGAGGTATGCAAGATATTCGTGGTCTACACGGATATCCGCAACGGAATGTTCGAGGAGGCAAAGACCGAACGTCTGCTGCCGTTCCACAGAAAGGTATTCGCGGACAACACCACCGAGAAGGCGGTAGCAAGACCGTTCGAGTTCACTCCGTCGATAACCGCGGTGCTGGAAACGCTGGTTCCGAGCTACGTTTCGGGATACATCTACAGTGCGCTGGTCGACAGCTTCTGCGCCGAGCAGAACGCGCGAATGACCGCGATGAACTCCGCCAACCAGAACGCGGAGAAGCTGCTGGGCGAGCTGTCCGTGCAGTACAACCGCTCAAGACAGGCTGCGATAACGCAGGAGATAACCGAGATATCCTCCGGCGCAAAGGCGCAGAAGAGGAAGCTGGCAAAGAAGAAAAGTGAGGAGGCGTGCGGACATTGAACACAGGTAAGATAACACAGATATCCGGACCAGTTATAGACTGCAGGTTCGCTCCGGGCGAACTGCCTAAGATAAAAGAAGCGCTGACCGTCAACGTAAAGGGCGCACAGCGCGTTATGGAAGTCGCACAGCATACGGGAAAGGACAGAGTCCGCTGCATACTGCTGGGCGCAAGCGAGAACCTCGCAAGAGGCATGGAGGTCACAGCCACCGGAAGGGCGATAAGCGTGCCGGTCGGCGACCGTACTTTAGGGCGCATGTTCAACGTACTCGGCGAAACGATAGACGGCGAGGGCGACCTCTCCGACGGCGAGCGCTGGGAAATACACCGCAAGGCTCCGGGATTCGAGGAGCAGCAGCCGGTGGCTCAGGTGCTCGAGACCGGTATCAAGGTAATAGATCTGCTGGAGCCGTACCCCAAGGGCGGTAAGATAGGTCTGTTCGGCGGCGCGGGCGTCGGCAAGACGGTGCTTATTCAGGAGCTTATCCACAACGTTGCGATGGAGCACGGCGGTTACTCGGTATTCACCGGCGTCGGCGAGCGCAGCCGTGAGGGTAACGACCTCTGGAACGAAATGCGCGAGAGCGGAGTTTCCGACAAGACCGCGCTGGTATTCGGTCAGATGAACGAGTCCCCGGGCGTGCGTATGCGCGTGGCTCTGTCGGGGCTTACGATGGCGGAGTACTTCCGCGACGTGCAGCATAAGGACGTGCTGCTGTTCATCGACAACATTTTCCGTTTCGTACAGGCAGGCTCCGAGGTATCCACGCTGCTGGGCAGAATGCCTTCCGCGGTAGGCTATCAGCCGACCCTTTCCGAGGAAATGGGCGCTCTCCAGGAGCGTATCACCTCCACAAGGAGCGGTTCTGTTACCTCCGTACAGGCGGTATATGTTCCGGCGGACGACCTTACCGACCCGGCTCCGGCGACGACGTTCACACATCTGGACGCCACCACGGTACTGAGCCGTAAGATAGCCGAGCAGGGTATCTACCCGGCGGTCGACCCGCTTGCCTCCACATCCAGAATCCTCGAGGCCGATATAGTCGGCGCCGACCACTACGAGACCGCGAGAACGGTTCAGGAGATACTCCAGAAGTACAACGAACTTCAGGATATCATAGCGATACTGGGTATGGACGAGCTTTCCGACGAGGATAAGCAGGTAGTCACCAGAGCGAGAAAGATACAGCGTTTCCTGGCACAGCCGACGCATGTTGCGGAGAAGTTCACGGGCATCCCGGGAATCTACGTTCCGCTGACGGAGACGATAAAGGGCTTCCAGGCGATAATCTCCGGCGACATGGATAAGTACCCGGAGACCGCGTTCTACAATGTCGGCACCATCGACGATGTGGTAGAAAAGGCTGCAAAGCTGTAAGGGGTGCGGCATGAACACATTCAAGACGCATATACTGGCGGCTTCCAACACGTTCTACGAGGGCGAGTGCGAGTCGCTGATCGTTCCGACTGCCGACGGGCAGTACGGCATACTTGCTGGTCACTGCGACATAATCAGCGCGGTGGTGCCCGGCAAGATGACCTACAGGGTACCCGGCGGTGAAAACCAGATAGCGGCGGTGTCCGGCGGGCTTGTGAAGGTCGAGGACGGCGAGGTGCTGGTACTGGTAGATTCAGCGGAGCGCCCCGAGGAGATCGACGCCAACCGTGCGCGGGAAGCAGCGGCGGCGGCTAAGGAAGCTATGCTCCAGAAGCGCAGCATACGCGAGTTCCACGCGGCGCAGATGACCCTTGCAAGGGCAACAGTCCGGCTGAAGGTCAAGAGCGTTAACCAACAGCCATGAATTCAGTTTGGGGTCATGGCGGCAGCTTCGGCGGTTAA
>ULUA01014030.1_pt1 | contig 9652 bp, 9 predicted proteins | sample 1958081 | NCBI WGS metagenome assembly ULUA01 (sample SAMEA4835748, study PRJEB28245) | human gut metagenome | biome: gut microbiome; material: fecal sample | place: Denmark | collected 2008
CAGAAAATGCTGCCACAAACGGCGTCGAATTCCGTTTTAACACAGAAGTGACAGACATCTGCCGCAAGGACGACGGCTATCAACTCTCCACCAACCGCGGTTACATCCTGACCCGCTGCGTGGTAAACGCTGCCGGTGTGTATGCAGATGTTTTTCACAACATGGTCAGCAGCAAGAAGATCCACATTACCCCGCGCCGCGGCGAATACTGCCTGCTCGACAAAACAACCGGCGGTCTGGTCGACAAGACCATCTTCCAGCTTCCGGGCAAATACGGCAAGGGCATTCTTGTAACCCCGACGGTTCACGGCAATACGCTGATCGGCCCTACCGCAGACGATCACGACGATAAGGAGGCAACCAACACCACCCGCCAGGGACTTGACCATGTCTGCAGCGCAGCAAGACGCTCCGTGCCTTCCGTTCCGGTCCGTCAGGTAATCACGTCCTTCGCCGGAAACCGCGCCCATGAGGACAACCATGAATTCATTATTGAAGAGTTGGCGGATGCTCCACACTTTGTCGACTGCTCCGGCATCGAATCTCCGGGACTCACCAGTTCCCCGGCGATCGGCGAGCGCGTAGCGCAGATTGTATCCGGGCTGCTTCACGCACAGAAAAACCCGGCATGGAACGGCAGCCGAAAGGGCGTTCTCAATCCGAAAACACTCTCCGAGGAAGATTATGCGGCGCTTATCCGCGAAAATCCAGCTTACGGAAATATTATCTGCCGCTGTGAGATGATTACCGAGGGAGAAATCTTAGACGCCATTCACCGTCCGCTTGGCGCACGGTCATTAGACGGCGTCAAGCGCCGTACCCGTGCAGGCATGGGACGCTGCCAGGCAGGTTTCTGCTCGCCGCGCACCATGGAAATCCTGGCGCGTGAGCTTGGTATCTCCCAGCTTGAAATCACGAAAAACGGCGGCTCATCCAACATGGTCGTCGGTCTGAGCAAAGACAGAACCTGAAGGAAAAAGGAGGATTATTATGACTTCATATGATATTGTGATCGTCGGCGGAGGTCCCGCCGGTCTTGCGGCAGCCGTTTCCGCCAAAAATAACGGCATCGACCGGATCCTGATTCTCGAGCGCGACCGCGAACTCGGCGGCATCTTAAATCAGTGCATCCACAACGGTTTCGGTCTTCACACCTTTAAGGAGGAGCTGACCGGCCCGGAATATGCCAGACGCTTTATCAATCAGGCTCTCGATCTGAACATCGAATACCGTCTGAACACGATGGTGATGGATATTTCTCTGGCAGAAGGCTCTTCCGATAAGATCGTGACGGCTATGAACCGCACCGACGGGCTGTTCCACATTAACGCAAAGACCGTGATTCTTGCCATGGGCTGCCGCGAGCGTTCCCGCGGAGCTTTAAATATCCCGGGCTACCGTCCTGCAGGCATCTACTCTGCCGGAACCGCGCAGCGCCTGGTGAACATCGAGGGCTTTATGCCGGGACGCAAGGTTGTGATCCTCGGCTCCGGAGACATCGGCCTCATCATGGCACGCCGTATGACCTTAGAGGGCGCCGAAGTCAAAGTCGTCGCCGAGCTGATGCCTTATTCCGGCGGTCTGAAACGAAACATTGTACAGTGTCTGGACGATTTCGGTATTCCGTTAAAGCTGAGCCATACTGTCGTTGACATCCGCGGCAAAGAGCGCGTGGAGGGAATCACACTGGCACAGGTGGATGAACACAACAAGCCGATTCCCGGCACGGAGGAAGACTACGAATGCGACACACTGCTGCTCTCCTGCGGTCTGATTCCGGAAAATGAGATTTCCCGCTCTATGGGCGTCGAGCTAAATCCGGTCACCTCCGGTCCTTCTGTCAACGAAAGCCTTGAGACAAATATTCCGGGCGTTTTCGCCTGCGGTAATGTTCTTCACGTTCATGATCTCGTGGACTATGTATCCGAGGAAGCCGGCGTTGCCGGAAAGAACGCCGCAAAATATATCAAGTGCGGGGGCGATCATGCTGATTCCGGCAAAGAGATCCCCATCGTCGCAACCGACGGCGTCCGCTATACCGTTCCAAAAACGCTGCATGTCGCCAATATGGACGACGAGCTGACCGTGCGTTTCCGCGTCGGCGGTGTATACAAGAACTGTTATATTTCCACCTACTTAAACGACCAGCGGATTATCTGCCGCAAGCGTCCTGTCATGGCTCCCGGCGAGATGGAGCAGGTAAAGCTGCAGAAGTCCGTTCTGGAAGCAATGAGTGACCTGGATCACATTACCATCAAAATAGAAGAGGAGGCGTAACACATGGAAACAAGAAATCTTACATGCATCGGCTGCCCGCTGGGCTGTGCCATCACAGTTACCATGGATGGCGGAAATGTTGTCTCCATCACCGGAAATACCTGCAAGCGCGGCTCTGACTATGCCGCAAAGGAAGTCACACATCCGACGCGCATCGTCACAAGCACCGTCTGTGTCCGCGGCGGCTCCATCCCGATGGTATCCGTCAAGACCGCACAGGATATTCCCAAAGAAAAGATCTTCGAGATCATGAAATATATCAACGCGCTGACGGTGACGGCTCCGGTACACATCGGAGATGTCCTGCTGAAAGATATTGCAGGAACCGGCGTCGACCTGATCGCCACCAAAGAAGTTCTCTCTTAGAACCGCAGATGCAGCTGCAAAAGTAAAAAAGTACCGGTAAGCCAGACCAGCTTACCGGTACTTTTTAATTTTGTCAGAATAGCATTACAATACTGCGGTGCGCGGGAGCAATACGGCAAGCCCCGCGTCCGTTTTTGCAATCGCCCGCATCATAAACTGCACATCCCGCTTTACCTGTTCCCCCGATAACGTTTTTCTGTAATATACAAAATCAATCATATAGTAGCAGATGGATGTGGAAAGAAAGCTCGTCACCGCCTCCAGTTCCTCAGGATGCTTTTCAAACATGCCCGGATTCTCGCCAAGCAGCAGACGGCGCACCTGCGCATCCAACGCCATGCGTACACCACGCACGATCATCGGCCACGCGAGCTCGTTCGCCAGCTTCTCATAAAAGCTGCGCTCCCTCTGCAGCACCTCCATCAGATCGCATGCCCACTTTTCCATACTGTCATACTGTCCCTGCAGCTGATCCTTAAAGTCATTACAGCCGATCCACTCCAGCACATCATAAATATCCTTAAAATGATAATAAAAACTCTGGCGGCTCATCCCCGTTGCCTCCATGATGTCCCCGATCGTAATTTTGGATATCTCCTTGCGCTTCATCAGCTGCCTGACACAATCCGCAATTTTTTTCTTAGTTGAATAACACATACCCGTACCCCCTTCTCCTGATGCACTGTATCCGTTACATTTTCCACACTGCCTGGTTTGTCGTTGAAATCGCAATCGCTCCCGCATCCAGTGCCCGCATGACGTCCTCCTTCTCCGAGATCAGACCTCCTGCGATCACCGGTACTGCTGCCTGCCCTGCTATATGCTTTATGATTTTAGGCATAATGCCCGGCAGCACCTCGATTAGATCTGCAAACTCCATACCGTGGTGTTCCAGTCCTCCAATCGCCTTGGAATCAATCGCAAATATGCGAAATACCGTACAGAGATCCAGCTCCTTCGCATAACGGATCATTTCCGGCTTTGTGGAAATAATACCGTCCGCCGCCGTCCCATACCGTATAAAACGCACCGCTTCCTCCCTGACCGCAAGCCCCCCGATCAGATCCAGATGTACAATGACAAACTTTCCGGCATCTTTTAACCGCTGCACAATATCCGGGATGGTAATCAACTCTCCATACAAAATGAATACCACGCGGATATCATTCTGTATACAGACCTCCACCCCCGTCTCGTCCTTCACCGCCGCGATAATCGGTCCGTCCACAATCGCGTCATAAAATTGCTGCTTCATCTTTTGTCTGCACTCCCCCCATTCTCCCCTGCCGCATCATGGCATTCCTGGCGCATCATTTCCATAATGATATTTCCCATAGCGGAAGTCAAAAAATCCCGCAAGCTGCACATTCTTTATTTCTTCATAGGGCGTAATTTCCTATGAAAAAAAGCACACCGACAGAGTAACATTTCTGTTATTCCCGGCCTGCTCTTTCACTCTTGGCTCACACTATAGAATTGTATGCAAAATACCGTGTAATTTCTTTCTGACATTATTATAACTATGTCAAAAAGGAAACGCAACCGAATTTCAGATTTTGCATTTGACAATTTCAGCGTTTTGTCAAAAAACTCACATCGGATTCTCAAGGTATTCCGCCAGCACCTGATATAACCGCTGCGGCTCTACCGGCTTTGCAAGATAGTCGTTCATTCCGGCTTCCTTACAGGCATCCATATCCTCGCGTGCATCTTTTGCACTCATCGCAATAATCGGAATCATCTACGCATCCTTGTGCGACACCCGTCGGATCTGCCTTGCCGCCTCAAAGCCGTCCATCTTCGGCATCACAATATCCATCAGGATCGCATCGAAATAATGCGCTTCCTTCTCCATAAAAAGACGCACCTCGGTTCCCGCCGGACATGCGTCTCTTATTGTATCTTTATGTATGCCTTCGTTTCGATATGACATATATGCCTTCGCTTCGGTATGCCTTAGCTTGTCATCTCTGTGCCGTCATAACGTGCCAGATCCATGATCTTCTGAAGCTCCGCTCCCTCAACCGGCGCCTCGCCCAGACTCTCATGCCTGCCATCCGGCAGGATCTGTCCCAATGCGCGCACTTCCTTCTCCGCCGTCATCTCAATCGTGTAGTAACCCGCTTTCTTCGTCTGCGGATTAAACGTAATATAGATACGATAGCAAAGCGGGGCTGCCAGTGCTTTCTCCGGCAGATCCACGCGGATCAGTGTCAGATCCTCCGCAATGTCAAGCGCCATAACCGAATAGTCTGCCTCTGTGTACGGATAGAGCTTCGGCTCCTTATACGTCTCGGCAAAAATCTGGTTCACGAACGCCTCGCGCTCCTCACAGAGCTTCCGGACAAACGTCTCTCCCTCTGCATACAGGCGCTTCGGCAGAACTCCAAACTCCACCTGCTTTTTCACAAACACGTTAAACTGCTGCGGTGTCATCTTCACCTGCCGCATCTGTGCCGCCTTCTGATCTGCCTCATGCAGCTTCCGTACAAGTTCGGTCTTTAATACAAGGTTATCCGAGAACGGATTGATGACCAGCCCGGTCAGCTCCAGTTCCGGCTTCACGACGATGTTGTTGCACGCCGGGAACGGCATGAAAAGAAGTGCCTGGCTCTTCGGCTCCTCCGGCATCTGCTCCTTGGAAGTATATGCCACAAAAAACTGCTCGCCCTTGTTGTTCTTGAGGAAACACGGGGTCGGCTGATCCGGCGCCTTAAGCATTGCCGGCACATACAGCTTGGTCGGACGAAGCAGGTTTAACACCGTGGTAAGGTTCTCCTTGGTGCGCTCCGCCGCATACTGCTTAATCGCTTCCTCTAATCTATCGTTGGTGATCTCCATTGTCATTTTCTCGTCCATCTTATAAGTATCCTTTCCTATGCTCCGATGTCGCTAAAATGAATTATATCATATCTTTCCCATAAAATGAACTGTTTTCTAATCCACAACAAAGACTGAGATATCCTGTGTCAGACGCTGTGCCGTCTGATCGCATCTGCCAACTTCATCTGTGACCGTATCCGCCTCGGATTTGACTTCCACGGTCTTTTGTGCAATATCTGTCGTTCCTTTTGCACCTTCGTTCGTTGCCGTTGCAATTCCCTCCATCGCATCCAGCACTCCATCGATTGATGCCAGCAGTTCCTCCGATGTCGCGCTGAAATCGCTGATCAGTGCATCAATCTTTCCTGCATCCTGGTTGTATGCATCAGCCACCGCATCGAACATGTCATAGCTTGCCACGACATCATTTCCCACAAATGCAAGCAGCTGCTCCGCATCGGAAGAAAGCTGTGCGACAGAAGTCGTAACTTCCTCCGTCACCTTCTGTATCTGGGTAACAGTCTGCTTGGACTGATCTGCAAGTCCGCCAATTTCTGTTGCCACAACGGCAAATCCTTTGCCTGCCTCCCCGGCGCGTGCTGCTTCAATCGAAGCATTTAACGCAAGCAGGTTTGTCTGGTTTGTAATCTCCATGATCGCCGATGATAACACTTCGATCTGCTGAACTACCTTTGCAGCCTCAAGTGCCTTTGTAAGGCTCTCCCGTATCTCATTGTGGATCCGGCTCGCATGCTCACGCTGTTCTCTGGTATCGTTCTGTGCCTTTGATGCCCGCTCGTGTATATCTGCTGCCTGCTGTGCCCCATCCTGCGAACGATTTGCAATATTTTTTGCTGCCTCTTCAATCTCAAGAGACATGCTCTTAATCGTATCCGAGGATGCCGCGGTCTCCTCCATGCTTGCAGCAAGTTCCTCTGTCGTTGCGGAAACGTCCTCGATATTGCCGTTCAGCGTAATCACATTCGTCTTGACCGTATCGACGACCTCCCCGATTACATAACTCTCATTTTTCACTTCTCTGATAAGATCTCTGATCTGGCACTTCATATTCTCAAGGCGCTCGCCGAGAATACCAAAGTCGTCCCTGCGGTTCTCAAGCTGTACCGGCAGCGGCTGCGAAAAATCACCCTTTGTAATATAACCGATGTACGTGAGTGCAACCTGAAATGATTTGCTCAGTGAAAACGCCATATAAAGACAGACCGCCATAACAATCACAACCAGAAAACTTCCCATTCCGATAATCGCAAGCAGTGCACTTTTTACATTCTCCTTCATTGCCTGTGTCTCTTTGGCAACAGTCTCATCAATATAATCGATATAATTGCCCGTTCCAACAACCCATCCAAACGGCTCAAATGCCCTGCTGTAGGAGCGCTTCGGAGAGGACTCCGTCTCCCCTTCCTTCGGGAATACATAATCTGTATAACCGCCGTCCGGCTCCTGTCCGACACGTATAATCTCTTTTACCATCTGGTAACCTTCCGCATCCTTTGTCTCCATACGGTTTGTTCCCTCGGTCTCGCTTCCGAGCAGAACAACATTGTCTCCGTCATAGGTATCCGCCCAGAAATAACCACCGTCTCCATACCGGAGTTCCCTTAAAAGATCCGCTCCGCGCGTTTCGGCCTCCTCATAGGAATAGTCGCCGTTTTCATAGCCCGCATACACCGCATCCAGCATGGAAATTGCATTATCCACCTGATTCTTGATATTCTCATCATAATCATCTTCAATACTTGTACGGAGAACGCTCTCTGATCCCTCCTCCATAACCAGCATCCGGTTCACTGCCAGAACTCCGATCGCCAGTGTTCCAATCAGCGTAATCAGCGCAAGAATAATCATCTTCCAACGCACGCTCACATTTTTCATACCCATCCGACTCCTTCCTGATAGTTATTTCTTTTATTATCCTACTTTTTCATTTTTTTGTCTATAGATGTTAATTATTTTGCAATCTTTCCCTGTTTTTTGTAAATATTGCACATATATCACTTACAAATAACGCGATAACACTTACGGAACCGGATGATTCTTACATATGAGTACCGTAGAAAAGCCTGTGTTCTTCTGGAACGGACTGATTCCCACGTCCCCGGGCTGACAGCAGATGTCTTCCACATGCCAGCACCCCTGCCTCTTCCATTACGAAGAAGCAGGGGTGCGCTTTTTGTTTCTATATGTTTTTAAAAACAGTACCTGTTACACCGTTTTTTTATCTTCTGCAACTTTGAATTTGCGGATCATTTCACGCAGACTTTCCGCCTCACTGCTCATCTCCTGGCTGGCAGCTGCACATTCCTCTGATGTTGCAGAATTTGTCTGTACGACATCATTGATCTGCTCAATTCCCTCATTAATCTGCTTAATTTCTGTCGTCTGTGTCTCCAACGTCTCTGCAATATTTGTAACTTCAGTCGTAATTAATTTGGAATTCTCAGCAACCTCTTCTAATTGTGCCGCAGTCTGTCCCGCAATCACCATTCCCTTTTCCACAGCTTTCACAGAGGTTTCAATCAGAGTCGCAGATTCCTTTGCCGCCTGGGCGCTCTGATCTGCCAATACGTTTACCTGATTTGCCACAACTGCAAATCCCTTTCCAGCCTCTCCCGCTCTTGCAGCCTCAATGGAAGCATTCAGTGCCAGCAGATTTGTCTGGGATGCAATTTCGTTGATTGTCGTGATAATCTTATCAATCTCCTTTGATGCCTCGCTGATCTCATGCATGGAATCAACCATTTCATGCATCTTGCCATTACTTTCTGAAATGGCATTTCCAAGTTCATCCACTTTTACACTGATTTCTTTGGCAGACTGTGAATTTTTTTCCACCTGTTCTGAAACACCTGTAACAGTTGCGGTAAGCTCCTCTACTACCGCAGCCTGATTTGTAGCTCCATCTGCAAGATCATTGGAGCTTGATGCCACCTGCTCTGCTGCGCCGGAAACTTCATTGGAAACATTCTGGATTCCTTTGATCGTACCTGCCATACTTGCCTGAAATGCCATAAACGAATTTAAAATACCGACAAAATCACCTCTCCACTCCACCTCAGGATGAACATCAAAATTTCCTTCTGAAAAGAGCTTCATGGAGCGGTCAATATCATCTACATAGGTTCCCAGTATACGAATTGATTTCCGCATACTGTGTGCCAGTTTTCCGATCTCATCATCGGAATGATATTCCAGCGTACTGTGCAGATTCCCTTCTGTTAATTCCATTGCAACGTCCTCAATCGCATGTAATGGCTCCAAAATTGTTTCAAGTACTCTCTTACTTGTTTTCCGCGTCAAAGTAAATGCAAAAACCAGGCAGACAATAATCACAACAAATCCTGCAACCGTACAGACTACCATATTTCTGACTGTCTCGCTACTTGCCTCATCTGTCAGTTCATCTAATTTTATCGCAATTTCTACTACTTTATTTAAAGCCGGGGTACAATTATTAAGAATTGCATCTGTGGCATTCTCATCGTTTCCGTTTTTTATTTCTTCTATAATGGAATAACCAATTTTTCCCCAGTCAGAAAGAGCCGTTGCATATTCCTCGTAATTTTCATCGGAAAGGACTTCCGTTTTCTTTAAAATCTGCAGTTCAGAATCAACTTCTGAAAGCAGTCTTTTTACTGTTTGTTCATAGTTATCATAAGAGGATGTATCATCCTCATTTAATGCCATCTCTCTGATATTTCTTGCTGCAGCATTAACGTTAATCCTGCAGATTTTTACTGCCTGGTCTGCTACATTAACATTCTCAACATAATGCATCATATTGGCAAACAATACACCTATAATTACAACAGAAAGCAGACCAGAGATCAACATCATTGTAATGACTTTTCTATATCCGTAGTCTATCCTTTCCTTTAAATGCATGTTTTCCAATTTCTTCTTCATCATACTCTCTTGTGACATCATGGGATTATTATTCCTTTCGCTTATTTTTAGTATATCCTTAGTACTAATACACTAATATATCAACTTCTTTTTAAAAGTCAATACACGTCATTTATTTTATTTTTATTTTACATCTGACCGTTTCGGCAATCTGTCCAAAAACTCACATCGGATTCTCAAGATATTCCGCAAGCACCTGGTACAGTCTCTGCGGCTCCACCGGCTTTGCAAGATAGTCGTTCATTCCGGCTTCCTTACA
>ULUA01013261.1_pt1 | contig 9623 bp, 6 predicted proteins | sample 1958081 | NCBI WGS metagenome assembly ULUA01 (sample SAMEA4835748, study PRJEB28245) | human gut metagenome | biome: gut microbiome; material: fecal sample | place: Denmark | collected 2008
ATCTGTTCATCGAGAAAACACAAGAATTATCTTGAATTTTTATTTTCCATGGTCGGAGAGAAAGCTGTACTCAGGGTCCTCGAACAGCCATATGATGAGCAGAAAGTAAAGGAAGTGTTAGATGAGGCGACAAAGGGACGCGGCAACAATACGGAGGTTTTATTCAAAAAAGATGAACCAGACAATGAACTTCTTGAGACGACTGTCACAAATATAATTCACGAGATAGGCGTGCCAGCGCATATAAAGGGATATCAGTATCTAAGAAGCGCGATAATAATCGCGGTGGGAGATATGGACATACTGAATTCCATTACAAAGCAGCTTTATCCGACAATAGCGGAGATGTATGGAACAACAGCATCGAGGGTTGAACGAGCCATAAGACATGCGATAGAGGTCGCCTGGAATAGAGGAAGAGTTGAGACCATAAATGATCTGTTTGGATACACCGTGAGCGCGGGAAAAGGCAAGCCGACCAACTCGGAATTTGTCGCTTTAATTGCAGATAAGATAAGGCTTGATTCCAAAATGCGAAATGTCGGGTAATGTGTCCGAAAATGATGTTTGAATACATGATATTAAAAACGATATCAAAAATACTTGACAAACTAAATAGTTTTTAATATTATTTTATCCGAAGACAGGAGTAGCGCTAATGACTGAATAATCTTATACATAACAAGGGAGATATTATGGGAAACAAAGGGTTTAATATTGTAATTGCTGATGGCGACAGCACACAGATAGCAAAACAGATCGCCACATATGCATCAAGAGACGAGATGAGAGTAGTGGATATGGTCAGTACAGGGGATGAGGCGATAGAATCCATCAAGATAAATAAACCTGATATAGTGATTCTGGATATATGTCTGACAGGCATCGACGGGCTGGGTGTCATGGAGCATATAAGTGAACTTCCTGAGTACAAGGATACGACATTTGTCGTACTCACATCGGTATCATCACAGAGACTCATAAGATGTGCTTTTGAGATGGGAGCCACATACTATATATTGAAACCGTATAATCCGGTTCAGCTTGTGGCAAGGCTCAGACAGATGTATATCAAGAAGCAGGAGAGCAGTGCAAAGATTACGGACAACCTTACGTGTCTTACAGAGAAGAATCTGAACCACAGGATAGACAACACTATAGAGAGCGATGTTACAGACATCATAAGAGATATAGGAATCCCGGCAAATATCAAAGGTTATCAGTATATCAGAGAGGGAATCATCATGGCAGTGCATGATGTGAACATGCTCAACTATATAACTAAGCTGCTTTACCCGACGATCGCGAAAAAGTACAAGACGACATCGTCAAGTGTTGAGAGAGCGATAAGACATGCCATTGAGGTGGCGTGGAGCAGAGGCCAGATCGATACTATAAATGACCTGTTCGGATACACGGTAAATGCCGGAAAGGGTAAACCGACAAACTCAGAGTTCATAGCACTGATAGCGGACAAGCTGAGGATAGAGTACAAAAAGAGAGCATAAAACACTGGTAGACAGCAGCTTTGGATAGATTGAATACAGAGTGGCAGATGTATGGACAAATATAGAGGTGAGGCATTTTGATGGAACAGTCAGGGTTGAAGAACTGACCCTGGTAATGTATAATAATATAGGTACAATGAAGAGCAGGATACGCACAGGTACCCTGCTCTTTATATTTGTGCGGAATTGACGCGCAGGTGTACGGAATATAGCAGACGATAACGGTATAATGGGTGGTAATATATGATAGAGACAGTTGTTTCAGCAAATATGCTGATCGGAGAAGTTATGAGGGTGAAGAAGAATCACCTTGCGCCTGATTTCCCAACGGGAAAGGAAAAGAGACTGTGTATTGTTTCGGGTATACACGGTGATGAGGTTGCCGGACAGTACATTTGTTATGAACTTATAAGAAGGATCAAGAAGGATTTCGATAAACTGACAGGGATAGTGGATGTATATCCATTTGTCAATCCGATGGGGCTCGAGGCCCAGTACAGGGATGTGCCGGTATTTGACATCGACATGAATACACTGTTTCCCGGATCAAAGGACGGAACTGTGGGGGAGTATACTGCGGCGAAGGTCATGAAGGATATAGAGGGCGCAGACATATGTGTTGATGTACATTCCAGCAGTGTATATATCAAAGAGATACCACAGGTGAGAGTGAACTCCGATGTGGCATCCGATGTAGCTCCATATGCGGCATGTATGAACGTCGATGTGGTGTGGATCCATCCATCGTCCACAGTCATGGAGGGAAGCCTTGCCCACGCACTGAATGAGATAGGTGTCAAGAGTATGGTCGTGGAGTCCGGAGTTGCCCTCAAGATAGACTATGATTATTCAAATCAGATAGTGGATGGGCTGTTCTCACTCATGAAGAAGATGGGAATATGGCAGGGAGATGTGGAGGTTCAGCACAAGCCTAAATTTGCGAAGGATAAGGATGTGGAATTTGTCAATGCGGAGAGCAGTGGTATATTCCTTCCGGTTGCAAAGCACTCAGAATATATCCAGCAGGGTGAGATAATAGGCAGGATAGTGAACGTTCTAACAGGAGCTGTCGAGGAGACAATCAGATCTCCGAGAAATGGAATCGTGTTCTCACTCAGAGAATATCCGGTCATAGAAGAGGGCTCGCTTGTTGCCCGCATATTCGGAGGTGCACATGAATAAAGAGATCATATATTCGATGAATACAGCCTACAGAGGCGAATATGAGATACAGGGCTTCTCATATGGAAGCGGTGAGAAGACTGCATGTATAGTTGGCGCGATGCGAGGAAATGAATTTCAGCAGCTCTACATAAGTTCTCTCCTTGCAAAGAAGCTCAGTGAGCTTGAGGCCAGGGGAGCCATAGTGTCAGGCAAGCAGATACTGCTCATCCCATCCCTCAACTACAGTTCATTCAATGTAGGTAAGAAATACTGGATAACAGATAATTCAGATATAAACAGATCATTCCCGGGCAACCCAGAGGGTCCGGCGACAAGCCGTATTGCGGCTGCGGTCATGGAGAAGGTCACTGGTTATGCATACGGAATACAGTTTGCAAGCTTTTATATGGACGGTGAGTTCATCCCGCACGTCCGCATGATCGAGACCGGAAGACAGAGCAACAGTCTGGCAAACCAGTTTGGTATGCCATACGTTCTCACAGCGGAGCCACGATCATATGACAGGGCGACGTTGAATTACAACTGGCAGATGCGCGGAACAGATGCATTCTCGGTATATTCGGGCGTAACAGATACCATCAACGGAGAGAGTGCAAGCCAGGCGGTGTCATCAGTGCTCAGATTTCTTACGCGTATGGGCGTGATAAGGTATAACTGTCATGCCGGCTATATATCGACGATACTTGATGAGGAGGATCTGCTCAGCATCAGATCGGAGCATGCGGCAGGATTTTTCAAAAAACTCGTTCAGCCAGGGGATGAGGTGGTGAGAGGCGACATCATAGCCAACATCATCAACCCGATGACAGGTGAGAACACCACAGACATATATGCGCCGACGGACGGAATCATATTCTACTGCCAGAACTCGCCGATGATATACCAGAATTCGGTGATATTTAAGATGATAAGAAGGCTACATAACTAAGATAGGATAGGTATGATAAGTTTACAGAAGGATACATATTGTATTTCTTTATAAAGCTTTAATAAAATAATAAATTTATATTGAAAAGAACAGAATAATTGGTGTATTATACAAAAATTTGTAAACTGATACAAAAACACTACAAAAAAATCAAGATAAATGCTATTATAAAATAATTGAGATAAAAGGGCGGAAAATATTTTCGCCTGCATGAAAAACGCTTTTACTATGGAGGTATGACATGAGTAAGGTCAAGAGAGTGTATGTTGAGAAAAAGCCTGACTATGCGGTCAAGGCAAAGGAACTTCACGAAGAGATTAAGAACTACCTGGGAATCAAAGCTGAGTATGTAAGAGTCCTTGTCAGATATGACATTGAGAATATATCGGATGAGACCTACAGCAAGGCGCTTGAGACAGTATTTGCAGAGCCACCAGTAGATGTTATCTACGAGGGCGAGCCAGAGCTTGCAGCTACAGACAAGGTATTCTCAGTAGAGGCACTTCCTGGTCAGTTCGATCAGAGGGCGGATTCAGCAGAGCAGTGTGTAAAGCTTCTTGCAGAGGATGAGGAGCCTGTCATCAAGACTGCCACAACATATGTACTCTCAGGCGACGTGACAGACGAGCAGCTGAAGGCTGTCATGGATTACTGTGTAAACCCTGTTGATTCAAGAATATGTGGCATGGAGATCCCTGAGACTCTTGTAACTGAGTTCCCGGAGCCAGCCGATGTTCATATATTTGACGGATTTAAGGATATGGCTGAGGCAGATCTGAAGGAGCTTTATGACTCACTTGGACTTGCCATGACATTCAAGGATTTCCTTCACATCCAGAACTACTTCAAGGGCGAGGAGAAGAGAGATCCATCCATGACTGAGATCAGGGTGCTCGATACATACTGGTCAGATCACTGCCGTCATACAACATTCTCAACAGAGCTCACAGATGTAGAGTTTGATGAAGGAGATTACAAGGATCTTCTTGAGAAGACATTTGACGCGTACAGAGCAGAGATGAAGGAGATGTACAAGGACAGAGATGACAAGTTTGTATGTCTCATGGATATAGCTCTGATGGGTATGAAGCAGCTCAAGGCAGCAGGCAAGCTCGATGACATGGAAGTGTCAGACGAGATCAATGCATGTTCTATAGTTGTTCCTGTAGTAGTAGACGGAGTAGAGGAAGAGTGGCTTGTATTCTTCAAGAACGAGACTCACAACCATCCTACAGAGATAGAGCCATTCGGTGGCGCTGCAACATGTCTGGGCGGAGCTATCAGAGACCCACTTTCAGGAAGAGGTTATGTATACCAGGCTATGAGAGTTACAGGTGCAGCTGATCCTACAAAGTCCCTTAAGGATACTATGGAGGGCAAGCTTCCACAGCGTAAGATCGTCACAACAGCTGCTCGTGGATACAGCTCATATGGTAACCAGATCGGTCTTGCAACAGGTCTTGTAAATGAGATATATCATCCTGATTATGTTGCAAAGAGAATGGAGATCGGAGCAGTCATGGGTGCAGCTCCAAGACGTGCAGTAAAGCGTCTCACATCTGATCCGGGAGATGTCATCATCCTTCTCGGTGGACGTACAGGCCGTGATGGCTGTGGCGGAGCTACAGGTTCATCCAAGGCCCACACATCACACTCACTTGAGACATGTGGTGCAGAGGTTCAGAAGGGTAACCCACCTACAGAGAGAAAGATACAGAGACTCTTCAGAAGAGAAGAGGTTTCATCTATTATAAAGAAGTGTAACGACTTCGGTGCCGGCGGTGTGTCGGTAGCCATCGGTGAGCTGGCAGACGGACTTGTGGTAGACCTTGACAAGGTGCCAAAGAAGTACGCAGGACTTGACGGTACAGAGCTTGCAATATCAGAGTCCCAGGAGCGTATGGCTATAGTGGTTGATCCTAAGGATGTTGATACTATGCTCGGATACGCAGAGGAGGAGAACCTTGAGGCTGTAGTAGTTGCAAAGGTTACAGAGGAGCCTAGACTGGTACTCAATTGGAGAGGCAAGGACATTGTAAATATCTCACGTGCATTCCTGAATACCAATGGTGCTCATCAGGAAACAGAGGTTAAGGTTGAGGTGCCAAGCAAGGCAGACAATTACTTTGACTCAGTTAAGGAGCCACAGGATATCAAGAAAGCATGGCTTGATACACTGTCAGATCTCAATGTATGTTCACAGAAGGGACTTGTTGAGATGTTCGACAGCTCTATCGGAGCCGGAACAGTAACTATGCCATACGGCGGTAAGTATCAGCTGACACCTACCCAGACCATGATAGCAAAGCTTCCTGTACTCAAGGGTAAGACAGACACTATCACCATGATGAGCTACGGATTCGATCCATATCTCTCAAGCTGGAGCCCATATCACGGTTCAGTATATGCGGTAGTTACATCGGCAGCCAAGATCGCTGCAGCAGGTGGAGATGTGAGCAAGATCAGACTCACATTCCAGGAGTATTTCAAGAGACTTGGTACAGACCCATATAGATGGGGACAGCCACTGGCAGCGCTCCTCGGTGCATATGATGTACAGATAGGACTTGGACTTCCATCTATCGGCGGTAAGGATAGTATGTCAGGTACATTCAACGATATAGACGTACCTCCAACACTCGTATCATTTGCAGTTGATGTGGCAAGTTACATGGATGTTGTGACACCTGAGCTCAAGAAGGCTGGAAATGTACTTGTGGAGATGGATGTAGATAAGGATGAGAACGATATACCTGTATATGAGAATGTTCTCTACATGTATGATCTCCTCAACAAGAAGATAAAAGAGGGCAAGATCCAGTCTGCATATGCAGTAGGATTTGGCGGTATCATAGAGGCTGTCAGCAAGATGGCATTTGGAAATAAACTCGGCGTTGAGCTTGAGGATACAGTCAGCAAGAGAGATCTGGTAGCCAAGAATTACGGCTCCATCATCCTTTAGGGCAAGAAGTCAGATCTTGATCAGCTCGGCATTCCTGTTAAGAAGATCGGTAAGGTCACAAAGGAGCCTGTATTTACATACAAGGATGTCACTATCACTATGGATGAGGCTCTTGCAGCATGGACAAAGACTCTTGAGAAGGTATTCCCAACAGAGTCAAATGTACCACAGACAGAGATTAAGACAGGACTTTTCGATGCCAAGACAGTTTACACATCAAGGAACAAGGTTGCAAAGCCAAAGGTATTTATACCGGTATTCCCTGGTACAAACTGTGAGTACGATTCAGCAAAGGCATTTGAGAGAGCTGGCGCAGACGTACAGACGATAGTATTCAGAAATATGACAGCACAGGGAATCAGAGATTCTGTTGACGCATTTGCAAAGGCAATCAGCGATTCACAGATCATCATGTTCCCAGGTGGATTCTCAGCAGGTGATGAGCCTGACGGATCAGGTAAGTTCATCGCAACTGCATTCCGTAATGCAAAGATCTCAGAGGAAGTCATGAAGCTCCTGAACGAGAGAGACGGACTTGCACTCGGTATCTGCAACGGATTCCAGGCACTCATCAAGCTCGGACTTGTGCCTTACGGCGAGATCAGACCACAGACAGATGACTCACCTACACTGACGATGAACAGCATCGGTCGTCATCAGTCCAAGATGGTATACACAAAGGTTGTTACTAACAAGAGCCCATGGCTGAAGAAGGCAGAGCTTGGCGGAGTATACACAATTCCTATCTCACACGGTGAGGGACGTTTCGTTGCAAGCAAGGAGTGGTGTGAGAAGCTCTTTGCAAATGGACAGGTTGCAACACAGTATGTCGACATGAACGGCAATCCAACCATGGATGAGTACTACAATGTCAACGGCTCATACTACGCAATCGAGGGTATCACAAGCCCTGACGGACGTGTCCTCGGTAAGATGGGTCACTCAGAGCGTATCGGACAGGCTGTAGCTGTGAACGTATATGGCGATCAGAACCAGAAGATATTCGAGAGTGGTGTGGAGTACTTTAAGTAAGATATAATATAGATTCATGCTGTGACATGAAGTGACACATGACTGAATGATGAGTTAGAATAGACGGGGACAGGTGAGATGATGAACCTGTTCCCGTTTTTTAGTAGGGTTGAATGCCTGAAAAAATAAGTTGTCGGGGGAAATAGAATTGGTTTATAATACGGATCACACATTTGCGGTGTGTGCATATAAAGAGTCACCATATCTGGAGGAATGCATCAGATCACTTGTGGAGCAGACTGTAAAGACGAATATAGCTGTATATACATCGACACCGAATGCCTACATAAGAGGCATAGCAGAGAAATATGGTGTGCCTGTGTATGTGAATGAGAATGCAGGACAGGGGATACAGGCAGATTGGAACTTTGCATATAACAATGCAAAGACAAGGTATGTGACGGTTGCTCATCAGGATGATGTGTATGACAGAAACTATGTGAAGGCATTATTAAAGTGTGCAAGATATTATGATGATTGGAGTATATTCTATGTGGATTATACTCCAGTTAAGAATGGTAACTATAGCAAACGAGACGTAAACAGCCGTATAAGGAGATTCCTGAGATGGCCTGTGAAGAATAAGGATAAGGCTGATAGGATCTGGAGAAAGAAAATGAGTCTGTGTCTTGGCAACACTATAGTGTGTCCGCTTGTAACTTATAATAAGGGTCGTCTCGGAGACAGTATATTCACTTCTGACTATGACTTCAACCTTGACTGGGATACTTTCTATAAGCTGGCATGTATGCCTGGAAGGTTTCTGTATGTAGATAAAGTGCTTGGACACTACAGAGTGCATGATGGTGCGACCAGCAAAGAATTCATAGTCGATCACCGCAGAGAGCGGGAGGACAGGAGTATGTTCGAGAAGTTCTGGCCGAAATGGATTGCAGGACTTATCATGGTGTTTTATAAACTTGCATACAGAACATATGGATAGTGAAGTAAGATCTGACACACATAAAGCGTGTGGATATGGCAAGACGATATGAACTGATATACAGAATACGTAGATAGAGCGTATGGTCAGATATTATAGTCAGATATGAAAAAGGTGGAACAGGATATGGGTGACATATCATTTTCCACCTTTTTATTTGTTTTTGTTTATATTAGTTCACTTTGTACACATTGATCCTGTGGTAGTTGAGACCATCACAGCCAATGTATGTGAGGTCATTGACAAATGATAGATCCTTGCACTTTTTCAGCACAGTTTTCAGATCAAATCTAGGATCTGTTTCTTCTTCAGGTATGGAGGACGGGTTAAGTTCATTTGATATATATGTAGGTTTCAGGTAATCTATCATGACATTGTTTTTTTCTATATCAATCTGTGTGCTGTTTATTCTAGTCATGTCAATTAAGATATACGTATCACCATCCAGCTTATGTCCATCTATTTTTTCAAGTTGGTTATCCAAGTCATAGTCTGCCGTGAGGAAAGCTTCGTTGCAGTCTATCAGTTTATCTGCATACTGTACGAGCATCCATTTGGCTGCGGAGATTATGATGAAGTTGGAATCCTTACTGATATCTTCCAGTTTCATGGTTGTAGGGCACTCCATAAAGTATGTACAGGTTATTCTGCCAGATGATATGGTTGACGCTGCAAGTACAAGTGCCAGAACTATTGATATCACAACCTGCCTGTTTCTAAATATAAGTGTACATATTCGCCAGAATGCAAGTACAAATACCACCATTGCGGCTGGAAGGCAGGCAAATATGTATCTGTCACCGGTGTCGCCAAGACCATACAGGTCGGCGATATATGCTGCAGCAAGGCAAGTGATAAGTACACTGCATACAAGTGATAATGTCACGAAGTTGAATGTCCTGAAGAATGTAAGGATACCATTCTTTATCCTGCCACAGAGTTTTATGAACCATGCATCCTTTCGGAAGAGGAATGACATAAAAGCTGCCACGATTATAAGTACAAATACTGCACATGAAATGTATATTCCAATGTAGCTTTTATAACCGGAGAATATCTCGTATC